>Ga0116181_1003061_pt1 | contig 13213 bp, 12 predicted proteins | sample AD_UKC075_MetaG_FD_89752 | JGI IMG/M metagenome (GOLD analysis project Ga0116181, IMG submission 89752) | Active sludge microbial communities of municipal wastewater-treating anaerobic digesters from USA - AD_UKC075_MetaG | ecosystem: Engineered > Bioreactor > Anaerobic > Digestate | place: USA...
ATATTGCCGGTTGTCAAAAGCATTCAACTAATGAACCGCCGGATACGGGCCCGTATGTCCGGTGGTGTGAGGGGACGGCGAGTAAAATAATTACTCGCCTCCTACTCGATTATGACGGCATTTTACATAAAAAATTTTAGATAAAAAGCAGGGCTAGACAGAAAATGGGCAACCGTGGTATAATAAATACAAATATTTTTGCTATTAAGAAAATAGAAAAAATTTGTCATAAAAGGGGGGATTTTGGATGATTATAGAAATACTAACTTTCGGGGATTTTGATATAAGAATAAACAATAACTCGGTATTAAAGAAGAGCAGGAGGGCTAGCAAAAATTATGAACTGCTTAAGTATTTTATTACGCATAGAAATAAAAAGCTTGTACCTGAAATCATACTTGAGGATCTCTGGAATGAAGACGAGGTGGTTGGTCCCAAAAATGTGCTTAGAACTCAAATTTCGCGCCTAAAAAATAATATAAAAAAAATGGGTATAATGCGAGCTGATACTGTCGAAAATGGTATTTGCCTCAGCTTCCAAAACGGTTTTTATGTATTTAGTTTGGGTGCCAATTGTATTACTGATATGGACCTTTTTGAAAAAAAGATAAGAATTGCGGATATCAAAAAGGATACTGATGTTCAGCAGGCAATACAAAAATACACTGAAGCATTGCAACTCTATAGGGGGCAGTATCTTGCGGAAAACCCATACAGCGGATGGGTATATCCCATCAGAATCCGGTATCATCGTTTATATGTTCATGCGGTTTTAAATCTCATGGAGCTTTTGAAGAGGGAAAAAAGGTATAGCGACATAGTTCAGATTTACGAGGAGGCATGTATACATGAGCCGTATGAGGAAGGTATGCATATATTTTTCTTGGAAGCTCTAATTGAATTAAAACAGCTAAAAAATGCCCTAAGCCATTACAATTATATAACAAGCAGGATGTACCAAGAATTTTCTATAGAGCCTACACCGGCCCTAAAAAATATTTATAACAGGATTGTTAGCCACCATAACAATAATCGTTTTGAAGATCTTTTATTTTTGGGCAGGAGTCTATGCGAAGATGATAAAATGGAGGGCGCGCTATATTGCGAGATAGATTACTTTAAGACTATTTTCAACTTTGAACGCAGGCAAAGTCTGCGAACAGAGTGTTCAAAATTCCTCGGCCTCATTTCTGTTATTGGCAATAAAGCCAACATTTCGAAACAAGATAGGGAAAAAGCGGTAAGAAAACTAGAACAGTTGCTCTTTAACTGTCTTAGAAAAGGTGATGTTTTTTGCCGTTGGAACCCTTCGCAAATTCTCCTTTTACTGGCAAACTTATCTGAATCCAACCTTAAATTAATAAAAGATAGAGTACAAAGTAAGTTCAAGGAGATTGTCGATGAAAAAAAGTTTACGCTAAAATTTAATTTTCAGCCTATATCAGCCTTAGATTCTTTTATAGCATAATATACAAAGTCACGAGACCGGCCAAAACCGGTTTTTTGTTTTTATAACCTGTTTTCAGGTGATTCAGCAGTAATCTCAAATTAAATCGTTGGATTTTTTGTGAAATCCAACTGTAATTCTAATGTAACACAAATTAAACCATAATGCTCATCTAATAAAACTATAGTGCAACTTAAAAGAAATAGCGTGGTATTAAAATAAGACAAAGAGAGGTATTAATAGACATCAATTTATCACCATTCCAGCTGGAGGGCATTATGAAAAGAGCAAGTTTGACGAAAAAAAGCAACATTCCATCACTGCCTTGCACTTTCATAATTAAAGTTTCATACGCAGAAAGGAATACTATTCAGGGTAATATTCAATGGTTAGAAACGGAAAAGACTGTTGCTTTTCGAAGCTATATGGAACTTTTGCACTTGATTCAAGAAGCTTTGCAAGTTCTGCAAAACGGCTTAGTTAGATTTCGATACTGGGAATTTTAGTATTTTCATATATTTTAAAGCTATCAAGCAATACATATTCTGTTTTTGCCTGGAGTGTCAAGACATTAAAGAGGGTGATGATTTGGAGAAAAACAAAAAAGCAGGTCATATAAAGAGCGTAAAATCATTATTCAAAGGTGCCGTTAGAAACACTACAATTCTTGTAATGTCTACATCACTAGTGACATATCCCTTGGACTTTCCATGTATAAATGCATTTTTTACCGATAGAATCGTTTACAGTAACCATGGAAGTATTTTCGGGAAGAGGTCTTTTGCCACCATGGGTAAGGCTGTAGTGGAACTGTATTTTGATATTCATACATTTAACAATCTTAATGTGGATTTTAACGTAGAATTTATCGATGATATTTTGACAGCATGCATGAACCTTCCCGATGATTGTGGTTTTAATGCGGATGATATAATAATTGGCTCTTTAGAAATGAGTTACAAAAATGAAAAAATTGACCTAATCCCTATTGATGTGCAAACGAAGAGGAAAAACATAGAATTAAAATATGATTGGAGCAAAATAGAGAGATTCATCGATGCGGAGGACAACACACCTTCCTTTGACATTTCGGGAAATGGACAAGGTTTGGGTAAAAGCGGTTTGGGAGAAAAGTTTAAATTCAAAGGTTTCGGAAGAATAGCAGATTTGCAGCAAAAGTTTTACGAGCAGATGAAGGATACCTTCTTTGTCGAAGGCCCGGATTATATAACTATTCCCCTGGCGGATGAAGGGACGCAGGTGTATTCGTATGCGTTTTATATAGATGGCAGGGAGGTTCCTGCTGAAGAAGTAGAGTGGGAGCTATTATCCGATATTAGCGGCGTAAGGCTTGAGGCAGGACAGCTCATAGTATCCAGCGAAGCAGAAATGGGGAATATAAGCATTATAGCGACACTTAAATCTAATAGATATTTCAAATATAAACTTGAAGTCGAGTTGATAAAGCCGGAAGAAGAAATTCAAGAGATTCCGGAAGAATTACCGCAAGACCCAGCGGAAGTTCCTGAAGAAGGAGAAAATGAAGGCGAAGAGTTTTATGTAGTTCCGGGCATCGAACAGGGGAATCAAGAAGACATAAACTTGCCTGCCGAACAGCCAGATAACAAATTAAATGATGATAAAGACGAAGATGATGACAGTGGACAGAAAAATGATGAGAGTAATAATGATGATAAACCTGATGCTGATGCTGAAAATGATGAAGCAGGCGGTGACGATGATACAAATAATGACAAGGATGAAGATGGATCAGATTCAGAAAATGAAGAGGATACAGAAAGCGAAGAGGAAGCGGAAAAAGATGAAATGATTGATGACGAAGATCAATCAGGAGAAGAAGGCGAAAGCGATGACGATGCCCAAGATACTGCTGATAATGTAGACGAAGAAGAGGAGAAGGGCCAAGAAGGGGACGAAGATGAGATTACGGATGAAGAGGAAGGAGCCGGAGAAGAAGATGATGGCACGGATGGCACTCAAGAAATTGACGAAGACAACATAGATGAAGTTGAAGATGAAGAGGGAGAGGAAGACAGCACGGATGATGTTCACGACACTGATGATGATATAGATGAAGAGGAAGATATAGTTGAAGAAGAGGGGGAAGCGGAAGATGAAACTAAATCTGAAGGCTTCGAAAATGGCCAAGCTGAGGCAGATAAAGACACTGAAAACGATACGGGCAAAGAAGGTAACAGCGGCCATGGTGAAGAGAAAAGGCAAGAATGCGTAAATGAATATAAGCTTATAGAGAATGCTGACAATGAAACCGTCAATATCAGAGAGGAAGCTAATCAATAATATAGACTGAGTTGAACATGAGAAACCTTAACAAATCCTCGTTATTTGGTAACAGGAGGCAACCATGCAGCAACAAAAGCTTTATAGGGAAGAAAACAACAAAACTGTTAGTAGGGCTAATAAATTATCAACTATGGCGGAGATTTTAGGCAATATATTATTTGGTGTAATGCTCATCCTGGTAATCCTTTTAGTATTTTCATTGCTATCTTCAAAACTATCAGGAGGTCCCCCACAAGTAGCAGGCCACCATATGTATGTAGTATTGAGCGGCAGCATGAGCCCAGCCTTTGATACCGGAAGTTTAGTATTTGTAAGGCCTGCGAGCATAGATATGATTAAAGAAGGAGATATCATAACATATACTGGCCGAGGTAATAGTAAACAGTTGATCAGTCATAGGGCAGTAGCTATTAGCAACACTGAAGAAGGTATTAAAATTATAACAAAAGGGGATGCCAACGATGCAACTGATCCAAATTCCGTAAACTCCGAAAACTTAGTGGGGAAAGTTGTTTTGGCCATACCTTACCTAGGATATTTTGTAAGTTTTGCTCAAACGAAACGTGGTTTAATTACTTTGATTCTCATACCAGCAGCGGTACTACTTATTATCGAATCCGTAAACCTTTACAATAACCTGAATGCAATGAAAAACGAGAAGGCAACTCAAGAGAGACTCACGGAGTAATGTGGGCCATCATGATAGCTTTTTATTGGAAGGATGAATGAAAAATGAAGCTGAAAATCTTTATTAGCTTTATGGTTCTTGCCTTAATCACACTGCTGGTAGGAGGTAATACGATAGCCTATTTCACAGACACGGCAAAAGAAGAGTTGATACACTTTGTTGCCGGTACCGTTGAGATTGAGTTTTTAGGTGCACATTCTGTAAATCCAGATGACCCATATGTTGAGAAAAGAATTGTCTCCTGGTCTATTAAAAACACAGGCACAAATGAAGTCTTCCTACGTGCAATAGTTATTATTCCAGATGATACAAAAGTCGATGAAAATGTAGAATTTAACGTGACTGACAGCAATTGGGGAAAAGATAATGACGGATATTACTATTACAACAATAGTGTACCACCTAACGAAACCGCAGCTTTCGGCCTGGAAGTAGACTTTTCTAAGGTTAATGATCCTACAACCTTGCCGATTGATTTAGAGGTTGAAGCAATTCAAGCATCAAATGATGCAAGAGAGCTACACTGGCATTAGCCAGAAAGGCAAATGATGAACAATAGAAAGGATGTGATTGCCAAAGAACAGCGAGATTGTTATAAGGGGGGCTTAATTGACTCTTAAGAAAAAAGCAAATCTGTCGGAAGACAGGGACACAGGCTAAATGGCCTTTCTAGAAATAGAACGGCAGCCTGGCAACAACAATAAAAAACTAGATCGTAATTGGGGGGCTAAGTAAAAATGAAAAAGAGAATTTTAATGAATTTGTTGGTAATTGCCTTGGTGGCAGCCTTGATTACAGGGGCCACTCAGGCATGGTTTACGGATGAACAAGAATTTCCCGATGAAGTAACTTTTACCGCCGGGACATTGACAATAAACGTTGATGAAGATGGAGAGTCTTTTGCAAAGATTGATGACCGCGTTTTTGAAAACCTGAACCCGGGAGACTGCGCCAAACTGTGCTGGGATATCGTGAACACCGGCACAAAAAGAGCGGAAATTCGCGTAAAGATTAACAGCGGATGGGAAAAGCTCTCTGATGGAGAATGGGTGCCATACAACCCAGAAGAAGATGGTCTACTACCTGGTGATTACGAAGGCAGGGCTGCCTTCTTATTCCCAAAGGGCGACAACTGGATAGTGTATGAAGATAAAGAGGACGGAGGATTGTGGCTGTACTACGTCAATGGACCATTAGCCGGAACATACGATAACGACGGCGAAGGCGAAAGTGTAAAACTCTGCTTGGTAGTTGGGTTTGACGGGCCTAATATGGATAACCGCTATCAAGGCAAGCGATTCAAAATCAGCGGCGTGGTCCAAGCTGTTCAGACTACCAACGGAGCCCCTGAAGCAGAATGGGATATACAAAGTTTAGAAGCGATAAAATCCGGGGAAGCTGAACAAGAGCCATATGAAGAACCTTACTTTACTTCAGGACGAGGTGCAGATATGCCATGCTGGAAAGATGGAGGCGAAGAAGAACCTCAAGAACCTGAAGAACCTAAAGCAATAAGTAACTATGAACATGATCTTGAAGTAGACATTGACTGTAAAAACTGGCAGTCAAAGATTACAATATCGGCTTCGATATTTAACGCAATTGACGACGCAGGTAAAAATATTAATGGCGATAAAACAGTCAAAATTACAGTGAATTATGGTTTTGGCCTTTCCAGAACATATGAAAGGACAGTTACTTTTGTAAATGGTTTTTCAGAACCCATTAACATAACAGATTCTTTGATGGGTTATTGTGGTTTCTACGGTGGTTCAATAAAAATTGATGAAATAGAGAAACCCATAACTAATTATGTTGTGACCTCTGCAGATACTGAAGAAGTTGAATAACTGAGTAACATTTTGGATATTTGAATGGGCGGTATCTTGGACGAATACAAAGAAGTGAGACAGTACTCTAATAAATACAAAACTGCACAAGGAACAGATTGCCTGTATTGATTTTCTAAGAACCGAGGAGTATTCACTGTGCTTGTTCTAGTAGAACTCGGTATGTTGATGAACGCTGACAGCTCTAAACAAAGTGGAACAAAAGAATACGATGGCAGGTCAAAATTACGGAATGCTTAATAATCAGGCGGGCGGTGTAATGCCGCCCCATGCTACCAAAGAAAATTTAAGCCCAAAGGCTTTTCATTATACATAATTGGTGTTAATTAGTATTTATCCGCAAGGAGGGTAGATGAAATGAGGAGAAAAACACATAGGATGATAGTTCTAGTATTAATCGTGGTAATGGTGATTGCTAGAGTTTCCGGTGTGGCATCTGCTGAAACTAGCTATGTCATTTCTGGTGATAGGAATGGCCTTGAGATTCGCGTTCCTCAAAAGACTGTTGATACTGGAAATCTCAATCCCGGTGACAAAAAGAGTTCCAGTTTACAGCTTCTGAATACCGGTTCGAGCGTTCTGAACGTGTATATCAGGACTAATATTCTAGGTGAAACATCTCCCAGGGGAGGCCGCTTAGCCGATGTAATGACATTGACAATTAAGGCCGAAGATGAGCTAATATCTGACGGTACATTTAGAGAAGTTGCCAAAGAAGGATATGTATTAATAGGAAGCATAGCCCCGGAAACTACCAAAACCATCTACTTTTCCGCGGATTTTCCTGAGGACGCCGGAAACGATTATCAGGGTGCTTCACTTAGAGTAAACTGGACTTTTCTTACCGAGAGCGTCGGTGGAGGAGGGGACGATAACGGCGACGATGATGACGATGATGGCGACAATGGCAAAAAAGAGCCGCCGATTGAAGTGGAAGAGGAACCTGTTCCTAGAGGGGAACCAACTATTCCCGATGTCCCTGTTCCGGTTCCAACAGAGCCGGATCAGCCTGTCGTAGATATCCCCGAAGAGGAAGTCCCCTCAGGGCCGCCTGATATGCCGGAGACAGGAGAGCGTGTGCGCTACCCGTTTTACATTATAGGTACCTTCGCTATTTTGGCAGGGGTTAGTATTTATTATTAAGAAGAGATTGTAAGCTGTTTTAAGTGTTTACAATAGTAGACCAATAGAATTCTTTTACTCCTATTATTCGCCTGGAGTATACAGCAAGTATAATCCGGGCGATTTTTTTAGGTGGCGGTGAGATTGAGAAAATTCCTAGGCTTAATCCTTGTAATCCTTGGAATCCTTACTATTTCCTTTCCAAAAATCAGAGATGCATATTATGACTACCAGCAGAAAAAACTCCTTGATTCTTTAATCCAAAGATGGGAAGAGCTCGATGACTACAATGAAATTGAACAATATCCGGTAGACAATGTTCCCACAATGGATGAAAACATTGCTGAAGATGATAATGAATACCTGGCCAGATATATCGAAGCCCACATGGAAGGCATATTAAAGATAGAAAAAATATCCCTTGAAATGCCTATCCTTAAGGGAGCCACAAGGACCAATCTAAACATTTCTGCCGCCAGTTTAGATGGCACCGGAAGGCCGGGACAGGTAGGCAATTACTGCATTTCCGCTCACAGGGGCCGCTCATACGGCAGACTTTTCAATCGCTTGGATGAACTGGAAAGAGGTGATTTGGTAGAGATTATAGTGAAAGATACAATATATACCTATGAGGTACTAGAAAAACTTCTGGTAGAAGCTAAAGACAACCGGATACTTCTCCCCGAAGAAAATCAAAAACTTCTGACCCTGATTACCTGTGATTATAGCCGAAGACCCTATCCGAGGCTCGTTGTTAAAGCAAAGCTACTCGACGAAAAACAACAAAATACTGGGAAAAATAAAGAATAATGTAAAAATATATTAGTAATCTGCATTGATTGAGCTTTGTTGGCATGTATTAAAATGGTAAAATTTATACAAGCTTTGCTTTCAAAAATTAGAGAATAATGCAGGTTGCTTAAGTCAAATAAACTTTCAAGCGATAATGGCAAACCCGTGGAAACGCGGGGACGCAAAGCTATAGGGCCTTTTTTAAAGGCAGCCAGTTGCCGAAAGGAGAGTTTATTTTTGTCAAAGAGGGTCTTCGGGCTATTTTTGTTTTCTCTGTTTGCTGTGCTTATATTTGGACAAGCTTTTGCTAATGCTTCTGAAGTGTTTAATCTGTCAAAAATTAATCAGGGAATAGTAGGGATAAACATTCCCTTGAAAAATAACAAGACAAAGATAATGATACAAAAGGATGGGAAGACCTATTATTACGATGTAAAGACTGAGAAAGATATGCTTCCCCTCCAAATGGGATCCGGTATATATCTACTGGCACTTTTAGAAAACATAGAAGGTAGCAAATATGCGGTGAATAGCAGTAAAAGCGTTCAGGTTAATCTTGATAATGAGAAGATATCATTTTTACAATCTATAAGACCCGTCTACTGGCGTAAAGAAAGCAAAGCTGCCAAACTGGCAAAAGAGCTGACCGAGAACATGGATACTGACGAGAAAAAGGCATGTGCGATATACGATTACATAATAAATAATATAGAGTACGACAGGAACAAACTGACAAATTTAAATACCGATTACATACCTAACGTCGATGAAATCATAGCATCAGGTAAGGGCATATGTTTTGACTATGCCGCAGTGTACGCTGCTATGCTCCGAAGCATAGACATTCCAGCGAAGCTGGTGATGGGATACAAGGAAGATATCGATGCATACCATTCATGGAACGAAGTGTTCTTGGAAAAAAAAGGTTGGGTAACGATTGATACTACTTATGATGCGGTCATGATCGAGTACGGGACAAGCAGCACATTTGAAAAAGACCCAGGGGAGTACAAAAAAGAAAAGGAATACTAAATATACCCTGCTTTATACATATAGGGTCTTGCTGATCTTAAATTATAAAAACGGCAGCAAGACCTTTTTTGCTTCTAGACCATCTTTAATGAAAGTAACATATATGTTAAAATGAATACTGCTACACAAACATTGTTGCAATATGGGAGAGGATACACTTGACAGCCCAAATTCATGTATTTCGTGTATTTGATAAGAATTTTGTTCTAGACGTAAACAGCGGATCGGTATTGCAGATTGATGATTTGGCTTTTGATGTCCTAAAGAACTATTACTTAGATTCCGAGGAAAAGGCTTTGCAGGATCTTCAATCAAAATATCCCAAAGCAAAAATAGAAGAAGTCCTCGACGAAATTCAAATTTTAAAAGAAGAAGGCTACCTTTTTACCGACATGGATCTTAAGCCGGTTTTAGAAAAACTAGAAAACAGCTATCATGTGAAAGCCCTATGCCTTAACGTAGCCCATGACTGCAATTTGCGCTGCAAATACTGCTTTGCTTCAAAAGGCGATTACAGCGGAAAACGAGAATTGATGAGCCCCCAAATAGGAAAAATGGCCGTTGATTTTTTGGTAAATAATTCGGGTAACATGAGAAACCTAGAAATTGATTTTTTTGGCGGGGAACCCCTTATGGCTCTTGAAACGGTAAAAGAGGTAGTTTCATATGCAAAGGGCCTGGAGAAAGAACATCCCAAGGAATTTCACTTTACAATTACCACAAACGCCCTCTTGATTGATGACGATGCAATTAAGTACCTGCATGAAAACATGGACAATATAGTATTAAGTCTTGATGGGAGAAAACATGTCAATGACTATATTCGTGTAAGGGCTGATGGAAGCGGGTCTTATGATGATATAGTATCAAATATAAAAAAAATGGTGGCAATGAGAGAAAGGGATAAAAAAGAATATTATGTGCGGGGCACCTTTACCAGGTATAATTTAGATTTTGCCAAAGACGTCTTTCATTTGGCAGATTTAGGATTTAGGGAAGTATCCATAGAGCCCGTAGTTGGAAGCGATGGGGATTACTTGTTAAAGGAAGAAAATTTGCCGATCCTTTATGAGCAGTACGGTCAGATTGCTACAGAGTATATAAGACGAAAAAAATCCGGAAAAAATCCCTTTAGATTTTATCATTTTAACATGGATATATATCATGGCCCCTGCATATATAAAAGATTGTGGGCTTGCGGGGCAGGTAGAGATTATCTGGCGGTAACGCCATCAGGAGATATTTACCCATGCCATCAATTTGTAGGTCAAAATGAATTTCTCATGGGTAATGTATTTGAAGGCAGGCTAAAACAAGACATAGTCGACTTGCTTAAACAAAGCCATGTCTTTGCTAAAGAGGAATGCCCTAGCTGCTGGGCGCGATATTTCTGCAGTGGCGGCTGCAATGCCAATAATTTTTTAATAAACGGCGATATGAAAAAACCCTATCATATAACATGTGAATTACAAAAAAAGCGAATTGAATATGCAGTTTATTTAAACTCCCAACAGGAAATCATCTCCTCCGCTTACAATAATTTGTATAGAAATTGGCAAATTTAAGGGAATATTAGCAGATATTGCAATCTGAATACAAAAAATGAGACTTTTGGGCCATGGCCATAGTTGCATAAATAGTGCCGATGTGGTAAAATATTCCCATATTAACAGAAATTTTCATGCAGTAAAGGAGTAGTGTGGATGGTCCAGTTAGCACTTGAGATAGATGAAGCAAAAAGGCAGTTATATTCGGCCATTGAATCCAAGGAAAGCTTGATAAATAAGGAAGTTTATTTGATCAGTTCAAAACTTGACAAGCTTATCTTTGAATATCAGTTGAAAGTCGTAAACAATGGAATTTTTTAATTGACTGTAAGAATATGACATGATGCCTCTAAATAGACAAAAATTTGATCGTCTATTTGGAGGTGTTTTTTTATGAATTTTAAAGGCTGCCTTTTGACAAACTAAAGAGGAACAGCAATATCATGGAAGTATAAAAATGGCTTATCATATCAATAGTGAGTGTTAGCCTGCGGGGCTTGTGAACCTGAGTGCCCAACCGATGCCATTATCGAAGGCGAAATATATAAAATAGATGCAGAAAAATGTATTGATTGTGGCGCCTGTGCCGATGTTTGTCCTGTGACTGCCATATCGCCGAATGAATAATATTTGCAGTCGAATTAGCAATCCTGGTGAACATAGATGATGTTCTTTTTATTGCTCATAAATTCGAGAATTTTTATGGGGCTTTTTGCCTTTATTTTTTTGCCACATTTCAGGCAAAAATATCCGGCTAAATTCATATTTCCATAACTTGTCTTTATGGGGAGATTGCCGTATTTTTGCCAGCTTTTCCATCCGCTTTTGCAAAAACGCTTTCTGCTGTCATAATCTGCATATACCCAGCGCAAAAGTTTATGGAAATGAAAGGGATATTTTGTATATCTTATATAGCTTTGAGGCAATCCCAAAGAAACGGCGTAATCTTCAAAAGTTTTTTCGACCACTTCCTGCAGCAGGCCTTCAATTTTAACGCTCTTCCATCGGTATCCCTTTAAAGTTAGATATTCACGAAGACAGTCAAAGATGTATCCCTGGCAAAGTTGGATTTCCTCATCTTTAGGAACGCCCAGCTCTATAAAAAAGCGTTCTATTGTGTATACTACATATTCCTGATACTTTTTTTGTTTAAAGTTTTCAGGACTATAACATTCTAGCGGGACAAAGTCATATTTAAACACATCGTTTTTTGGCCAATAAAGTCCAACACAGGTTCCGCCTATTAAGCTTCCGCTGCCAGCATCATCTATTTGTATCATCGAATCAACTCCTAATGCCTATTATGGCATATTTAAAAACAAAAAAACCACCTTACAGTGGTTTTAAGGCAAATAGTATTAAGTTGTGTGCGATAAGGCAAAATGCAAATTTATTAATGGTCGGGGCGGCGGGATTTGAACCCACGGCCTTTCGGACCCGAACCGAACGCGCTACCAAGCTGCGCTACGCCCCGACAAAAATTATTATACTATAATCATCCCGTTATTTCAAACCCTTTTTTGTGTGGGTAATTTTCTGTATACTTAGTGTTTCGGGGGACAATATAAAATTAAACTAAAAAAAGCAGGAATTTTGTAGAAAAAGGAGAAGATGTCCATGTCTATAATAATTGAGGAGGTCGGAGTTTTGGATAATATCTTCAAACGGAAAAGCTTGAAGAATGGTATTAACATATACATCCATTCTACATCGAAATTTAAGACCATTACTTTTTACTTATTTATTCACCAAAATCTAGCTCGTAATACCGCAACGAAAACTGCACTTTTGCCCTTTGTCTTGAAACGGGGCAGTAAGAGTTTTCCCACATCGAGGAAATTCAATTTGTTCCTGGAAGACCTGTACGGAACGACTATTGGAGGCGATATCTTAAAGCGTGGCGAGATACAAATAGTTCAATTTTTCATGGAAATAGTAAATGACAACTACATCCCCGGAGGAAACATATTGACAAAAGCTTTGACTGCCTTTAGGGATATGATATTAGACCCAGTTGTGGAGGGGGGAGCTTTTAAAAAGAGTTATGTTGACCAGGAAAAGGATGTTTTAAAAAGAAACATAGAATCGCTTTACAATGACAAGTTTAATTATGTCATCGAAAGATGTTTCCAAGAAATGTGTAAAGATGAAGCTTTCAGCATTTACAGATACGGCAATGTGGAGGATTTGGATTTTATCGACAACGAGAATCTGTATAGTTTTTACAGGGAATGCCTGTCATCCTGTCCGATAGATTTCTTTGTGCTGGGCGACGTAGATGAAGATGAGATCGCTAGAATAATCGAAGACCTCTTCACTTTTGAACGCAAGGATACAAAACAGGTGAAAACCAACTTTGTGACCAAGTTCATCCAAGAGCCGAATTATGCTGAGGAAAAGCAGGATGTGA
>Ga0116181_1003062_pt1 | contig 13211 bp, 13 predicted proteins | sample AD_UKC075_MetaG_FD_89752 | JGI IMG/M metagenome (GOLD analysis project Ga0116181, IMG submission 89752) | Active sludge microbial communities of municipal wastewater-treating anaerobic digesters from USA - AD_UKC075_MetaG | ecosystem: Engineered > Bioreactor > Anaerobic > Digestate | place: USA...
AAAACTTTTTACTATCCGATCCTCCAGAGAGTGATAACTAATTACCACTACTCTCCCCCCCTCTTCTACTAGAGGAGAAACTTTCTCCAGGGCCTCTTCTATCTCCTTTAATTCCTCATTTACAAAAATGCGTAAAGCCATAAAAGTACGAGTGGCGGGGTGGATTTTCTCCCGCTGAGGAACCACTCTTTCTATAATCTGAGCCAGCTCTCGAGTGGTAGCTATAGGTTTTCGCTCCCGCTCTCTCACTATTGCCTGAGCAATTTTTCGAGAAAACCTTTCTTCCCCGTAATAATAAATGAGATCGGCCAGCTCCTTTTCTGATAATTTATTTACTACCTGGTAAGCATCCTGTTTCTGCGATAAATCCATCCTCATATCCAGAGGCCCTTCTTTCTGGAAGCTAAACCCCCTTTCTGCCTCATCCAGCTGCCAGGAAGATACCCCCAGATCAAACAATATTCCCGAAACTTGCTCTGTGCCCAGAGAAAGAAGAATTTGGTCAATCTGAGAAAAGTTTCCCCGCACCAGATAAACTGGAAGAGGAGAATGTTGCAGAGTTTTTTCTGCCATTTTTATGGCTTCTTCATCTCGATCTATTCCTATCAGCACAGCTCCTTCCTCAAGCTGGGATAAAAGAGAAAGAGCATGCCCTCCTCCTCCCACGGTGGCATCTACATAAACTCCATCTTTTCTCCAGAGAAGATAATAGAGAACTTCTTTCTCCATCACTGGTTGATGAAAAAGATAAGTATTCATGATTAAATCCCCGTGTCCACTATCTGTTCGGTGATCTCGCTAAACTTTTTTTCCATCTCTTCATGATATGGTTTCCAAATTTCTTCCGCCCAAATCTCCAGGCGTTCCCCTACTCCCACCCAGACCACTTGTCGGTTTATTTCCGCATAGTTTTTTAAGTAATCAGGAAGAACAATCCTTCCCTGCCCATCAAGATCGAGGTAAATGGCATTAGCCAGAAAAAAGCGGGAAAACTCTCGAGTTTCTTTGCGAGTGAGAGAAAGAGTGGAAATCTTTTGATAAAGTTTGTTCCAAAGTTCTTCAGGATAAAGAAATATGCACTTTTCCATCCCTTGAGTAAGATAAACTTTTCCGGTGATTTCTTCTCTAAAGGAGCTAGGAATTACCACTCGATTCTTTTCATCTACAGTGTGGTAATAATGGCCCAGAAACATCTTCCACTTCCTCCCACCTTCTACCACTATACACCACTTAGCATAAACTAACAGGGAGGAAATATAAATAGAACACCTGTTTCAAATGAGAAAATTTTTTACTGGAAGAGAAAACTCTAGGTAAGGATTTGTTTAAATTCCCCCCAGCTGGGGAAAGAAGAAAACATAAAAGAAGTAGTAGCTGAGCCGATTTGAGAAAGAGAATGGGCATCGGAAAAGCGAAGGAATCGAAAACCCTCTAAGCCTAACTCATTTACTGCTATTTCCGGGGAACAGTGGCTCGATAACTCCACCACCTTTATTTCCAGATCTGGAGGGATAAAACCAAGTTGAGAAATTATACTGTAACTCCGGCGATCCACATGGGCAGGAATAACTATCCCCCCTCTATTCCTTACTCTATCCACCACTTGCTCCACGGATAAATCCAGAGGATGAACCAGAAGATTCCTTTTTTTTTCTTTTATTTCTCCCTCTTCACTTATTATCCACTCTTCCCCCCATACTTCTTCTTGCAGAGGAATGAAAGGAAGGAACTTTTCTATTTCCTGATTGAAGTCATAAAGTTGGGATAAAGAAGGAAAGAAGGAAAGAAGGTGCACTTCCTCCCGAGTCTCTACTTCTAATCCTGGTATCACCCAGATACCAAACTTTTCCCCCAAAGTTACGGTTACTTCCACATTATTACAGGCATTGTGATCAGTTACCGCAATCAAGCCGATATTTTTCTCCCAGGCTTCCAAAACAATGCACTGAGGCAACATATCTCGATCGGCACAGGGGGACAAAACACTGTGAATGTGAAGATCGGCCAAAAAAGCTCCTTTAGCCATGCCTTTTGGTGCCCGGTATCCCCAGAGAAGAAAGAACGCTAACTGCCTGGTAGCTGGTCAAAGAAGTGCGTAAAATGGTTATCCCTTCTTTTTGAGCCCTCTTCGTGGTTTCTTCATTAACTTCTTGATAATTACAAATCACTATACAGGGCATACCCACCAACACTGCCACCGCCACCACATTAGGATGAGACTGAATGGTAACCCAAATACTTCCTTCTTTAGCATTGGCGATACAATCACTGAGAAGGTCTCCACAGTATCCTCCTGCTATATCCTGTTCTGCTATTTTTTCTCCCACTACTATTTCCGCTTTCAGCGGTTCAACAATTTGAGTCACTTTCAAGATTCTTTATTCCTCCTTTTTGGCCATGGTTTGCGGAACCTTACTGGCCAAAGCATGAACCTCTCGCACTAAAGCACGTAACTGCTCCTGTAGCATAAAAGGACAATCTACTTCCTCTGCCTTTTCCCTTACTATATCCTCAGCCAAGGCTCTGCAGGTAGGGGAACCGCAAGCTCCACAATCCAGACCGGGAAGTCTTTCTAAAAGTTTTTCAATCATCTGATATTTTTCCAAAGCTCGTTTAAAATCTTTGTCCAGTTTTAAGACTTCCTTAGCCTGATAAATCTCCTTTCTCTCAAATACTCCTTTTCTACGCCACTCTTCCATTTCTTCCTCTTTTATGGGTCGAAATTCAGTATATCTCTTAAGTAGATGATTGATGCCTACTTTAGCAATGAAAGGATTCTGTACTGCCAGCACTCCTCCAATGCATCCTCCTACACAGGCTTGAGCCTCACAGTAAACCACATTTCTCAATTCTCCCATCTCGATTTTTTCCAGTACTGAAATAACTTGATGGATACCATCTACAGCCATATATTCCCCTTCTTCTAGCGAGTCCTGCTCTCCTCCCGAGCGAGCCCAGCCAATACCTCGAAAACTAGCTAAAGACAAAGAAGGAGGTTCTTCCAGCTCTCCTACTATATTAACCAAGCGAGAATAAATATTGGCTACAGAGATAGCTCCATCTATGCTTCCCAAACCATCCCCACTTTGCCTGGATTCGGTTACCTTAGCCGGACAAGGAGTAATAAAAAAGACCCCGATCTCCTCGGGGCGATATCCTTTTTCCATAGCTTGCATTCTTGCTAATTTGGCTGCTACTCCCAGGGGAGAATCCAAAGGCAATAAATTTTCTATTAAAGAAGGAAACCTAACCTCTATCAGTCTTACCACTGCAGGACAAGCGGAGGAAATTACTGGAGTGGCTATCCATCTCTTTTTTAAATAACGATTGATCTCTTCTGCTAAAATTTCTGCCCCTCGAGCTACTTCAAAAACTTCCTGAAAACCTAAATGTAAAAGACCTTGAAGCATTTTGCCCAACGAAATACCCACTTTAAATTGAGCATAAAAAGCAGGGGCAGGAAGAGCTATAGCACAGGAAAAATTTTTTATCACTTCTAAAGAATCAGCCTGAGCGTATTTAGCATGATTAGGGCAAATCCGAATGCATTCTCCACAATCGATGCATCTTTCCTCGTCAATTCGGGCCTTTCCTTGTTTCACCCGAATGGCCTCAGTGGGGCAGTGGCGAATACAATGAGTACAACCTTTGCATTTCTCTTCATCCAGACGAACAGAATGAAATATCTCTTCGTTTATCATAGTATCTATTTCTCCGGATTAAGAAAAAAATCCATGACCACTTTAGTTCCCTCTCCTATCCGGGTGTCAATTTCCAGGTGATCAGAGCATTTTTTCATATTAGAAAGACCGTATCCCGCTCCAAAACCCATTTCTCTTATATGAGGAGGAGCGGTAGAATAACCTTCTTGAAAGGCCAACTCCAGATCCGGTATACCTGGGCCCTGGTCATCTACTTCAATATGCACCCGGTCTTCATAAATCTCAGTAGCAAAAATCCCTCGATAAGCATGGATTACTACATTCATTTCTGCTTCATAGGCAGCAATCACTACTCGACGATTAAAAGAAGGAGGAAAGCCTACTTGTTGAAGAACTTTTTTCAACTCACCAGATACATCACCAGCACTCTGAAAATCTCCCCCCACAATTTCTCGCTCTATTTCTACTAAGACTTTATCTTCCTCCACCTATACTTCACTACAACCCTTCAGTCCCTGTAGATAAAGCTTCCCGCAAGATTCATACATAGGCAAATGAGTAGCTAAAAGGGGAATTTTCTTGATGGTAGCTAATTCAACAGTGTAATTATCAGGTTTTTTTCCTCGTACAAAAATAATTCCTATTATGTCACTCATCTCTGCAGTACGAATCACTTGAGGATTAGTTAGACCAGTAAGGAGCACAGAGTTTTCCTTAGTAAAAGCTAAAACATCACTTAAAAGGTCACTGCCACAAGCACAAGATGGTTGTCGATCCAAGAATTCTTCCCCTGCCAGCACCTGGGCTTGTAATATTTCTTTTATTTCTCGCAAAGTCATGTAATCTTTCCCTCATTTCCCCACAAAAGCCTCTATTCCCTGGCCTTTTAATTTGTTAGCTACCTTTTGAGCTTCATCACTACTTTGAAAACCATATATCCTCACTCGATGTAATCCTGAAACAGGTTCAGAAACGGCTTGATATCCAAACCCCTTCAAAAGGTCCACCATCTTTTGAGCGTTGGCTGGTTGAGAAAAAGCCCCGCACTGGACAAAAAATCCTCCGGAAGGAGCTTCAGCTACCTTTGGAGGAGGAGACGATGGAGCTGCAGGTTTTGCAGGAGGTTCCACTTTTTTCTCTTCTGGAGGAGCACTTGCTGCTATCTGAGTAGAAGGAGCTACCTCTTCAGAGGGAATCTCCTCTTGCGAGGGTAAACCTTCAACAGACTCTTCTTGATGCTCAAATTCTTCTTCCACCCAAGCATAAGTAGAAGGAGAAACTTCTTTTACTTCCACTTTCTCTTCAAAAATATTGCCAGTGAGTAGGTATTCGGTATAATAGTCCAGGTCTCCTCGAGCCATGAAAAAAGCAAAAACCACCACCAGTAACCCCCCTAAGAGGATTATAATTGTTTCTACCGGATCTTGTCTTTTTAAAAAAGCAAAAGGATTGCTCATCAGATATCCTCAAGTAAAGTCTCTAATTTTTCTTCCTCTTTGACCAGCTCTGCAAAACGTCTCTTTTCCTTTTCTACTATCTCCTCTGGAGCCCGATGCAGGAAATTCAAGTCATTAAGACGCTTTTTAAGTCTCTCCTCTTCCTTTTGAAGACGAGAGAGTTTCTTATTCAAACGCTCCACCTCCTTATTGAGGTCAATCATGCCTCCCACTAAAAGATAAATATCTGCTCCTCGTACTCTTCCCGTAGCCACCGATTCCGGTTTTTCCAAATTACAACCCATCTCCATTATCGAACACTTAGCTAAACTTTCTACGTAAGAACGGTTACCTTCCATATATCTGTAGTAATTCTCACCAGAAAAATTGAGTATAACTTGACATTCTTCTTTAGGAGGAATACTTAGTTCCGCTCGTAAATAGCGGATTTCTCTTATCACGTCCTGTAGAAAGGAAATAGTCTTTTCTGCTTCCTCATCCAACCATCTTTCTTCTTTGTAAGGCCAGGAAGCAATCATAATGCTCTCTGTTTCCTTTGCAGGAAGTTTTTGCCAGATTTCCTCGGTAATGAAGGGGACCACAGGATGCAAAAGTTTTAAAATCCCTGAAAGTAAATAAATGAGGAGATTTTGAGCTTTTCTTTTTTCTCTCTCTCCTCCCTGGTAAAGGTCTACTTTACTCCATTCCACATACCAATCACAGTATTCTCCCCATACAAAATCGTAAAGAAGCTGGACATACCTGCTAAAATCTAAATTATTTAGCGCTTCCTCTACCTCACCCAATAAGCGATGAAAACGAGAAACAATCCAGCGGTCTTTAATATCGAGAACAATATGCTCCTCACAAGCTGAAAAATCTTCCTCATTCATTAACACGAAGCGAGAAACATTCCACAATTTATTCATAAAATTGCGGGAAGCCTCTATTCTCTCCCAAGAAAGGTTAATGTCTCTATCTTGAACTGTAAGCCAGGCGAGAGCAAAGCGCAAAGCATCCGCTCCATACTGGTCTATTATTTCCAAAGGATCAATAGCGTTACCCAGAGATTTACTCATTTTTTTTCCCTGAGCATCACGCACTAAGGGGGTGATATAAACTTTTCGGAAGGGGACATCTCCCACAAACTTAAGACCCATCATGATCATACGTGCCACCCAGAAGAAAATTATATCAAAAGCAGTAATCAAAACCGATGTAGGATAAAAAGTTCTCAGGTCTTCGGTATCTTCTGGCCATCCGAACACCGAAAAAGGCCACAGAGCAGAACTGAACCAGGTATCCAGGACGTCTTCATCCTGTTTCACTGCCCCCCCACAGCGGGGGCAACTATCCGGGGTATCTCGGTGAGCAAAAACATAATCACAATCTTGACAATAAAAAACAGGAATCCGATGTCCCCACCACAACTGACGTGATATACACCAATCTTTGATATTATCCATCCATTCAAAGTACACTTTCTCCCAGCGCTCAGGAATAAACTCTATCTTCTTTTCTTTAACCACCTCTATGGCTGGCTGGGCCAGGTCCTTCACTCGAATAAACCATTGATTAGAAACTAAAGGCTCTACTACCGTGGAGCACCGATAGCAATGCCCCACTGAATGATAATAATCCTCTATTTTTTCTAAGTATCTCCCCTCTTTTAATTTTTCCACTACTCTTTCCCGGGCTTCTTCCCGAGAAAGACCAGAAAATTGAAGGGCTTCTTCACTCATAAAACCTCGCTCATCGATAACCTTGACCAGAGGTAGCCCATGTTTTCTTCCCAATTCGAAATCATAGGGTCATGAGCAGGGGTAACCTTAAGTACTCCTGTTCCAAAATCAACGTCCACGTATTCATCGGCAATGATGGGAAGTTCCCTTCCCACAAGCGGCAGAATAGCTACTTTTCCCACGAGGTCCTGATAGCGCTCATCCCGAGGATTTACCGCTAAAGCTACATCTCCCAGCATAGTCTCCGGCCTTGTAGTGGCCACTACTAAATAATTATCCTCATCCCGAAGATAGTACTTCACATAATAAAGGTGAGCAGAAACCTCAGCATATTCTACTTCAATGTCAGCCAATGCTGTCTCACAACGCGGACACCAGTTTACAATGTATTCGTCTCTATAAATCAAGCCTTCTTCAAAAAGGCGGACAAAAGCCTCCCGCACTGCCCGAGATAAACCTTCATCCAGGGTGAAGCGCTCTCTCGTCCAATCACAAGAAGCTCCTATTTTTTTCAATTGTTTTACAATTCTCTCATGATAGTGCTCTTTCCATTCCCAGACTTTTTCCAGGAACTTTTCTCTTCCCAGGTCATGGCGGCTTAATCCCTCTCGAGACAGTTGCTTCTCCACCACATTTTGAGTAGCGATGCCCGCATGGTCAGTTCCCGGCACCCAGAGAGCTCGATAACCCTGCATCCTCCGGTAACGAATCAATATATCCTGAAGAGTGAGATTTAAAGCATGACCCATATGGAGATGGCCGGTAACATTAGGGGGAGGAATTACCATAGAAAAAGGAGGAGCCTCTGAGGAAGGAGGAGTAAAATAACCCTTCTTCTCCCAGAATTCATACCACTTTTCTTCCACCGAAGAAGGGTCAAAAACCGAAGATAGAGTAGCTCGCTCACTCATGTCTGTTCCCCTCATGCTGATTGTTCTTCTTTAGTTCCTCCCTTTTCTAACAAAGGAAGGAGAGCATTATTTTTCACTACCTCCTCATCAATCACCAACTTTTTAATATCCCGGCGAGAAGGTAACTCAAACATCAGCTCCACCATTAACTTTTCCATAATAGCACGTAGCCCTCTGGCTCCTGTACCTTTGACCATAGCTTCTTGGGCAATGAGGCGCAATGCCTCTTCGGTAAAAACCAGCTCCACTCCCTCCATCTTTAACAAACTCTGATACTGTTTAACCAGGCTATTGCGAGGCTCAATAAGAATACGCACCAGGTCTTCTTTCCGCAAGGGCTCAAGAGCACAAACCACTGGAATACGTCCTACAAATTCAGGAATCATGCCATACTTCATCAAATCCTCTGGTTGAACTTCACTCAAAGGATTCAACAATTCCACATCAGAAGAAAGGCCCTCCCGAGCCCCAAAACCAATCTTGCGGTCTTTTAAGCGATTCTCAATTATCTTATCTAAGCCTACAAATGCACCTCCACAAATAAACAGAATGTTTTCGGTGTTAATCTGAAGGAGGTCCTGATGAGGGTGTTTTCTTCCTCCCTGAGGAGGAACACTGGCCATGGTTCCTTCCAGAATTTTTAACAAAGCTTGCTGCACTCCCTCACCTGATACATCTCGGGTAATAGAAGGACTTTCTCCTTTCCGGGCAATTTTATCTATCTCGTCTATGTACACGATTCCCTTCTCTGCTTTTTTAATATCAAAATTAGCATTCTGAATCAGGCGAAGTAGAACATTCTCTACGTCTTCTCCTACGTAGCCAGCTTCAGTTAAAGTGGTAGCATCGGCAATAGCAAAAGGAACATCTAACAGCAAAGAAAGAGTACGAGCCAAAAGAGTTTTGCCACTCCCCGTGGGACCAATAAGTAAAATATTACTTTTTTCTATTTCTACTTCTTCCTCCGAACTGTGAGCAATTCGTTTATAATGATTGTAGACTGCCACAGCAAGTACTTTTTTAGCTCTTTCTTGTCCTATCACATATTGATCCAGAAAAGCTTTTATTTCTTTAGGAGAAGGTAGATTTTCTAGAGCAAAATCTGATTTCCGGTTTTTATCGTCTTCTCTGATGATTCCATTACACAACTCTACACACTCATCACAAATATAGACTCCCGGACCAACAATGAGTTTCTTAACTTCTGATTGACTCTTACCACAGAAGGAACAGCGTAATTTCAATTTTTCCTCCTCATACTTAGGCATTATTATTTACTTCTCCTTTTTATTTTTTTCTTCTGGATAAAGAACTCTATCTATTAACCCATATTCTCGCGCTTCCTCAGGAGACATAAAGTAGTCTCTTTCTGTATCGTTTTTAATCTTTTCTACCGGCTTTCCAGTGTGATGAGCTAATATTTCATTCAACTTTTCTCTGATTTTAATCATCTCTCGAGTATGAATCTCAATATCAGACACCTGTCCCTGTGCCCCACCCAAAGGCTGGTGAATCATTACCCGAGAATTAGGTAAGGCCATTCTTTTACCTTGAGCTCCAGCGGCTAAAATTACTGCCGCACCGCTAGCCGCCTGTCCAATACAGATAGTGGCTATATCTGGCTTTACATACTGAATAGTATCATAGATAGCCAAAGTGGAAGAGACTGTGCCACCGGGACTGTTGATGTAAAGATTAATGTCCTTTTCCTTATTGACTGCCTCTAAAAAAAGTAGCTGAGCAATAATCAAGTTAGCTACCGTATCATTTATTTCCGTTCCCAAAAAAACAATTCTATCTTGTAAAAGACGAGAGTAAATATCATAAGCTCTCTCCCCATGGGGAGTTTGCTCCACCACCATGGGTACTAAATAATTACTCATCCGCAGGAAGTTTTTCATCCTATCGCCTCCTCTTCCGGGTCCTCCAGAGCTCTCCATTGATCTAAATTGATAGGCTCCTCCAGCTCCTTAACTCTAACTTTTTGAGCCAAGTCTTTAAGGGCTTTCTTTTCTTTTATATTATATTTTACTTCGTTTATTCTGTCATTCTCTTCCAAAATTCTTTTCACTTCTTCCTTAGTTCTACCAGTTCTTTTTGCTATTTCCTCATACTCTGCCGCTAAGTCCTCTTCCGTAACTGAAATTGCACTTTCTTCAGCATATTTTTCCAAAACAAAGAATCTCCGAAATTCCCACCGGGCTAAATCCCGTAAATTCTTTTCTAAAGTGGCAAAATCCATGTCTATTAACTCTAAATAGCGGTCTAGAGTTAGACCATCTTCTTCTAAATCCTCCCTCAGTTGGTCTATCCGCCGGCGAACATCAATATCTAATAGAGCTTCAGGAATATAGACTTCAGATTCTCGACATAGGGCCACTACTGCTTCTTTTTCTAATCTTTCTTCCACCATTTCTTGAGCCACAGCTTCTAACCTTTCTCTAACTTTGGCTTTTAAATCTTCTATGGAATTTAAACCCTCTTCTAAGCTGGATAGAAACTCCTGGTTTACTTCTGGCCTTTCTTTTCCCATTATCCCACTTACTGAAAACTCCACACTGGGTTTTTCTTCCCCTTCTCCCCGGGGTATTTTCCCCTTATCCCCTACTTTCATACCTAACACTTCTCGGGTAAGAGACTTATCTTTATCCAGAGAAGCCTCCGCCACTACGGCATAATCTTCATCTTCTATTTTTATCATAACCAAATCCCCTTCTCTTGCTGGTTCATCTTCTCCCTTATCTTTCCAGGTGCTATGGGAATCTATTAATTTCTCTACTTCTTTTTCTACATCTGACTCTCTGATCTCTAAGCGATATTTTCTTACTTCTAACTCCCGGGGGTCAGCTAACTTTACTTCTGGCTCTTCTACTACTTGAAGACGAAAAACTAACGGTTCACCTTCTTCTGCCTGTATTACCTCCAGCTCCGGCTCGCCAATCACTTTAAGATTCTCCTGGGTTAACACCTCCCGAGTTACTTGAGGAATTAAATCTTGAGCCACAGTATCCATAATAAAATCCTCCCCCGCATAACTGCGCAACATAGCCCGAGGAGCTTTTCCTCTTCTAAAACCCGGTACATTCACTCTATAGCTGAGTTCTCGATAAACTTTATCCAGCGCCTCGTCTACCCGTTCTTTTTCTACCGTGATCTCCATTTCTATTACATTTCTTTCCTTTTCTTCTTTTTTAACTTCTACCATTTATGCATATTCCACCTTTCCCGATCAAAATGATTAAATTCATATAAAACAAAAAATTATACCCCATATCTTTTTCATTGGGGTATAACCCACTTCGTCTGGTTTTATTTTACTATAATCTCTCTGGCAGTCAAGAAATTTACTTACATCGGATATGTTCCTTATTTTAAGTGGTGAGCCACCTCCTCAAACTACAGAATACCTCTGATTTTTGATGAGAAAACTTAGCGCAGAGTAAACGTCCTTCCAACACCAAGAAAGGGCAAATATAACCCGGGTCACTACATTAGAAAAACCTATCTTTCGCTCTTTTTCTTACATTAATCAATGTTTCTCTTAATCTAAGAGACACCAGGTTGACCAAATCAACTCCGCCGGATGATTCCTATAGATTCGACTGCAGGGCTATCTCCCCAGCTCTAACCGGTAAGCCAAATATTCAGGAAGCCCACTACGCAAAATTTTTAAAGAAGCAGAAGAAATATCATAATCCACTCTTTTTACCTCCACTACTTTCCTTTCTATATCAAAAATAGCAAAGCTAGCCTGCGGATTATCATCCCGGGGTTGCCCTACACTACCACAGTTTATTAAATATCTACTATCCGGGAGTATCCCTAATTTTCCCCCTTCTCGAAAAGAGATTTTCTCCACTCTTCCGCTCTTCTCCAGGACATAAGCTTCAGCTTGATGAGTGTGCCCGAAAAAACAGAGGGAGAAAGGAGAACTTTCAAAGACTTCTCGAGCTACAAAGGGATGGTCAATATACTCTTCTATGGGCTGGCGAGGACTTCCATGGACCCACAGAGCCTGGAGAAAATCAGAAATAACAAGGGGTAGAGACTGAATAAATCGGATAGCAAAAGAGCTCAGGTGCTCTTGAGTCCAGAGCAAGGCTTTTGCAGCCCGGGGATTAAACCAGGAAAGAGATAGCTCACCAGTACAAGCAGCTTCATGATTACCCAGAACTGCCTTAGCTTTTTTCTTTACCACCCATCTAACGCACTCCTCTGGCTCTGCTCCATAACCGATGATGTCTCCCAGAACCACAACGTCTTCTACTTTCTCTACTTCCTCCGATACCCTCTCCAAGGCATCAAAGTTGCCATGAATATCAGCGAGAATAGCAACTTTCAACTCATCTCGTCGATCCTTTAATTCTCATAATGCTTACCACTGAAGAGCGCGCTAATTCATCCAGCTTAAGAGTAATATACTTTATAGTCTCCTGTAAATTGGGAATTAAGACATACTCTAAAGCATTAACCCGCCGGCGAGTTTTTTGTATCTCCACCGCCAGGAGCTCAATGGTTTTTTCCGCTTCTGCTAATTTGACCATCAAGGGAAAAACCTGGAAAAAAGAGCTGAAAGCTTCGTCCATCTCTGCCGGAGTATTTATTAAACTATAAGTATAAGGGTCTCCTTCTACTTTTACCTCAAAATGAGGAACTTTTACTCCGGTGATATGGCGAACTTGAACCTCGAGGCCCAGTCGCTCCCCCGGAAAAACGGTGATCAACTTTTTATCTTCCTCAGAAAGCAAAAGAGAAGCTTTACTCTGGGCTTCAAAAGCTTTAACGATTTCTTCTTCAATTTCTTGACGTAGATGACGGTTCTCTCTCACCGTGCGAATAAAATCCTGCATCAGAGCATCTAATTTATCTTTTAAAAGCTTATGACCTCGCTCTGCCATGCTCAGGCGACTTTTGAGCTTCATAAGCTCCATACGATTGGGATTAACATTCAATCTCAAGGGAAATCCTCCTATTCCTCAGAAGAAGAACTCTGATTATTATCGTAAAAGAGTTCCAGATGAATATCTTGAATCCGCTTCAGTTCCTCTCGAGGCAACATGCGCAATAAATTCCAGCCTCGAGAAAGGGTGTTTTCGATACTGCGGTCCTCATACTCTCCCTGCTGAATGAATGTTTCTTCGAACTCTTTAGCAAACTTTATATACAAGCGGTCAAGGTCGGTAAGAGAAGCCTCTCCCAAAATGGTAGCCAGCTCTTCTGCCTCTCTTCCTCGAGCATAAGCAGCAAACAACTGGTTAGCCACATCGGGATGGTCTTCTCGAGTTTTACCTTCACCAATTCCTTTATCTCTAAGCCGGGAAAGAGAAGGCAAAACGTCAATGGGAGGATAAATGCCTTTATGTTGTAACTGTCGATTTAAAATTATCTGCCCTTCGGTAATGTAGCCGGTAAGGTCAGGGATAGGATGTGTTTTATCATCTTCAGGCATAGTGAGAATGG
>Ga0116181_1003064_pt1 | contig 13207 bp, 9 predicted proteins | sample AD_UKC075_MetaG_FD_89752 | JGI IMG/M metagenome (GOLD analysis project Ga0116181, IMG submission 89752) | Active sludge microbial communities of municipal wastewater-treating anaerobic digesters from USA - AD_UKC075_MetaG | ecosystem: Engineered > Bioreactor > Anaerobic > Digestate | place: USA...
CCCGTCGGTGACCACCGAAACCGGGTGGTGCGCAAGGAGTTTCGCACCCGCAAGGTAGATCGGCACATTGGGACCGGGCACATTGGAGATGACCGTGTTGAAGGCGGGCAGCCGGTGCAGGATCTTGCTCGCGAACATCACTCGGGCGGCCCGCGCCGTGAGAGCCGGGGGTGCGAAGTCGGAGACGTCGTCGACGAGTCCCTGCGGGATGAAGGCCTGTTGCGCCTTGGCGATCATCGTGGCCTGCCGGGTGACCGCGAGCCGCTCGACCGGGTCCTCGAGTTGCGTGGGCAGGGCCGCGAGCATGGCCGAGACCTTGTTGCCGCCCACACCGTCGTCGGCGCCGCGGATCGAGACCGGGACCATGGCCACGAGCGGCCCGTCCGGAAGGGCGTCGTGCGCGAGCAACCACCGGCGCAGAGCACCCGCGCTGATCGCCATGACGACGTCGTTGACCGACACCTCGAAGGTGTTCTTGACGAACTTCACCTCATCGAGCGGGAGCGAGGCGAAGGCAAACCGCCGATGCGGGGAGATGGCGACATTGAGCGGGGTGGGCGGCGCGACCAGGGGCGTCGAGGACTTGATGACGCCACCGTCGCCGGACGGTCCGCGACCGAGGCCGAGCAGGTTGCCGACGAGCGGCCCCACGACGGGTGCGACGGCCGGGATGGCGCGGACCCCGTTGACAGCCAGCTTCGCCACCTCGACAGGTCGCCAGGCCAACCGCCCGATCGCCTGCACCCCGAGCCGGGCGGCACCGGGTCCGGGTTGCGGCCGAAACTCCGGCGCCGGTCCGGGCGTTGGCGCCTCCGGGCTGAGGTCGAAGAGCAGCGTGAGCATCTCGGCGCCACTCACGCCGTCGATCGCGGCGTGGTGCACCTTGGTGTAGACCGCCATCCGGCCACCGGCCAGCCCACTGAGCAGGTAGGTCTCCCAGAGCGGGCGCTCCCGATCCAAAGGACGCGCATGGATGCGCGAAACCTGCTCCGCCAGTTGCTCATCCGAGCCGGGGCTCGGCAGACCGAGTTCGCGGACGTGGTAGCCGATGTCGAAGTGGCGGTCGTCGACCCACACGGGCTGGTCGATCCCCAACGGCACTGACTGCAGCCGTTGCCGGAGCACCGGCACAGCATCGAGACGCGAGGCGAGGATCGCCGTCAGTCGCTCGAGCGTGAGGGGCTCGGTCGCCGTCGAGGGATCGAGGATGCTGAGGCCCCCGACATGGCCGGTCGACGTCGGCGTCTCGAGCGCGAGGAAGGCGGCGTCGAGCCCGGTCAGTCGCCGCGTCATGAGTTGATCCCGCAGGTTGGAGGGTTCTCACGGATGGAGTCGGGCACCTTTGACCACCTTGTCGACGGCATTCTTCGGACCGTGCAGCGCCAGGCCCACGAGATCGAGGCGATCGCTCGGCACGTTGGCGACGGCGGCCCGATTGGCCGCGTCATGACCGGTACTGAGTCCTGCCCGCTGCCGTCGCGGTAGGCCTCTCCGACCAGGTCGGGATTTGGGGCCGCGAGGCCCGACGCGAGGAAGGCGGTGACGTTGAGTTTCTGCCAGGCCTCGAGGTCGTCCCGCACGAGGATCGCGACCTTGGTCGCGAACGGCGGGGTCAGCGCCTCACTCATCGGATCCTGCTGCGGACGTGCCCTCGACGCGACGCTCGATCCACTCGTCGACGACGGCCGCCACGCTCTGGGGCACCTCCATCTGAGGGACATGACCGACACCCGCGAACTCGACGTAGTCCCAGTCCGGATTCGCCCGCGCCGTGCGCCGCGCTGCCTCGACCGAGACGAGGCGGTCCTTGTCACCGTGCAGCAGCAGGACCGGACCGGGGAGCGCGGCCAAATGCGCGGCATACCGGCGCGGACGACCGACGACGACGAGCAGCGAGCGGGCCGCCCGGGTGAAACTCCTGTCGATGTCGCCCATCGCGCCATCGATCGCGCCGCGGCGGGTCGCCACCTCGACGTTGACGTCCATGACGGCCTGCGAGCCCTTGCTGCGGTCGGCGAAGACCAACGCGGCCACCTGCTCCGCGAGCACTCGCGGAGGCAACGTCTGTCGAGCCCGTCGCAGGCCGGCCTCGGCCACGCCCGGGAGCGCGAAGACCGCGAATCGGCTGGCGACGACCGGATCCGGGCGCACCGGCACTGCGGGCAGCGCGGGGTCGACGAGCACGAGCCCCGCGACGAGGTCGGGTCGCGAGCGGGTCACGAAGGTGGAGATCATCCCGCCCATCGAGTTGCCCACGACGATGGCCGGACGGCGCACGACGTGCTCGAGGAAGGCGACGACCAGGTCACGGTTCGCCAGCACCGCCGTGTCGGCGGGATGACCTGCGGTGAGCCCGAATCCGCGCAGGTCGAGAGCAAAGACCTCTCGGTGCTGCGACCACATCTGGCCCACCTCGAGCCAGTTCGTGTGCGAGCCGCCGAGGCCGTGCACGAGCACCATCGGGGTCGCATCGACGCCACCCTCGGGCGCATCCCAGTGGATCCAGTGGACGTCGCCGCCGAGGTCGGTGTGGTGGTGGGTGGCGCCCCAGGGGGTGGCGTGCGCCAGGTCGGCCATCATGCGCCCATCATGCGCCAGTCACCACGGTGGCGTCCCGATCGGCGCGATTGAGCGCCGACATGATCGCCCGGAAGGACGCCTTGACGATCGACTCGTGCAGGCCGACGCCCCAGAGCACCCGGTCACCCACCGCGCATTCGACGTATGCCGCGGCTCGGGCGTCGCCGCCCGCCGACAGGGCGTGCTCGGCGTAGTCGAGCACCCGAACGTCGACGCCGATGCTGGTGAGTGCGTCGATGAAGGCGGCGATCGGGCCATTGCCGCGGCCGAGGACGGTCTGCTCGACGCCGTCGACCTTGATGGTCGCCTCGATGGTGTCCTGGCCCTCGTCAGTGCCGGTCACCGTCGAGCGCACAGGGGTGTAGCGGCCCCACCGGTCGCCCTCGACCTCGGCGTGGAGGTACTCGTCGGCGAACATCGCCCAGATCTGGGCGCCGGAGAGCTCGCCACCCTCGGCATCGGTGCGCTTCTGCACGACCTGGCTGAACTCGACCTGGAGGCGGCGCGGCAGGTCCAGCCCGTGCTCGGACTTGAGCAGGTAGGACACCCCGCCCTTGCCGGACTGGCTGTTGACGCGCACGACCGCCTCGTAGGACCGGCCGATGTCGTGCGGGTCGATCGGCAGGTAGGGCACGCCCCAGTCGAGGTCGTCGATGGCCTTGCCGCCCGCCTTGGACCGCTTGTCCATGTCCTCGAAGCCCTTCTTGATGGCGTCCTGGTGGGAGCCGGAGAAGGCCGTGTAGACGAGGTCGCCGCCCCACGGGTGTCGCTCGTGGACGGGGAGCTGGTTGCAGTACTCCACCGTGCGCCGGATCTCGGCCATGTCGGAGAAGTCGATCTGCGGATCGATGCCCTGGGAGAAGAGGTTCATTCCCAGGGTGACGAGGCAGACATTGCCGGTGCGCTCGCCGTTGCCGAACAGGCAGCCCTCGATCCGGTCCGCGCCCGCCAGGTAGCCCAGTTCAGCGGCCGCGACGCCCTCGCCCCGGTCATTGTGCGGGTGGAGGCTCACGACAACGGATTCGCGACGGTCGAGGTGACGGACCATCCACTCGATCGAGTCGGCATACACATTGGGGGTGGCCATCTCGACGGTCGCCGGCAGGTTGATGATCATCTTGCGATCGGGGGTCGGGTCGATGACCTCGATGACGGCGTTGCAGATCTCGACCGCGAACTCGAGCTCGGTGCCGGTGTAGGACTCCGGGGAGTACTCGTAGAAGACCTGCGTCTCCGGGACCGTCTCCTCGAGCTTGCGGCACAGCCTCGCACCCTGGAGGGCGATGTCGATGATGCCCTCCTTGGGCAGGCCGAAGACGACGCGACGCTGGAGCACCGAGGTCGAGTTGTAGAAGTGCACGATCGCCGACGTCGCGCCCTTGATCGCGTCGAAGGTGCGCTCGATGAGGTGGTCGCGACACTGGGTCAGCACCTGGATCGTCACGTCGTCGGGGATGTGCCCCTCGTCGATGAGTTGGCGGCAGAAGTCGAAGTCGGTCTGGCTCGCGCTGGGGAAGCCGACCTCGATCTCCTTGTAGCCCATCTTCACCAGCAGCTTGAACATCCGCAGCTTGCGCTCGGCATCCATCGGGTCGATGAGGGCCTGGTTGCCGTCGCGCAGGTCGACCGCGCACCAGCGCGGCGCTTGGGTCATCACGCGGTCCGGCCAGGTGCGGTCCGGCAGTTCGACGCGGATCTGGTCCTGGAAGGGGACGTACTTCTGGGCGGGCATGCCCGAGGGCTTCTGGATGCCGATCATCGTGTTCCTCTACTTCACTCTCTCGTCTGCGGGGTGCTCAGCCGGGCACAGCGAACTCCGCGACGAGGGCGGCCGAATTCAGGCCTCGCCGCGGCGGAGAAGGAGGAGCAACTCACGCATGATTCCGACAGTATGCCGCGTGCTCACCGCTCACGACACCCCGGGGTCCGTGATGTGGCCACCCCGGAACAGATCCCGCACCCGACCACACCCATACCTGTGTCCCCCCGCGAGTTGTGTCCCACCCCGGACCAGATCCCGCACCCGACCACACCCATACCTGTGTCCCCCCGCGAGTTCTGTCCACCCCCGGACCAGATCCCGCACCCGACCACACCCATACCTGTGTCCCGGTGCGAGTTGTGGTCCGAACAGGGTTGTGGTCCGAGACAGGAGCGCCCGTCGCGTAGAATGGTCGTCAACAGGTCCGCTCAGTTCTGCCTGGGACCGCTCTCCCCTCCGACCGCCGGACACCGACGTCCGCGGCTGCATGGAGCGGAAGACCCAGACTCGTCAGCCCCTGACCCGTCGATGCCGAATGCGCCGCGAGACCTCGCGCCGGGCAGAACGACCTTCCCACGGAGCTGTGAACCCTTTGTCCACCAATACCTTTGGCGCGCTCGGCGTGCCCTCCAGCCTGACCTCGGTCCTCGCCGACCGCGGTATCACCACCCCCACCCCCATCCAGGCAGCCACCCTGCCTGACTCCCTCGCCGGGCGCGACGTCCTGGGCCGAGGCCGCACCGGGTCCGGCAAGACCTACGCCTTCCTGCTCCCCCTCGTCGCCCGCCTGGCGGCCTCGGGCACGCGGCGCACCCCCAAGCGACCGCGCGCCCTGATCCTGGCCCCCACCCGCGAGCTCGTCACCCAGATCGACGAGGCCCTCCAGCCTCTGCTCGCAAGCCACCGGATGTCCAGCCGCACCGTCTTCGGCGGGGTCGGGCAGAACCCCCAGGTTGCCGCCCTGCGCCAGGGCGTCGACGTCGTCGTCGCCTGCCCGGGTCGTCTCGAGGACCTCATCGGTCAGGGCCACGTCAGCCTCGACAAGGTCGAGATCACCATCCTCGACGAGGCCGACCACATGGCCGATCTCGGCTTCCTGCCCGCTGTCCGACGACTCCTCGACGCCACCCCGCGCGGTGGTCAGCGGATGCTCTTCTCGGCCACCCTCGACGCCGGCGTCCAGGTCCTCGTCAAGCGCTTCCTCGACCATCCGGTCACCCACGAGGCCGACTCGGAGCAGTCCCCGGTCGCGACGATGGCCCACCACGTACTGCACGTCGAGGGTCACCAGCACCTGCCGGTGCTCCTCGACCTGGTCGCCGCACCGGGCCGCACCGTCGTCTTCACCCGCACCAAGCACCGCGCCAAGAAGTTGGCCCGCCAGCTCAACGCCTCCGGCGTCCCGGCGGTCGAACTCCACGGCAACCTCTCCCAGAACGCCCGGACCCGCACGATGGACGCCTTCCATTCCGGCGCGGCCCAGACCCTGGTCGCGACCGACATCGCCGCCCGCGGCATCCACGTCGACGATGTCGCCCTCGTGGTCCACGCGGACCCGCCGGTCGAGCACAAGGCCTATTTGCACCGGTCCGGTCGCACGGCGCGAGCCGGCAACGAGGGCACGGTCGTGACCCTGATGACCGACGAGCAGGTGCGCGACGTGCGTGACCTGACACGCAAGGCGGGGGTCAAGCCGACGACGACCAAGGTTGCCGCCGGCCACCCGCTGCTGCGCCAGTTGGCGCCGGGCGAGCGCACCTTCCCCGGCGGTCTGGCCCTGGCAGCGCCGCAACCCTCGGGTTCCGGTGGTGGACGCGGTCGCTCCCCACGGGGGTCAGGTCGCGGCAACGGCCGCGGCCAGGCATCGCCCGCCCGAGCGACATCGACCGGCCGAGCGACCACTACCTCAGGGTCACCCCGGGCCGGATCGTCGAGCCGCGCGTCCCAGGCGCCCAGAGGCGCAGCGGCGTTCTCCTCGGCAGCTCGGCCGGGGCGTCGCGCCGGGCGCTGAGACCCCGGCCTGAGCATCGGGCGCGCACGCGCACCGACAGGCATCATCCGTGGATTGATGGTCCGCAGCTCTGCCAATCAGGCCCGCACGCGCACCGACAGGCAGGTCACACAACCCTCGAGCTTCTCGAACTCGCTGATGTCGGTCGTCGTCACGGTGTAGCCGCGGCCACGCAGCAACTCGGCCGTCCGTGGGGCGCTGGCCGCCATGAGGAGATGACCCTCGCCGAGGATGACGACGTGGGCTCCTCCCTCCTCGGGCATGCCCTCGTAGCGAGGGAAGGCGCCGGGCCAGTCAACGACCGGATCCCAACCGATGACGGTCTCGTCGGGCAACGCCGTGACCGCGGACTTCAGGTGCAGCGCTCGCTCGACGGTCACCGCCTGGACGGTCCAGTCGCGGTCGCGCACGTGGTCGGCGAGTTGTTGGATGCCAGCGCCATTGGTCCGGCCACCCAACCCCACGTATGCCGTGCGGCCCACCTTGAGCACGTCACCTCCGTCGAGCGTGCCCTCACCCGAGATCCGGACGGACTCCAGGCCAAGGCCACTGATGGCCTCGGCAACCCCCGCGACCTCTGGCTTGCGCTCTGCCGCACCGGGATTGGTCAGCACCGCGAGATCGTCGAACATGACGACGGCGTCCTCGACGAAGACGGCGTCGGGACAGTCTTCGGCACCCGGGACCTCGATCGTCTCCCAACCCGCCGACCGAAGGCACGCGGCATACCCCTCCCATTGGGCGAGGGCGAGGTCGACATCGATCGGCGAGCGCTCGAGGTGTGTGACGAGACCGTCCGCGAGGCGGGGGCCTGGACGGCGGATGAGGGCGCGATTGTTCATCCGACGATTGTGCGCTGCCCGCGCGTCCACCGATGACCACTCTGCAGCCACCGGTCGCCTACTCGCCAGTAGGGGTCTACGTTCAGCGGCACTTTCATCGTCTCCCCAGGGGGTGCCATGCCGACCATGTCGTTGGGTGACCAGCTGAAGCGGCGCAAGCCAATCGTCTTCCAGCACAAGCACCACCAGGGCGAGGAGTTGGCACGCAACCTCTCGACCTTCCAGCTGATGATGTTCGGGGTCGGCGCCACGGTCGGCACGGGGGTCTTCTTCGTCCTCGGTGAGGCGGTCCCCAAAGCTGGTCCGGCGGTGCTCATCTCGTTCCTCATCGCCGGCCTGGCCGCGGGCCTGAGCGCCCTGTGCTACGCCGAACTCGCCTCGGCGATCCCGGTGAGTGGGTCCACCTACTCGTACGCCTACCACGCGATGGGCGAGTTTGTCGCCGTCGTCATCGCCGGCTGTGTGCTCCTCGAATACGGCGTGGCCACCGGCGCCGTGGCCGTCGGGTGGAGTGGATACTTCAACGAACTGCTCTCGGAGACGATCGGTTGGCGGCTGCCGCAGGCGCTGTCCATCTCGCCGATCCCCGGCACCGACGGGGAACCCACCGGCGGCCTGATCAACCTGCCCGCGGTGGTGCTCGTGCTCCTCTGCATGGTCCTGCTGATCCGGGGCGCATCGGAGTCCGCGAGGGTCAACGCGATCATGGTGCTCATCAAGTTGGGCGTCCTGATCCTCTTTGCGGTCATCGGTTTCACGGCCTTCGACGCCGACCACTTCTCCAACTTCTTCGGCAAGGGTCTCGCCGGCGTCAGCGCGGCCGCGGGCACGATCTTCTTCTCGTTCATCGGTCTCGATGCCGTGGCCACGGCCGGCGAGGAGGTGAAGAACCCCCAAAAGGCCCTGCCCCGAGCCATCATCGGCGCTCTCGCCATCGTGTCGGGCATCTACCTGGCCGTCGCGGCTGCCGGCCTGGCCGCCAAGCCGGTGTCCTTCTTCGAGGACAGTGACAACGCCGAGGCGGGCCTGGCCCTGATCCTCAAGGAGATCACGGGCAACGAGTTCTGGAGCACGATCCTGTCAGCCGGCGCCGTCATCTCGATCTTCTCGGTCACCTTGGTGACGCTCTATGGGCAGACGCGAATCCTCTTCGCGATCGGTCGCGACGGCCTCATCCCGCGCAAGTTTCTCGAGGTCAGCCCGAAGACGATGACCCCGACCTTCAACACGATCGTCGTCGCCATCGTCGTCGCCCTCATCGGCGGCTTCGTCCCCTCGGACTATTTGTGGGACACCGTCTCGATCGGGACGCTGGTCGCCTTCTCGATGGTCGCCATCGGCATCATCGTCATGCGACGGACTCATCCTGACCTTGAGCGACCCTTCAGGATCCCCGGCTACCCGGTCACGCCGATCCTCACGGTTCTGGCCTGCCTCTACATTCTCTGGGGCCTGGCCGCGATTACTTGGGTGATCTTCGGGATCTGGATCGCCATCGTCCTGCTGTTCTACTTCTTCTACGGTCGCCACCACGCCACGCTCAACACCTATACCGATCCTGAAGAGATCGCCGAGCCGGCCGGCCGTCGACTGCGGGAGGACGAGGAATGACCTACGTCGTCGGCTACAGCCCGCACAAGGACGACGCCTGTGCCCTGTCGCTGGCCGCACAGTTCGCCCGATCCGACAAGGACTCGGTCCATGCAGTCACTGTCGTCCCGCAGGGGTGGGAGGTCGCAGCGGGCAGCGCGACCGACGGTGACTTCACGGCGTGGGCGCAGGGCCAGGGTGAGGCCAGCGCCGAGGAGGCGCTGACCCTATTGGGTGCCGACGCCGGGGTGCCGATCGCCGCGAGCTGGGTGACCGGCCGATCGGTCCCGGCCGCGCTGTTGGAGCAGGTCGAGGCCCTCGACGCGGACATGATCGTCGTCGGCTCGGGCGCCAACGGGGCTCCCGGCCGGGTTGCCATGACAGCAAAGACCGACCGCCTCCTGCACTCCTCCCCGGTGCCGGTGGCGATCGCCCCCCGGGGGTATGCCGCGGAGCCGGGTTCCCGGGTCACCCGGGTCACCGTCGGGTTCCGCGACGACGACGCCACGTGGCACCTGCTCCAGCGGGTGGCGGACATCTGTCGTCGCACCGGTGCCTCGCTGCGGCTGGTGACCGTCGCCCTCGACCGACCCCCGATGTATACGGCCGCGGTCAGTGGGGCCGAGGACCTCGTGCGGGAACAGTGGCGTCGTCAGGCCTCGGCCGCCCAGGACGAAGCCGTCGAGCACCTGGTGGACGCCGGCTTCGCCCGGGACGAAGTGGAGACGGTGCTGGCCAGGGGGGCCACGTGGGTGGAGGCGCTCGACAGCGTCGAGTGGCATTCCGGGGACGTGCTCGTCGTGGGGTCCTCCTCCACACACCTGTTGACGCAGGTCTTCCTCGGGTCCAGCGCGGCCAAGATCGTGCGCGCCTCGCCTGTTCCCGTCGTCGTCGTTCCGTGAGGGCGATCCTCCGGGCGCAGGCGGACCGCATCGGCCTGCCCCTGGAGGTCATCGAGTTGGCGGGCTAGGACCTCGACGGCTACCTCGTCGCGATGCACGCTCACGGGACCGCCCCGGTCGAGGAAGGCATCGCGGCGATCGCCTTCGGCGACCTCTCCGTCTCCGGCGCGCTGGCCCTCAAGGAACGTCAGTTCAGCCCTCTCGGACTGGACATCGTTGAGCCCCTCTGGACTGACCAGTGACGAGGTGATGAGCGGTCTGCTCGGCAGCGTCATCACGGCCCGGTGCGTCGTCGTGAACGCGGACCCTTCCGACCTGGCTCAGCGGAGAGCCAGAGCCGCCAGTGCGCCGTTGACGATCGAGCCCGGGGTGAGGTCGTGGATCTCGTAGAGATCATTCACGGTTCCGGACTGACCGAAGGAGTCGACGCCGAGCGACACGGCGGGCACCCCGAGGGCAGACCCGAGCCACGCCATCGCGTGGCTCGACGCGTCGTGCACGGTGACGATCGGTGCGCGCATGTCGAAGGCCGCACGCAAGGCACCCGGGATCGACGGCGTGGTCGCCGTGCGGATGCCCTGGCGCAGCGTGCGCTGCCACGCGGCATACAGGCGGTCGAGGCTGGTCACGTCGATGACGTGCGCCGCGATGCCCTCGTCCTCCAACTCCGCTGCCGCCGCGAGTGCCTCGGGGACGACCGCGCCGGAGGCGGCGATCTGGACCGTCGGTATGCCGTCGCGTTGGCCGGCGTCGACCAGGCGATAGGCGCCGGCGAGGACCTGGCGACGCATCGTCGCATCGCCGATGCGTGCACGGGCATCGTCGAAGGGAGCCTGGTCGAGGGGGCGCGTGGTGAGCCGGAAGTAGTAACACCCGTCCTGCGCCTGGCCGACCGCGTCGGCCCGACCGGGGTCGGCAACGTGGGCGAGTGCGTCGCACAGCAACCAGTCGAGCGCCGCGGCATATGCCGGCTCGATGAGCGTCGTGTTGGGCAACTCCAGACCGACCGAGGCCGTGATCGTCGACTGGTGCGCTCCACCTTCCGGCGCCAGCGTCACGCCCGACGGGGTGCCGGCGACCACGAAGCGAGCACCGTTGTACGCGGCATACACGAAGGCATCGAGACCACGGAGCACGAAGGGGTCGTAGAGGGTCCCCACGGGCAGGAGCGGCTGGTCGGACAGATCCCATGACAGGCCGAGCTGGCCGAGGAGCAGGAAAAGGTTCATCTCCGAAATGCCGAGCTCGATGTGTTGTCCCGCAGGGCTTTCCGTCCACTTGACGAGTGGATCCGGGCTCCAGGTCCGCTTCTCCTCAGGCGCGAAGACCCCGGCGCGGTTGATGAAGCCGGCGAGGTTGGTGGAGGTGGCGACATCGGGCGCGGTGGTCACGAGGTGCTTGCCCACCGAGTCGTCACGCGACAGGTTGACCAGGACGCGTCCGAAGGCCTCCTGCGTGGACATCGGCTTGGCCGAGCGCAATTCGGTCGACACGGGCACCGAGATCGGTGCCCGACGGGTGGGCGCAGGTCGCTCCATGATCTGGGATCGCACGCCCACCCATTGGCCGGCCTCGCTCGTCGGATCGATGCGGTCCCACTCGGTGGCCGTCGTCAGCCCGATGCGGGTGCGCAGGTCGTCGACCTGCTCGGTCGTCAGCAGCGCCGAGTGGTTGCGGGGGTTGCCGGCGATCGGCAGGCCCCATCCCTTGACGGTGTAGGCGAAGACCACCGACGGGCGGTCCGTCACGGCGTCGCACTCGGCATAGGCGGCGAGCATGGCGTCGATGTCGTGACCACCGAGGTCGGTGACGAGGGTCGCCAGGTCCGCGTCCGGCATACCCTCGAGGAAGGTGACCACCTCGTGCGGCGCCCCCTCGAGGAAACGCTCGCGCACCGCTGCGGGCTCGAGGCCGAAGAGGGATTGGTAGCGCTCGTTGGGCATGGCGTCGATCCAGGCCTCAAGACCGGCTCCCCCGGGCCGGCCGTATGCCGCGGTGAGACGCGGCCCCCACTTGACCTCGAGCACGTGCCAGCCGGCCGCCTCGAACTGGGCCCGCCACTGGTGGATCCGGATGCCGGGCACGACCCGGTCGAGGGACTGACGGTTGAAGTCGACGATCCACATGACCTTGCCCAGGCCCTGGGTTGCGTTGTCGGACACCGCTTCCCAGATGTTGCCCTCGTCCAGTTCGGCGTCACCGAGGAGCGCGATGAAGCGACTGGCCGGTCGTGCACCGAAGTGGGCATCGACATAGCGTCGCGTCGCGGCCGCGAAGAGGGGTGCCGCGGGTCCGAGGCCCACCGAACCGGTCGAGAAGTCGACCTGGTCGGGATCCTTGGTCCGCGACGGGTAGGACTGCAGCCCGCCCTTGGCCCGCAACGTCGACAGGTAGGACTTGTCGAGTCCGCCCAGGAGGTAGTTGATGGCGTGCAGCACCGGCGAGGCGTGGGGCTTGACGCTGACCCGATCCGCTCCATCGAGGTGGGCGAACCACAGTGCCGTCATGGCCGACACCAGGGAGGCCGAACTCGCCTGGTGGCCGCCGACCTTGACCCCGTCACCGGCGCCGCGGTCGTGGTTGGCCGAGTCGACGATGCGGGTGCTCAACCAGAGCACTCGCTGTGCGATCTCGTCGAGAACCTTGGTGTCCGGGCGAGAGTGCACCCGGGTCACGGGAGAAGTGGTCATGCCGAAGGGTCCCACAGGCGGTGATAGGCATTGACGGCCTGCTGGCCTCCGAGGTGTGCGTAGAGGACGTTGCTGTCGGCGGGGATGTCCTTGTCCTTGACCAGATCGATGAGACCAGCCAGCGACTTGCCTTCGTAGACGGGGTCGGTGATCATCGCCTCGAGTTGGGCACCCATGGCGATTGCGTTCATCGTCGACTCGACAGGGATGCCGTAGAGGTCTCCCGCCCAGCCTTCGAGCACCTGGATCTCGTCGTCGCGGATGTCGCGCCCGACCTCGATGAGCTCGGCGGTGTGGCGGGCGATGCGTGCGACCTGGTCGCGGGTCTTCTCCAAGGTGGCGGAGGCGTCGATCCCGAGGACCCGGCGCTTGACGCCGGTCAGCTCTTCGAGGGCGGCAAACCCGGCGATCATCCCGGCGTGCGTCGAGCCGGTCACGGTGCAGACGACGATGGTGTCGAAGAAGACCCCGAGGGCCTTCTCCTGCTCGGCGACCTCGAACGCCCAGTTGGCGAATCCCAGTCCGCCGTACTTGTGCTCGGAGGCTCCGGCCGGGATGGGATAGGGCTTGCCGCCGGCCTCCTCTACTTCGCGCAGCGCGGCGGTCCACGAGTCGCGGATGCCGATGTCGAAGCCGGCCGGGTCGAGCCGCGAGTCCGCGCCCATCATGCGCGAGAGCAGGATGTTGCCGACCTTGTCGTTGACCGGGTCCTCCCAAGGCACCCACTTCTCCTGCACGAGACGGCACTTCATGCCCAGGTGGGCGGCGACCGCGGCCACCTGGCGGGTGTGGTTGGACTGATAGCCGCCGATCGAGACCAGGGTGTCGGC
>Ga0116181_1003069_pt1 | contig 13198 bp, 9 predicted proteins | sample AD_UKC075_MetaG_FD_89752 | JGI IMG/M metagenome (GOLD analysis project Ga0116181, IMG submission 89752) | Active sludge microbial communities of municipal wastewater-treating anaerobic digesters from USA - AD_UKC075_MetaG | ecosystem: Engineered > Bioreactor > Anaerobic > Digestate | place: USA...
CACCAGCTGCGACTGCCGCGGCGCCGAGAGCGTGCCGGTGCCGGCGCGGCTCGACCTGGGCCTGGTTGGGCAAGACGATGCCGGGTCGGGTCACGAGCGGGGCAAGTGGCTGGCCATCGGTGAAGTCGACGGTGACGCCCGCGCGTCGGAGCAGGCGTGCCTCCTGCCGGAGATGGAACGCCAGATGCCCGTCGACGGCAAGGCTGTAGGCGGTTCGGTCAACGAGCTGCGCCCCGTACAACGGCAGGGTATCCCCCAGCCAGTCGGTGGCTCTCGTCACCTCGGCCACCATCGTCTCGGCGGCGGGAATGCCTCGGCTGAGCTCCACCTCGCGGAGCGTGCTGCCCATGGCCACGGTGACCAGGCCGGTGCCGAACCTGGTGATCTCGCCCGGGTCGATGACCAGCACCGCTGCTCCGGCAGCGGCCGCCGCCACGGCCGTGGTGAGGCCCGCGATCGTGGCACCGATGACGAGCACGTCAACGGTGCGCTGCTGGGTCATACCACCATCCTACGAAGTGGTATCCAGCACTCGTCGCGAGCCCTAGGATTCCCCGCGGAGGTGGAGCAGATGGCTATCTGGAAACTGCATGGCGACGGGACTCTGAAGCCCGTAGCGGTGGTGGGGCCGAATGAGCGGCTCTCGTGGGGCAAGACCGTTGGACTGGGCGCTCAGCACGTCGTGGCGATGTTCGGGGCGACCTTCGTCTTCCCATTGCTGATGGGCCTCAACCCGCAGCTGGCGGTGATGATGAGCGGCATCGCGACCCTGGTGTTCCTGTTCGTCGTCAACCACCGCGTACCGAGCTACCTGGGCTCATCAGCGTCGTTCGTCGGCGTGGCCGCCTCCATCTACGGAGCGGGGGGCAACCCGTCACAGCTGACCGGCGCGTTGTTCGTGACCGGTCTGACGCTGTTCATGGTGGGTCTGATCATCCACTTCATGGGCTCAGGTGTGATCCACAAGGTGCTGCCGCCTGCCGTGACCGGTGCCGTCGTCATGCTGATCGGCTTCAACCTGGCCCCCGTCGTGGCCACGGTGTACTGGCCCCAGGACCAGTGGGTCGCCGTGATCGTGATGCTGGTCGTGGTGGCGCTGAGCGTCGGATTCCGCGGCTTCATCGGCCGGATCGCCATCTTCCTGTCGCTCATCGTGGGCTACGTGCTGTCGTGGCTGCTCGACGTCGTGACGGGTCCGATCACGTCCTACAGCGCCGCCGCCGGCAAGGTGACCGAGCATCTGCGGGTCGACTGGAGCGGCGTGGTGTCGGCGCCGTGGTTCGGGTTGCCGCCAGTCACCGACCTGTCCACCTGGAAGTTCGGGGCCGCCACCACCAACGTGGTCGGCTTCCACCTGCCGTCGTTCAACCTGGCCTTCATCCTCGTCGCCCTGCCGGTCGTGATCGCGCTGATCGCCGAGAACACGGGCCACGTCAAGGCTGTCGCCGAGATGACCAAGGAGCCGCTCGATCCGTACATGGGTCGCGCCATCGCAGCTGACGGCGCTGGCTCGATGATCGCCACTTTCGCTGGCGCCGGCCCGACCACCACGTACGCCGAGAACATCGGCGTGATGGCGGCCACGCGCGTGTACTCCACGGCCGCCTATGTCGTCGCCTCGGTCGTCGCCATCGTCTTCGGCCTGTCGCCGAAGTTCGGCGCCGTCATCTCTGCGACACCTGGTGGTGTGCTGGGAGGGATCACGGTGGTGCTGTACGGGATGATCGGCCTGCTCGGCGCGAAGATCTGGAAGGAGAACCAGGTCGACTTCGGCAACCCGATCAACCTGGTCCCGCTCGCTGCCGGCATCGTGATCGGCATCGGCAACGTCTCGCTGAAGATCACCCCATCGTTCGAGCTCGGCGGGATCGCCTTCGGCACGATCGTGGCTGTCGGGCTGTACCACTTGGCGAAAGCACTGGCCCCCAAGGAGCTGAAGGCCTCCGACGAGGGCGCCAACATCATCATCACCGGGCCGGGCAACTACTACGAGGCTGACGACGAGGTGCCGCCAGCACGCTGACCGCGTCGCAGCACATAGCACTGACAGAATCGGCCCCGCCTGTGGAGACAGGCGGGGCCGAGTCGCTTCTGTGGACATCTGTCATTCCCAAGGATCCTGTCCCATACCTCGTGGCATGACGACCACCATCACAGTTTCTGGAACCGCTTCAACCGCTGCCAGCCCACCGCCCGCCACCAGGCCTGGCGACGATCTGATCATTGGAGAGGACGGCTTGGCCAGACCTCGCTGGGCTGCGCGTGACCCGTTGCTCCGCGACTACTACGACACGGAGTGGGGTGTGGTCGTCACCGACGAACGCACGCTGTTCGAGATCCTCGCCCTGGAGGTCTTCCAGACCGGGTTGAGCTGGCAGACCGTGCTCCGTCGGCGTGCCGCGTTCCGCCGGGCGTTCGACGACTTCGACCCCGAGGTGGTCGCGGCGTACGGGGAAGGCGACGTGGCACGCCTGCTTGCCGACGACAGCATCATCCGCAACACACGCAAGGTCGAGGCTGTGATCGCCAACGCGAAGGCGGCCGTGGCCCTGCGGGCCGATGGCGGCCTGCCGGAGCTGGTCTGGTCCGCAATGCCGGTGGCCACGCCAGTACCGACGACGCAGGCTGAGGTCCCGACCGCGACGGATGCGTCCGCGGCCTTGGCGAGTGATCTCCGCGCTCGCGGGTTCACCCTTGTCGGGCCCGTCACGATGCATGCGCTGATGGCGGCAGCCGGCGTCATCGACTGTCACCTGGTGGGCAGCCATCGTCGCGGTTGCAGCGGGCTGTGGACGAAGGCCGGGAAGCGCCGCCGCCGGCCAGTGCTGGCGGACTGAGCCGGGCCAGGGCGGGCGGGCCACCTCGTTGGGCACGGACTCAACGCAGCAGTGGCGGAGTCGACCCGGCTGCGTGCTGGTCCATTCCTGCGTGGGAGGGCGACATGACGGGCTTGGACAGGGGAGGATGCAACAGGAGTCCAGGCAGGGAGGTGTCGTGTTCGGTCGAATCGCGATCGTCAACCGTGGTGAGGCCGCGATGCGGTTGATCCATGCAGCCCGTGAGATCAACGCCGAGCAGCCGGCTGCGCCGCCGCTCGTCACGATCGCGCTGCACACCGACGGTGAGCGCACGGCGATGTTCGCTCGCGAGGCCGACGAGACCTATGCATTGGGACCTGCGAGCGCCCGGCCATACCTCGACCACGCTGTGCTGGAGCGGGCGCTGGTGGAGACGCGCGCCGATGCCGTCTGGGTCGGCTGGGGGTTCGTTGCCGAGGACGCTGGCTTCGCCGAGCTCTGCGCCAGGTTGGGAGTGACGTTCATCGGACCGTCTGCCGAGGCGATGCGTCGGTTGGGCGACAAGATCGGCTCGAAGCTGATCGCCGAGGAGGTGGGGGTCCCCGTCGCGCCGTGGAGCCGCGGCGGCGTCAACACCCTCGACGAGGCTCTCGCGGCCGCAGAACGGATCGGCTACCCGTTGATGCTCAAGGCGACCGCTGGTGGCGGCGGGCGTGGCATCCGTCGGGTCGACGGACCCGAGGATCTGGCCGAGGCGTACCAGCGCACCCGCGACGAGGCAGAGCGTGCTTTCGGCAGCGGCATCGTCTTCCTCGAGAAGCTGGTCACCGGGGCTCGCCACGTCGAGGTGCAGGTGATCGCCGATGGGCAGGGCACCGCCTGGGCGCTCGGCGTACGGGACTGCACCGTTCAGCGGCGCAACCAGAAGGTGATCGAGGAGTCATCATCACCCTTGCTCGCCGAAGAACAGACCGCCGAGCTCAAGGCAGCAGCGGAGCGGCTGGCCCTGGCCGTCGACTACTGTGGCGCTGGCACCGTCGAGTTCCTGTACCACCCCGGCGACAAGGAGTTTGCCTTCCTCGAGGTGAACACCCGTCTCCAGGTGGAGCACCCGATCACGGAGGTCACCACAGACGTCGACCTGGTCAAGGCGCAGCTGCAGGTGGCGGCCGGTCAGCCGTTGGTGGGTGAGAAGCCACGGGAGTTCGGTCACGCCATCGAGGCTCGGCTCAACGCTGAGGACCCGGATCGGGACTTCGCTCCGTCGCCAGGTCGGATCCAGCGGCTGGACCTGCCGGCCGGCCCCGGGATCCGAGTCGACACCGGTGTGGCCGAAGGCGATCTCATCCCCGCCGATTTCGACTCGATGATCGCCAAGATCATCGCGTACGGCCGGACGCGGTCGGAGGCCCTCGGCAGGCTGCGTCGCGCCATGGGCGAGACGACGGTGGTCATTGAGGGCGGCTCGACCAACAAGAGCTTCATCCTCACGTTGCTTGAGCAGCCCGAAGTCGTCGACGGCGGCGGCGAGGGCTGGGCCGACACCGGCTGGATCGACCGGGTCCGTGCTGAGGGTCGACTCGTTGCCGACACCCATGCCGGGGTCGCCCTGGTCGCTGCCGCGATCGAGGCGTACGAGGAGGCCGAAGCCCGCGAGATCGCGCGGCTGCTCGAGACTGCCCACGGTGGCCGTCCCCAGGTGCAGCATCAGGTCGGCCGGCCCGTCGACCTCAAGCTTCGGGGGGTCACCCATCCCGTCACGGTGCACAAGACGGGCGCCGAGCGATTCCGGGTCCGGGTCGGCGGCAGCAGCGCCGTCGACGCCCGGCTCGAGCGGCTCGACGACTTCCATGGACGTATTCACGTCGGTGGTCGGACCCACCACCTCGTCACGGCCAGCCACGGTCCCGTGCTGCTGGTGGAGGTGGATGGGGTCACCCATCGGGTGAGCCGTGACGAAGGCGGCGTGCTGCGATCGCCAGCCCCCGCACTGGTCGTCGCGACCCCGGTCCAGGTCGGCGATGAGGTCGTTGCTGGCGCTCCGGTGATCGTGCTGGAGTCCATGAAGATGGAGACCGTGATTCCGGCTCCCTTTGCCGCGAAGGTGCGGGAGCTCGGGGTCATCACCGGCAGCCAGGTCGAGACTGGGGCTCCCCTGGTCCGCCTCGAGCCGCTCTCCGACGAGGCGCAGCCCCAGACCGAGACGTCTGGTCCCGCTGTCGAGGTTCCCCAGCAGCCTGAGCTCCAGGACCCTGGGAAGCGGGCTGCCAAGGCCCGGCACCAGCTCACCGCAGCCCTGCTTGGCTTCGACACGGACCCAGCCGAGCCGCCCTTGTCGGCCTACCTCGCCGCGCGCGCTGAGCTCCAGGCTGCCGGCGTTGACGTCATTGCCGGCGAGGTCGATCTGCTGCGGCTCTTCGCCGACCTGGCTGAGCTGACCCGGAACCGCCCGGTGGCTGAGCAGGAACGCACCGAGCTGCGTGTGCACAGCGACCGCGAGCAGTTCCACCGCTACCTGCAGAGCCTCGATGTCGACCGCGCCGGACTGCCCGAGTCGTTCCGGGGGCAGCTGGCGACCGTCCTGGCTCACTATGGGGTGACTGACCTCGACCGGACCGACGAGCTCGACGAGGCTGTCTTCCGGGTCTTCCTTGCCATTCAGCGCCTCAACGTCGACACCATCACCGCCTTGCTCGAGCGCTGGTTCACCGACGCCGTACCGCCGCGTGAGGTCGCCGAGGCTGCGCGTCCGCACCTGGTCCGCCTCGGCCATGCCACCCGCCGTCGGTACCCGGCCGTCAGTGACCTGACCCGCAGCATCCGGTACGAGTGGTTCGACCAGGCCGACGTCGATCGAGAGCGTAGGGCCGCTGTCGCTGGCGTGGCTGCCCAGGTCGAGGCGTTGGCCGACCCCAACGTCGCTGACCGAGCCGACCGGATCGCAGCTCTGGCCGCCATCCCCGAGCAGATCGCCGGGTTCCTCAGCGACCGCCTTCAGCGTGGCCTGAGCCCGCATGAGCCGATGCTCGAGGTGCTGCTGCAGCGCCACTACGCCGAGTACGACCTGACCAACGTCCGCAGTGTGCCAGGCGAGCGTGCGCTGGCCACCGGGGACTACGTGCTCGATGGCCGACCGACCCACGTCGTGTCCTCTGTGGCCACCTTGGCTGAGCTCGACTCGGCCCCCCTCATCGGCGCTCTGGAAGCGCAGCTCGACGCTCGCCCCGAGGGCCATGAGGCGGTCGTGGAGCTCTACGCCGTCTGGCCAGCCGACGCCGGCAGTGGCGAGTCCGACGCAGAGCAGCTCCTGGCAAAGCTCCAAGGTCGTCCCTGGACCCAGCGCGTGCGCAGGATCGTGGTGGGCGTCTGCCGACCAGGCACCCCGGTGACCTACTACTCGTACCGGCGCGACGGTTCGGGCCGGCTCGCCGAAGACACCAGGATCCGCGGCATCCACCCGATGGTGGGCCGGAAGCTGGACCTGTGGCGGCTGCGTGAGTTCGAGCTTGTCCGGCTGCCCGCCCCCGAAGAGGTGCTGCTCTTCGAGTGCACCGCCCGCTCCAACCCGCAGGACCGGCGCCTCGTCGCGATGGCGCAGATCCGCAACATGACGCCGGTGTACGACGATGGCGGTCGGCTGGTCGCCGTCCCGCACGCCGAGCGGGTGATCGAGGACTGCCTGGAGGCCATCCGGCGCGCCCGGGTGTCGAGGGGCGACTTCGACACCAACCATGTGTGGGTCCACGTGTGGCCGATCGTCGACCTGTCGCTCGACGAGGTGGCAGCGCTCAAGGACAAGATCACGCCGATCGGGCAGGGCAACGGGATTGAGGAAGTCCTCGCCCACGGTCGCCTGCGTCGTCCCGATGGCCGCGTCGCCCCGTTCGCCATTCGGTTCCACGAGCGGCCAGGCGCAGGCGTCGCCACGTCCATCGGTCTCCCGCCGTCGACCACCCTGCAGCCGCTGGACGACTACGCCACCAAGGTGCAGCGAGCCCGCAAGCGGGGTCTCGTCTACCCGTACGAGCTCAGTCATGTGCTGGCCGGGCCCGGCGGCAGCATGATCGAGCACGACCTCGACGAGACTGGCACCCTGGTCCCCGTCACCAGAGCGCCGGGCCTCAATCGAGCAGGCCTGATCTGTGGCCTCGTGACGACCCCCACTGCCCTCCACCCCGAAGGCCTGACCCGGGTCGTCCTGTGTGGAGACCCCACGAAGGGCCTCGGTGCGGTGGCGGAGCCGGAATGTCGCCGGATCATCGCCGCCCTGGACCTGGCCGAGCAGCTCCAGGTTCCACTCGAGTGGTTCACCCTTTCCTCAGGCGCCCGGATCTCCATGGACTCCGGCACCGAGAACATGGACTGGGTCGGCGCCGCCCTCCGCCGCATCGTGGAGTTCACCCAGGACGGTGGCGAGATCAACGTCATCGTGGCCGGCATCAACGTGGGCGCCCAGCCGTACTGGAACGCTGAGGCGACCATGCTGATGCACACCAAGGGCATCCTGGTGATGACCCCCGACTCGGCCATGGTGCTCACCGGCAAGCAGTCCCTCGACTTCTCCGGCGGGGTGTCGGCTGAGGACAACTTCGGCATCGGTGGGTACGACCGGGTGATGGGTCCCAACGGGCAGGCGCAGTACTGGGCGCCTGACCTCACCGGAGCCTTCTCGATCCTGATGCAGCACTACGACCACACGTACGTCGTCCCGGGCGAGGCTGGTCCTCGCCGGTCGCCCACCTCCGACCCGTCTGACCGTGACGTGTCTGACTACCCGCACGGGGGCGACTTCGCCACGGTCGGTGAGATCTGGTCGGCGAACCCTGACCGCAAGAAGGCGTTCGACATCCGTACGGTCATGGGCGCTGTCTGCGACGCCGACCACCAGCCGCTGGAACGGTGGGCGGGCATGGCCGACGCCGAGACCGCGGTCGTGTACGACGCGCGGATCGGCGGCCACTCGGTGTGCCTCCTCGGCATCGAGTCCAAGCCGGTGCCGCGGGCTGGTTTCCCGCCCACCGACGGACCGGACACCTACACGGCCGGCACGCTGTTCCCGCGGTCGAGCAAGAAGGCCGCGCGCGCCATCAACGCGGCCAGCGGGAACCGCCCCCTCGTGGTCCTCGCGAACCTGTCCGGGTTCGACGGTTCCCCTGAGTCGATGCGCAACCTCCAGCTTGAGTACGGGGCCGAGATCGGCCGGGCCGTGGTCAACTTCGAGGGCCGGATCGTGTTCGTGGTGATCTCGCGCTACCACGGCGGCGCGTTCGTGGTGTTCTCAAAGAAGCTGAACGAGAGCATGACCGTCCTCGCCATCGAGGGTTCGTTCGCGTCGGTGATCGGCGGTGCACCAGCGGCAGCGGTGGTCTTCGCTGGCGACGTTGCCAAGCGGACGGCTGCCGACCCCCGGGTCAAAGACCTCGAGGCGCGGCTCAGCGAGGCCGTCGATACCGATCGATCTGCGCTCAGCCAGGAGCTCGCTGACCTCAAGGCGGCAGTTCGAGCCGAGAAGATCAGTGAGGTGGCCGCCGAGTTCGACGGCGTCCACAACATCCACCGAGCCGTACGGGTGGGCTCGGTCGACAAGGTGATCGACGCTGGCCGCCTCCGCCCTGAGATCATCGCCGCGATCCAGGGCTGAGGCGGCAACGCCGTCCGTTCAGCTGGCGCGACCGCCCGTGATCGGGCGCGACCGCTGCTGGACGCCGCGAGGTCCGTACGGGTACTCGGGCAGCGGTGGGGCTGAAACGTCGTCGAGCAGCGTGGTGTGCGCAGCGTCGAGGTGTACGTCAGCCATCGCGAGCGCCTCGGTGAGCTGCTCCATGGTGCGGTTGCCGAGGATCGGCGCGATCACCATGGCCCGGTCCGCCACCCACGCCAGCGCCACCTGGGCCATAGTCAGACCGGTCTCCTGCGCGACCTTCTCGACCGCGTCCAGGACCTCCCAGACCTGCTCCTGAGCGTTGCGATCGGCGTAGTTCTCCATCCCACGCTTGGGGTCCTCGCCCAAGCGCGTCGCGCCCGTCGGCACGTGGTCGCGCTGGTACTTCCCGGTCAGCCAGCCGCCACCCAGGGGGCTCCACGGGATGATCCCGATACCGTACTCCTGGCACGCAGGGAGCACCTCGACCTCGATCATGCGCGTCAGCAGGTTGTACTGCGGCTGCAGCATCACCGGGGCCGGCGCGCCCGCCGCTCGGGCCCGCTCCGAGACCGCGGCGATCTGCCAACCGATGAAGTTGGAGAGGCCGAAGTAGTGGATCTTGCCCGCGGCCATCGCGTCGTCGAAGAACCGGATGGTCTCGTCGAGCGGGGTCAGCGGATCCCAGGCGTGCACCTGGTACACGTCGATGCAGTCGACCCCGAGTCGGCGGAGCGACCCGTCCAGCGCTTGGGTCAGGTGGCGTCGCGACAGCCCCACCCCGTTGGGATGGTTGGCCATCGGGAAGCGTCCCTTGGTCGCAATCACCATCCCGTCGGCGATATCGGAGCGCTTCTTCAGCCAGCTTCCGACCATCTCCTCCGAACGCCCAGCTGAGTACACGTCGGCCGTGTCGATGAACGTGCCGCCCGCCTCGGCGAACGCGTCCAGCTGGGCATGCGAGCCAGCCTCATCCGTCTCGTTGCCAAAAGTCATCGTCCCCAGGCACAGCCGCGACACGCTGAGCCCGGTCTTACCCATCAGTCGGTACTCCATGACCCAAGCCAACCACTGGGCCTCTGCCGCCTGATCACTGGTCGGCTGATCCCTGACAGCAACTGCACAGGTAGTGGTCAGGGTACGGACAGAGTCGCGACGAAATCTGGGTAGCACGAGAAAGGAACTCACCATGAGCAACCAGCCGTGGTTTCCCACCCAGGACCAGTCGAACCAGCCCTACCAGCCGCCCGAGCAGAGCACCGCGAACCCGAGTGCCGGGCACCGGCCTGCGCCACCGACAGCCTGGCCGCTGAGCGCCGCCCCGGCCTTCCCGTACGGCCCGACCGCGCCTCGTGCAGAGCTCGCCACCGCCACCATGCCTCCGGTCGCCCAGCCGCGGCCCAGCCGACGGTGGGCGCAACGGCTGATGACCGGCGCTGCCGTCGTGGCGTTGGGCTTCGGCTCCGGTGCTGGCGGCGCTTGGTACGTGACCCAGCAATCCCCCGCCGCAACCCCTGCCGCCGCGATCACGCGCGTGGTCCAGGGCTCCACGTCGGCTCCTGACTGGGCGGTCACAGCGGCCGCCGTAATCCCCAGCACGGTTTCCATCGAGGTCTCCGGCCGTGCCGGTACGGCCGCAGGCTCCGGCGTGATCTGGGACACCGAGGGTCACATTGTGACCAACAACCACGTTGTGGCGGCGCTCGGTACTGGCACCTCCACGATCACGGTGACGCTCGCTGATGCCACGACTCTGGCAGCCACCATCGTCGCCACGGACCCCACGCATGACCTCGCCGTGCTCGCGGTGACGAATCCGCCAGCCACGCTGGTCCCGATCCAGCTCGGGGACGACACCACGCTGAAGGTCGGCGACCCCGTCATGGCCATCGGTAACCCGCTCGGACTCAGCGAGACGGTCACCACGGGGATTGTGAGTGCGCTCGATCGACCCGTACCCACCGGCCAGAACTCTCGGGGCGCCGCGACGACCACCACGTCGGCCATCCAGGTGAGCGCGCCGATCAACCCCGGCAACTCTGGCGGTGCGCTCGTCGACGCTCAGGGCTCCCTCATCGGGATCAACTTCTCGATCGCATCTCTGTCGAGCACCAGCGGATCGATCGGACTTGGCTTCGCCATCCCGATCAGCGAGGTCTCCCAGATCGTCGGTGGGATGCTGTCCGCGGTTCGCTGACCCAGCGGCTGGCGCGGCAGCAAGGGCCACCCCGCCGATCAGCGCCACGATGGCCGGGTCTAGAGTGACTCACAACCGAGACAGCACCGTCTCAGCCCACCCTGATCGTGCGGCCGGCGTTGGTGATCCCCCTTCGCCGGCCGTCACTTCGTCAGCCCGCCGCCCCGGTGATCGCTGCGAAGATGACACCGTGACCTCACATTCGGCGGCTGCGGCGCGACGACCAGAGGTGGCTACGCTGACCATCCCGTACGACCTCGCCGTCCGCGAGCATGGCCCCACCGTGCTCCGGGTCTGCCGGGCCGTGCTCGGCAGCGATGTCGAGGCCGAGGACGCGTGGTCGGAGAGCTTCCTCGCTGCCCTGCAGGCGTGGCCGGAGCTCCCGGCCACCACGAATGTCCAGGCTTGGCTCGTCACCGTCGCCCATCGCAAGGCGGTCGACATCATCCGTCGACGCGTCCGGCACGCGGTCCCGTACGGTGACCTCCCCGAACCACCGCCCGATGCCGGACCAGACCACAGCGCCGCCCTTGACCTGCGCCGCGCGGTTGCCCTCCTCCCGGAGCGGCAGCGGCTGTGCGTCGCCTACCACCACCTGGGCGGGCTCCCGTACTACGACGTCGCTGCCCTCATCGGTGGTACGCCGGCAGCCGCCAGACGGGCCGCCGCCGACGGGGTCGCCGCACTGCGTCGCCACCTCGCCCAGAACGATCCGGAGGAGCCATGAGCACCCTGCACGCGGCGTACGACGCCACCTCGGCCGACCTCGACCGCCTTTCGAGCCACCTAGTTGCGAGGGCCGCCGAGGCGAACCTGGTCGACGTCGCCTACGTGATCGACGACTCTCCGCTGGGTCGGCTGCTCCTCGCTGCCACTGCCCGCGGGGTCGTGCGGATCTCGTTCGAGATCGAGGACCACGACGCCCAGCTCGCCCGGCTTGCCCGACAGATCAGCCCCCGGGTGCTGGCCGCCCCGGCCCGGCTCGACCAGCTGCGCCGCGAGCTCGATGGGTACTTCGCGGGAACCCGCACCCGGTTCTCCGTACCGTTGGACCGATCCCTCTCGTCTGGTTATCGCCGCAGCGTCCACGAGCATCTGTCGACGATTCCGTACGGCAGCACTGAGTCGTACGCCCAGGTCGCCACCTTGCTCGGCAAGCCCAAGGCATCTCGGGCGGTCGGCACCGCCTGCGCGACCAACCCACTTCCGATCGTCGTCCCTTGCCACCGCGTCGTCCGCTCCGACGGCACGCTGGGTGGCTACGCCGGAGGCCTCCCCGCCAAGCGCGCCCTGCTTGATCGCGAGCGGGCAGAGCACAACTGAGCCTGGCACTCCGTCGGGCCGATTGACCCCTAGCAACTGCCCCGCCCATGAGCGAGCATGGATCATGGGTACCGTCGGAGCAGTGCTTCTCAGAGCCCTGATCGTCGGGCTTGGTCCGCAGCCTCTGGTGTGGCTGATGAGCCGCGTTGACCGCGAGCAGGTCGGAGCCAACATCGGCGCCGGGCTGCTGATGTTCGGGGTCGTGATGGTGGTGTCGCTCATCTGGTCGGCTATCGATGGGCGCCGCTCCGGAGAGTTTGGTCGTACGGCCGTGGTCTGGCTCGCCGTGGCCGTCATCGTCGCGATCCCCAACGCGTTGTTGGCGCAGTCGAGCGGCCCAGGGATCGACCGGCAGGTGCTGTTCAGCGACTTCAGTGGCCTCTCACTGTTCGTGGCTGGTCTCGTCGTGGTCCCAGCGCTGATTGGCGCGGCAGTGGGATCGGCGACTAGCCCAGTCAGATCCCGAGAGCCGCGCGATCCGTGACCGGCGAGGTCCGCGCTCCTCTTGACGGCCTTGCAGCCCAACTCACGACCCGCCATGGCAACGCCAACCTGGCCGAGCTCGACCAAGCGATGACGCTGCACGTCCGAAGCTTCGAAGCTGGTGATGTCGGCGGCATCATCCGAGCCGATCTCGACTTCCATCGTGTGATCGCTGAGCACTGTGGCAATCCACAACTGTGGCTGACCTTGGAACCGATCCAGCGCCGAGTGGCGATGGCCATCCTGGCTGGCGACCCGTCGTCATGGCCGCGGGATGCTCTCCGGGAGCATCAGCTCATCGTCGCGAAGATCAGGGCCGGAGACGAAGAGGGCGCGAGGGCAGCAGCCGAGGCGCATATCATCGCCGCGCGCCAGCGACTCATCGACAAGCAGCGCCGCACCACGAACGCCGAGGGCATCAAAACATGACTAGAGCTTGACAGATTGATGTCGTGGCGACACTATCGATGTCGCCACGACATCAATGAGGAGCTCGCCATGACCATCCCCGCCCTGCATGTTCCCGCTCGGACGATCCCAGTCCCCGCCACGATCAGCCCCGAGGCGCAGCGCGTGCTCGGCTTCCCGCCCGCCGGGGTGATCGACTGGCCAGACACCGTCGAGGCCCAGGTGGCGATCATCGACCAGATGACGTCGTGGTCGACGCCCGGCGACCAGGGCGCGATGGTGTCCGGCTGCTACGCCGCGGCCCGTACGGAAACGCCGTGCGATGTCGAGCGCGTCACCCGGGAGGGC
>Ga0116181_1003071_pt1 | contig 13197 bp, 12 predicted proteins | sample AD_UKC075_MetaG_FD_89752 | JGI IMG/M metagenome (GOLD analysis project Ga0116181, IMG submission 89752) | Active sludge microbial communities of municipal wastewater-treating anaerobic digesters from USA - AD_UKC075_MetaG | ecosystem: Engineered > Bioreactor > Anaerobic > Digestate | place: USA...
GCGACGATCACGAACCTGACGTCGACCAACGCGACGATCACGAACCTGTCGTCGACCAATGCGACGATCACGAACCTGTCGTCGACCAATGCGACGATCCGAAACCTGACTTCGTCTAGTGCGACGATCACGAACCTGACGTCGAGCAACGCGACGATCACGAACCTGACGTCGAGCAACGCGACAATCACGAACCTGACGTCGAGCAACGCGACAATCACGAATCTGACCTCAAGCAACGCGACGATCACGAACCTGTCGTCCGCAAATGCGACGATTGGCAACTTGACGGCTTCCAATGCTCAGGTGCAGAACCTCACGGCAGTCAATGGCGCCATCACGAACCTGACGTCCGTCAATGCTCAGATTTCGAATGTGTCGGTGACCAATGCGACGATCAACAACCTGACGTCCGCCAATGCGCAGATTTCGAACGTGTCGGTGACCAATGCGACGATCAACAACCTGACGTCCGCCAACGCGCAGATTTCGAACGTGTCGGTGACCAATGCGACGATCAACAACCTGACGTCCGCCAATGCGCAGATTTCGAATGTGTCAGTGACCAATGCGACGATCAACAATCTGACCTCGTTGAATGCGCAGATTTCGAATGCGTCCATCACCAACGTGACATCGTCGAATGCACGGGTGACCAACGCATCCATCACAAATGCCACGATCAATAACGTGACGGCTGGAAATGCGCAGATATCGAACCTGAATGCGGTCAATGGAACGATTCAGAACCTGAGTGTCAACGCAGTAACCACGGGAACAATTTCCGCTGCAGCGGCTTCGATGGCGAACGTGACCTCGGGCAATGCGACGGTGACCAACAGTCTGTCAGTTCGCCAGGGCGCTAACGTTGATATGGGTGGCAACCGAATTCAGAACGTCGGAAACGGCGTCAATGATTCCGACGCCGCCAACATGGGTCAGCTGAGGCAGGTTGAGAAGTTGGCCAATCAGCAAGGTGCCATTGCGGCTGCAGCGGTCAACATCCCGATCCCGCATGCGCTGACTCCAGGTCAAACGACCATTGGGGTGGGCCTTGGCAACTCGGGTGGTCAGACCGCTGCGGCAGTTGGTTTGGCATCGCGCATCACCGAAGACCTGGTGTTGAAGGGCTCGGTCGGCGTGTCCGGAAGCACCACAGCGGTGGGTATCGGTCTCGGCTACACCTTCAAGTGATGTCTTCTGTGGGAAGGGTGCCTTTGAAGGCGCCTTTCCTTTCAGGCACTCCTTCATAATTCCCCGGTGCCCGCATCCGCAGGCGCCGGTTTTTTTTGCGCGCAAATACATGACTACTTCACCGGATCAGTCTCCTATCCAAGATGAACTTGCTGCTTTGGCTGCTGAGCTTGAAAAGGGCATTGCGTTCCATCGTGCAGGCGACCTGGTGGGCGCGATACAGGTTTATGCGGGATTGTTGTCTCAGAAACCGGACTACGCGGATGCATTGCATTTGATGGGAGAAGCCCTTTACCGACAGGGACGGCTCAAGCAAGCGTTGGGCTACCTGAATCTTGCGATTGCAACCGCACCCCATCACTTTTTTCTGAACACTCGCGCGAACGTACTTCTCTCAATGGGCCTGCTCATGGAGGCCCAGCAAGACCTAAAGCGCGCCCTCAATCAAGCGCCGGACTATGGCGAGGCCTTTATCAATCTGTCCGCTGTCTATCGCCAACAAAAGAAGTTCAGACAGGCTCGAGAGGCGGCTGGAAATGCCACTCGGTTGATGCCAGACTCGCCCGCTGCCTGGAACAACGCCGCAGCAATCGACATGGAGCAAGGCCACTTCGACGAGGCGATTGAATTGTTCAATCGCGCGTTACAACTGGCGCCAAACTACATACCGGCGTACAAGAACATCGCGAAAATTCGCGTTCACCAAAGTTTCTGGGATCTTGCCTTGGCGCCCCTTGAAAAGGCGGCAGAAGACTTGAGTGACCTCGAGACCCAATATCTTCTGGCCAGAGCGTACCGATTACATCGCCGGTTCGAGGATGCGGTGCCACCACTGCAACGCGCGATGCGAAACATGTCGTTGGACGAACGGGCGTCCGCGATGGCGGGCCCCTATCTGGCCGAGACGCTTTATGCCGTGTGTTCCGAACTGGATGGCGTGCTGTCGCGGCCGGCCGATGCGATTGAGCTCTACCAGCTGGCATTGGACGCATTGCCAAACGATCTGATCCTCAACAATAACCTGGGGGCATCCAACTTCCGGATGGGCAACTACGCCGAAGCTGTCAAAGTTCTAACCAAGACACTCGAGATCAATCCGGACCTGACGCTGGCGCGCGTGAACCTTGGCGTGAATCACATCATGATGGGGAATCCGGATGCGGCAATCGCCGAATTCGAACGTTGCATCGAGACAGAGCCTGAGAACATGGGCGCTTTGGGGTGGTTGATCGGTGAAAAATGCAATCTTGCCCGCTGGGATGGTTTGCAGGAACTCCGGCGCCGGGTCGCCCAGAACCTTGATGATCTGAATAAAACCGACGCGATCAACTCCTTCATATTGCTGTCCAACTACGAAGATGTGGGCCAACTGCATCGTTGGACCAAGAAGGCGGCCAGGCAGATGTATGACAGCTATGGAATCCAACCGCTCGGAGTCAGTGGCACTGGGCGACCGCACAAGCGAATCAGACTGGCGTACTACTCCTTTGATATGCGAAATCATCCGGTGGCGCATCTGACGGCTGAACTGTTCGGCCTGCACAACCGCGACGATTTTGAGGTCTTCATCTATTCATATGGACCCGATGACGGCCACCCGGTGCGCGCGCGAATCGTCAATTCGGTTGAGCATTTCGTGGACGTGCAGGCGGCATCCATCAAGCAGATGGCCGAACGTATTCGGGACGACGAAATCGACATCCTGGTTGATTTGTCAGGCAACACCCGAGGTGCGAAGCCACAGCTCATTGCCTATCGCGCTGCGCCGGTACAGGTCATGTGGCTGGGATATATCGGTACGACAGGGACAAACCTCTACGACTATCTGGTAGCCGACAACTTTGTGATCCCTGAAGGATTTGAAGAGCACTACGAGGAAAAGATCCTGCGCTTGCCCAACACTTTTCAGGTGACAGACAGCAAGCGAAGTCAGATCGAGCGGGTGGTCAGGCGGGAGGACTATGGTCTGCCGGCTGAAGCCTTTATCTATTGCGACTTCAACCAATCTTTCAAGATTCAGCCCGAAATGTTTGCCGTGTGGGTGCGCATCATGAACCGGGTTCCCCATGCGGTGCTCTGGTTGTTGCAAGGTCATCCGAGTTTTGAGCCAAACCTGCGCATGGAATGGGAAAAGGCTGGCCTCGCACAGGAACGGCTTATCGTTTCTCCTCGTGTGCCAATCGAAGAACATCTGGCACGGGTAGGTTTGGCCGATCTGTTCATCGATACCTATCCTTGCGGAAGCGGAGCAACCGCAAATGACGTGCTCTGGTCGGGGCTGCCATTGCTGGCATTGGCGGGTTCAACCATGGTGTCGCGAATGGCGGGAAGCCTGCTTGGGGCGGTTGGGCTCCCTGAATTGGTTGCAGTCAGTTATGAAGACTATGAAGCCAAGGCCGTCTATTTTGCGGAGCACCCCCAGGAGCTGCGATCGCTTCGCGAGCGACTCACAAGCAACAAATTGGCGCATCCGTTATTTGATACGCCGCGGTTCGTGCGCAACCTAGAAAAGGGCTACAAGATCATGGCGCAAAGGGCTTGGTCTGGTCAGGAGCCTGCCAACATTGCTGTCGCTGAGTGACACCATGGTCCTGGAAGAGATTCAGGAGCTGTGCGGAAGAGGGAATCTTTTGCTTGAGCGAGGTCAACTGGAGGCGGCGATCGGAGACTTCGAAGAAATCCATAAGAAGGTTGCTCGCGAGATTGGCTTGCTGAGGGCGGGCCAGAACTACTGGAATCTTGCGCTGCCCTACCTTGAAATTGCAGCGAAGACTCCTGGGGATCACTACATTCAATACATGCTCGCGAGAGCTTACCGTCTGCACCGTCGCTTTGAGGAAGCTCTGATATGCATGAGGGTGGCATTTTTCGGTATGTCGATTGCCGAGCTAAAGGAGATATTGGATCTCCCGGAGACTGTCGAGGCACTGGCTGCAATCAGCGATGATGTAGGTATGCGCCAAGGCAGGTATGGCGAAATTGTCGAGTTGTATCAGCGCGCTGTCGCGGCATCACCCGACAGTCCAGCTTTGTTGAATAACCTGGCGGTTGCGCACTCCTTTGTCGGGCAATTTGAAGAGACTGCTCGCCTATTGACAAGATTGATTGCGCTGGACGGTTCCAATTTCCTGGCGCGAATCAATTTGGGCATGTGCTATGTCAGGATGGATCGACGAGTCGAGGCAGTTGCTCAGTTTGAGACGTGCGATCGGATGGGCTTCGAAGGTTCCGAGGTGCTTGGTGGTCTGATCGAGCAAAAGAGCGCACTGTGCAGTTGGGATGGTCTGATGGAGTTGAGGGCACGCCTCGCCCAAGCTCTCGATGATCCCAGTAAAGAGCAACACGTTGCTCTAACCTATCTTCAAGCCCATTTCGATGACGCAACACGAATGCTGCGATGGACCAAGAGGATTGCCGCCAGGGCCTACAAGGCTGATGGCATTGCTTGCTTTGAAAGTTCTGCGGTTGGACGGGGGCATCGAAGAATACGGGTGGGTTATTACTCACCACACTACTATGACAATCCGGTCGCGCACCTGACGGCAGGTCTTTACGCATTGCACGACCGGTCGGCGTTTGAGGTGTTCATTTATGCCTACGGTCCTGACGACGGGCACCCGGTGCGCAAACGAATTGCGGACTCCGTGGAGCACTTCCTGAGCATCGAAGGCGAATCAGAGGCCCAGATGGCCCAACGCATACGACAGGACGAGATCGACATTCTCATTGACCTTTCCGCAAACTTGGGGTGGTCCAAACCCAAGACGCTCGTATATCGAGCAGCGCCAGTCCAGGTTAACTGGTTGGGCTTCATCGGCACCATGGGCGTGGCTGCCTATGACTACATCCTTTCAGATGGATTCGCGACGCCCGAAGGATTCGATGATTTCTATGTTGAAAAGATTGTCCGTCTGCCGCATACATTCCAGTGTACGGATGCCGCCCGCCCGCATCCCGCTCAGGTCGTCTCCCGACAAGACTTGGGTCTGCCGGTCGATGCATTTGTTTTCTCCAACTGTGGCCAGCTTTACAAGATTCAGCCCGAAGTGTTTGAGGTATGGACGCGCATTGTGGCGGCAGTCCCCAATTCAGTGTTATGGCTGGTCCAGGGTCACCCCGCAGCGGAAGACAATCTTCGCAATGAGTGGGCAAAGACTGGCCTGGCGCAGAATCGATTGATTTTTTCGCCACGGGTCCCTGGGGACATTCACCTGTCGCGAATTGGTGCCGCCGATTTGTTTCTCGACACGTATCCCTACGGAAGTGGGACGATCGCAAATGACGTGCTGTGGGCGGGATTGCCGCTCCTGAGTTTGGCTGGTGAGACCATGGTCTCCCGGATGGCCGGTAGTCTTCTGAATGCGCTAGGCCTACCCGAGCTGGTGACCTGCAACATGCAGGCCTATGAGAAACAGGCCATTCACTACGCGACCCATCTCGAACAGCTCGCCGAACTGCGGGAGCGTTTGGCAAAGAACCGGACTTCTTGGCCTCTTTTCGATACGCCGCGGTTCGTTCGAAACTTGGAACGTGCCTATACACAAATGGTCGAGCGAGCGCAGGCGGGGCTGCCACCTGCATCAATTACGGTCGTTGAGGAGCCGCGATGAGACACAACGTAATGGTCCTGGGCACCAATGGCATGCTAGGCTCCATGCTGGTCAGGCGCTGGAGCGACGACACGCGGTTTGCACTGTTCGGCGGTGTCCGCCGCGCTATAGCGCCCGGATTGGGCGGAAAGCTGAAGGCCACTCTTGATGGGTTGAATGCGATGGCATTTGCCGAGACGGAGCAAGCCCGATTCGGCGCCTTCATTTGCCAAAACAAAATTGACGTTCTGGTTAACTGCATTGGCGTGATCAAGCAAAGAGCAGGTGGCCAAGACCCGGTCGAAACCGTAGCGGTAAACGCGCTATTTCCACACCAGATTGCGCAGATTGCATCTGCCAACGGTGCAAGAATGATCCATATCAGCACGGATTGTGTGTTTTCCGGCACCAAGGGCGGTTACAGCGAGAGCGACACTCCCGATGCGCTGGACTTCTATGGGCGTTCCAAGGCGCTTGGTGAAGTGGGACAACCACATCTCACTCTCCGGACCTCAATCATTGGTCCGGAACTTTCGGTGGCAGAGGGTTTAGGTCTGCTGGCGTGGCTTTTGCGTCAAAAGGGCCCCACGGTTCCTGGTTTTTCGCGAGCGATCTTTTCGGGAGTCACCACGTTAACACTTGCGGATCTGATCGCCGAAATCATAACTGGCCAACCAATCATGACGGGTCTGTTTCACGTTGCGTCGGAGCCGATTGATAAATTCCGCTTGCTTCAGAAGATTAACCGAATATTTGGTCTTGGCTTGCAAGTCATACAAAATTCAGAACTTATGATCGATCGGTCGTTGGATGCGTTAAAGATCAAGGCATTTATGGATTACGTTCCACCGCCCTGGGAGTCGCAATTGAGGGCTTTGCTAGATTATGAATCTGCGAAAGAATGATTCGATATCTCATTTTTGTCAAATATATATTATCAACGAGAGAAACAAATGTTCACTGACAAAGTCTTGATGATCACCGGTGGTACAGGGTCATTTGGTAATGCAGTGTTGAACCGGTTCTTGTCATCACCCGTCCGAGAAATTCGTATATTCAGTCGCGATGAAAAGAAGCAGGAGGATATGCGTGTTGCCCTTCGAAACGACAAGCTGACATTTCATCTGGGAGATGTACGGGACTACGACAGCATCATGCGTGCCATGAAAGGAGTGGACTACGTCTTTCACGCGGCGGCCTTAAAACAGGTCCCATCTTGCGAATTCTTCCCTTTTGAAGCGGTTCGTACCAATGTGATCGGTGCAGAAAATGTGATGAATGCCGCCATCGCGAATCGAGTTAAGAGATTGATCGTCTTGAGCACTGACAAGGCCGTCTATCCCATCAATGCCATGGGTATGTCCAAGGCATGATGGAGAAATTAATGGTCGCTAAAGCTAGAACCCAGGCTGAAGGTGAAACGGTGCTATGCGCCACACGGTACGGAAATGTGATGGCGTCGCGGGGTTCGGTTATTCCGCTATTTGTGGACCAGCTTGAAGCAGGCAAGGAATTGACCGTTACAGATCCCAACATGACTCGTTTCCTCATGTCATTGGAAGATTCTGTCGATCTGGTGATCTATGCCTTTCAGCATGGGCAGCAAGGAGATATTTTTGTGCAGAAGGCGCCGGCATCAACTGTTGGCGATCTGGCGAGCGCACTGAAAGAACTGTTCGCCAAAGACAATCCAATCAAGATCATTGGAACTCGTCATGGCGAAAAGCTCTATGAGTCCTTGCTGTCCCGCGAAGAAATGGCCCGATCCCAGGACGTGAGTGGCTACTACCGGGTTCCGGCTGATAACCGAGATCTGAATTACAACAAATACATCGTCAAAGGCGAAACAGCGATCTCTAAACTGGAAGACTACACGTCGCACAATACCAAGCGCCTGAATGTCTCCGAGACCAAGGAGGTTCTATTGAAACTGGATTTTATTAGAGAACGTTTGGGTCAAATTACATCTGGTCAAAACCAATATTGATACTCAATCGATTACCAGAATAGTTCAATGAGTATAAGAAATTTTCGCTTCGTGTGCGCAACAAAAGTTCACCGAAGCAGATTTGTCTCGGATACGGCTCTTGGTAGATCTCTAACAAAGCTGGCGCAAAGTAATTATGGCGTTCTACTCTTTGATGAAAATTCACTGGGCCTCTCGGTTGTTTACAATCGTGCCATTGAGATGGCTAAAGATGATCCAGCAATCCTAATATTTCTTCATGACGATGTCTACATTGCAGACATTTTTTGGCAGGATACTATTATATCTGGTCTAAGGCAGTTTGATATTGTCGGATTGGCCGGAAATAAGACCAGGATTGGTAATCAGGCATCGTGGGATGCGTTGGACGAAACTGGGCTTAAGGCTGCAAGTGAAGAACTCAGCGGGGGTATTGTCTGGGGCCACGAATTGCAAAGTGGAACTGTTCAGTACTTTGGCCCTACAGGTCAGGCAGTCAAGATACTTGACGGCGTATTTCTCGCCTGCTCAAGCAAGTTGCTAGTCGAGTCAGGATTGAGGTTTGACGAGAAGTTCCGGTTTCATTTTTACGATGTAGATTTTTGTCGCGAGGCAGAAATGAGAAATATCCGTATGGGGACAGTGCCAATCACTACCTGTCATATGGGGTCGAATACATTTGGGACTACCCTTTGGAAGGACGGATATGACAAATATCGTCGCAAGTGGGGTGATCCAGAATGCCAGACATCGTTTATTTCATGATTGTCTATGGAAGTTCGCGGAAAATAAGTGCTGAAATTAAATGGTGACAGATTAGTTGACAAATTTTCTTGGTATGCTGTTAATGTTGTTAACAGTTTGCAATCTGTGAGTCCAGTAAACATCCGAATATGCTTCAGCCCCAGTTCGAACAAATTGTGCCTTTAGGGCGTCACAAATCAATAGGTCGTACACATATAGATTTTCTGGATCTTGAATATTGGGCGCGCTCTTGTAATCGATTCCTAACGCAGCTGATTTCTTATCGCGCGCCAAGAGTATTGTTACAAGTCGCTCAAGAAAGAATATTTTCATTTGTGGGCCAACGACTCCATCGTGACATGTCGCACTATTTAGCATGTTGGTTAGAGGGCTGGTTTTATTTTCGCACAAATCAAAAATTTTTTCAAAAAGACTAAACCATTCTTTCCAAAAAGAAAATTTCGCAACAAAGTAGTTTGAGTAGATAGTGTTTGTAATGTCGCCTACGAATAGCCTGATATTTAAGTCGATGTTAAGATATTTTATAAGTAATTCAGAAGTTTCGAAAAGTCCAGGATGAGCTAGGTCGCCTTGTTGGAAACAGTTTTGGAATAATGCATTTTCGGCCAAAAATGGTGAAAAACTTATTACTTCGTGGGTTGATGTGTTTGCAACCTTCCTGACTTGCGCGCTTGTGGTTCTCGTTTTTTCAAAAAATTTCGGCGAAAAGAAACCAATATAATCGTCCGCGCCAAATTCAGAGCCTAAAAGAATCTTTCGAATACTCCAATATTCAAACCAATCGGGCCGCAAATTGCTTCGATTATCTAATTGGATAAATCCAGGGTCTAGAAGCGCTTTGGTCGCTTCGTCATAGAAAATTTGATAGATGAAGATCTGCCGATCTTTATGCATGATTTGTCTGTGGCCGGAATTGATTGAATGATGTAGATGAAGGAATATGAAAATAAAATAAGCCGCCGATGGCGTAAGCTTGGAAAAAGGAACTGTAAGATTGGAGGCTGCAGTTTTCTAAAAGGGGAGGTAAGTAGGCGGATGCCCGCCGTATCTTAGCTCTAGCTCCTCATTGCTCAAGTCTTCATCAGCAGCCTTCCTCAGTCTGAAGCCGAACTGAATGGTATGCAGCCTACGAAGATGCTCCGCATCATTGATGGTAATCTTAATGATTCCATAACTAAGCTCAATAGGAAAAGTCGTGATATCTTGCGGGTTGAAATATGACAATGTTGTTTCGAATTCAACTCGAAAGCCAGTTTGATAAAACATCCGTTGCATTTCATGCAACGTGAAAAAACGTATATGCGTAATGTCAAGTATTCCGAGCGATTTATACGTCCAATAACCTGATACGAGATCCAACAGGACCGGATAGCATCCGATATTTGGCAGGCTAACAAGGACTTGCGCAGTGGGGGCTATTTTTGAACACAGATACTCGAGTTCGCCCCAAGGGTTTGCCATATGTTCTAGGACATCAAACAACAATATTGTATCTGCCTTTGAAATTTCAGCGGCTTCCTGTTCGGTCCACTCCTGCAATGGACGAGAAATAACTTGATCCAGTCTGGTCGCGGCAATTTTTGCCGCAACTGGATCTAACTCACATCCAACCAATGATTCGCAGCCGTAGGTCTTTCGAAAATTATCTGAAATCGCCCCTGTCCCACACCCAATGTCCAAGATCCGAGCTGGTTTGCCGGAAGTTAGCGCCAAGGTTTCACTACGCGGTGCATCCGGATAGGGCAGGTTGTGGACGCCTGTCGTATTCGATAATATTCGCCAAATAGGGGAAAATCCAGGAGGTTTTTGCATGGATCTCTATCGTGGCAGGATTGATGTTTTCTAAAAAAAGTAATAAGTCGAATATTGAATATGAGGGTGCAATATCTGACGCGCCATTTTGTTTTTCTTGTATGCCGACCTTGTTTGGCTTGCTATTAATTCAGCCTCGCTGACTAATCAATTTTCGCATTCGATATCATCTGAATCGGAAAAAAGAGTATAAGAATAACAGAGTCATCCCAATCGTAAACCAGCGGCCTAATCGATAGTCCATCATATTTCTTTCCTTCAAGGGAATTGGACTTACAGCGTTGTGGGACTCCGGTAGCATTACTGCCGCTTCATTAAACATGGACTCATGAAAGTCGACGCCGAAAGGATCGTCATCTTTTGTAAAATACTTTGACAAAACCATTTTGGCAGTCGGCTCGGTCGCCAGGGACTGCAGCATCAGATGGTAGGGCGCATCTAGGTCGAGCGTCCGCACAAAGTCGAGAGTTTTCCGAACAATGGCAGTCTGATCCTCTGTGGAGAGGAGGAGTTGATCGCATGCTGAATCCAGGTGGTCATAGTCTGCAAATACGATCCCAGATTCTGACCAATCCGTCCTTGATGAAAAAACTGACGTCTCGCAAACGATTGGTACAGCGAGGAGCGCCACCCGCAGTAAACGTGCCACGGGCAGAATTTCATCTTGATGTGCGTGTACTAGCAAGACGAGGCGCGAGCGCAAAATGGCAGTTGTCAGATCTTCGGGTAGTCCAGTTGAATGGGTTTCTACAGTACGGTCCTTGAGTTCAAGACGGTGAACCATTTCTGATAGGCGGTCGCCAAACGGCCCGATTAGAAGAATGTCCGTGCTCTTGGTGGTGTTTTCATCGGTAGTCATTGCACCGCCTAAACCCGGTTGATGGTCGCTAGCCATTTTTTCAGTTTGTGGGAATGGCGTAAAAGATCGGGCGCACCATTGACAGCCATACTACCGATTCTTGTGGCGCAAAAGGTGGAGGTATTCATTCCAAAGCCGAACAAACTTTGCCTCCGAATTGCGTTCGCCGCCAGCCAGGCTGGGCAATATTCCACAAAGATCAGCAACTTCGGCCTCATTCGAATGGTGCCGATAGACGAAAGAACCCCAAGCGGCAAACATCAAACCACATTGCTCGGCATTTAGGAAACCCAAGCGGCGGCCTGCAATTGCCAATGCGAAGAACGCCAGGCGAGCTTGGGCAAGATTGGTGGGGTCGGGCATCAGACCTCCGAGAAAGTCGGGCGGAGCAGGTCGTCCTAAGGGCATTCTGACGAAGCCCAACGGCGAAGTCGAGGCTGCCTTGAGAAAGAAGCCCAAGGATTCCTGCCCGGAAAATGGAATGCCCAAAAGCGATGGTTCAGTCAAAGAATCAGCCATTTGTGAGCGAAAGGTTGCGTTTGACAGCGTCCCCAGCCAATTTGACGGGTATGGAGGACCTAATATCAACCCAAACACCGCATTTGAACTGACGGCTAGGAACGAGTAGTCTGGCTCGGAGATCATCGGCGGGAGCGCGTTGCCTTTGCCGAACTCCACTACATCCGTTGAATTCCAAGGCTGACTGATCGCGCATTGAATGGTGCCAGCGCGGTGGGCGATGAAATGGTGCGCATAGAATTCCGGGTCAAGCAGTGAATTGTCCGCCAACACATGGATCAATTCCGTTGGCTCATCTTGCTGCGCGGAAAAGCTCTCAAGAAGTAGCCGGCAACGTTCTGGACCCGTCGAACGCTGTAGGTTGGGGCCAGAGCACACACTGATCCCCAAGTCAGAAAACTCCACCAACAACGACGCAAGTTGAGATCCCATGGCAGATGCTGCTTCAGGGCCTATGTCGGCAATGATCACACGTTTTGGTCGCTCAGTCTGCCTCCTTAACGACGCCAGTTGTTCTCTGAGAACAATGGGATTCAGTACGGGAACTAGCGTGGTGACATTCATGGATTGCGTCGCCCATAGGCCTGTAGCTTAACTATTGCCCTGCCACCAGGGCGCACCAAGAGTTTCGGCGGGCGATTGAAGGAAGTTGAAGACGCCAGGCAACGACTCTCTATCGGGAGTTGAAAAAGCCCAAGCAGAGTGCCTCAGCTTATCACGGCGGATGTGCCTTTTAACACATTGCCCTAGAGGCTCGTGTGCCGCCACAAGGCGGATAGACATCGAAGTTTGCTCTGTTCGCAACATTCGAAGCCCCGTCCGCAGGTGGCTCACGCAGTGGGCATCTTGCCACAGTCCGCTCAACGGGCTATACTGGAAAGCTTTTCCGCTATTGGGGCGGGAATGTGTGCCCGCTAGCCAGCGCAGAGTCGCGGAGAGCAGGGCTGTTTTCTATCGAACGTTTAGGGACGTTTTTCAATGCCAACCATCAATCAACTGGTGCGTCAAGGGCGCGAGGTCGAAAAGACCAAGTCCAAAAGCCCCGCGATGCAAAATTCGCCGCAACGCCGCGGCGTCTGCACCCGCGTCTATACCACGACGCCTAAGAAACCGAACTCCGCTTTGCGCAAGGTTGCCAAAGTGCGCCTGACCAACGGTTTTGAGGTCATCTCCTACATCGGCGGTGAAGGCCACAACCTGCAGGAACACAGCGTGGTGCTGGTTCGCGGCGGTCGTGTCAAGGACTTGCCGGGCGTGCGGTACCACATCGTGCGCGGTTCGCTGGACCTGCAGGGCGTGAAAGACCGCAAGCAGTCGCGCTCCAAGTACGGTGCCAAGCGGCCCAAGGCCAAATAATCCAGCGTCCGGCTGGAATGTAAGTAACAGGTGCTGTTTCCCGCGTGGCGCGGTGACGCAGCGTAGTGACCCGTTGTTGGGTCGAGTAAGTGAAAGTCTGAATGGCTTTCGCGGCATCTGATGAAGATGTCAACTGA
>Ga0116181_1003074_pt1 | contig 13178 bp, 10 predicted proteins | sample AD_UKC075_MetaG_FD_89752 | JGI IMG/M metagenome (GOLD analysis project Ga0116181, IMG submission 89752) | Active sludge microbial communities of municipal wastewater-treating anaerobic digesters from USA - AD_UKC075_MetaG | ecosystem: Engineered > Bioreactor > Anaerobic > Digestate | place: USA...
ACTGAATTCTTCCTCCTCCAGATTGTTTCGATAAAAATTTATCCCCCATTCTTCTCCTTCCCGAGGCGAGTGTTTCGTTATTCCAGAAAAAGGAATGGCTACTTCTAAGAAATAAAGATGGTTCTCTTGCGAAACCTTAGCTTTCCAGTTTCTATTCCAGGCCGATCCTTGCAGGGAAGAACCATCATAGGAAGTGCCCAACAAATTTATTGCCAGCTGGTAGTAGAAGCTCTTACTTCTGCCTGGATCCAGGAAAATTTCTACTGAGTCATCATAAAACACCGGCCCATCTCTGTGGGTGATAGAAGAGACTACTTTGTGGGGGTCTTTCTCAAAGAGAAAAGCAATATATAAGTTTTGAGAGTCATAAAGGAGAGCCACTTGAGTATCTTGGTTAGCTTTTCCTTCCCCGGTAATAACGGTGAAGTCGCCCTGCCAGGAAGCGGAATCCCATTCCTTTTCCCGAACGCCATCGATTACAATAGGGCTCTCGGTATAATGAGCTAGAATTTGCCGGGCGTGTTCCTCATAATAAGAGAGGGGCTTAACTTCCATAGGAAGTTCTCGCGGAGTTAGTTCCCCAAGAGCAGGAGGAGAAACTTTTTCTGCAAAAGGGCCGCTGGATAGGGATCTCAAAGTCTGATCGGTGAGGTAAGGATAGGCAAAAATAGCCACTCCCTGTGATTTTGCTTCTCGAGCAATGGCAATTTCCCGAATCAGGGAAGAATCAGAAATATCCACTCCCCAGATTCCGCTATAAAAAGGGGTAGAAGAAGGAAGAAAAGTATTTATCCACAACAGTAAACCCTTAAATTCTGGAGGCCGGGAACTATAAGTCATAGGGACTAAAACATCAAAAAGCCCCAATTCTGCCCAACGAGGCCAATCCTGCAAAGACCTGGGATTCAGCTCTTCCGGGAAACCCTGGGGTTTAACTGCACAGGAAAGAATCAAAGAGGGCAGCGAGCGGTGTAGCTCCTCTGAGATGTAAGTCACAAAGCTGGTTAAAGATTGAGCCCGCATTTTGTTCCATTCCCGGTAGGCACCTGGGTGGCTTCCAGGACTGATTTCCCGGGGGTCGACACCATGCTTTTCTTCAAACTCCCGACAGTGTTCCAGAGCGTAACAGGTGTCGGCTACCGGGGGATCGGGAAAACGGAGATAATCAAGATGGATCCCATCTAGGGGATAATTTCTCCCCACCTCTTCTAAGAGCTGAAAGTAAAACTCCCTCACTCCCGAGTGTTCCGGGCAAACCCAGAAAAAGTGGTTATTCCCTTGTTGATAACCAACGCTCCCATCCCGGTTTATGGCCCTCCACCGAGGGTAGCGAGAAAGCAAAGCCCCGGGTTCATTGAGCCCCACGTAAAACATATCAAACCACGCATGTACTTGCAAAGAAAAACGATGGGCTTCTTCAACAATTATTTTCAAAGGATCAATTCCCGCTTTCTTGAAAACAGACATTTGAGAGGGCAGCCCTTGAGAAGCTAAAAAGGAAGAAGGATAAATGGTTTCCCCCAGATAAAAGGACTCCACCAGGAGAGCATTAAAATTAGCCGAGTCAATACGCCTCACCATGTCCCGGATGCCTTCTTCGGTTAAGGGAATACTGCGCACATCTATCCATATTCCTCGAAATTCAGGAGCAGCGAAGGCCGCAGAACAAAAACAAATTCCCCCTGCGAGAAGGGCGAGAACTAAACTTAAAATAAGCTTTTTCATAACTGTATTATCTCAAAGAAGAACTTAAAATGCCACTTTTTGTTTAACATATGTTACGGTGTTATTAATTTAGCAGCGCCTGGACAACAAATTCAGTAATTACCCAAGTCTGGGAGATTTGTACCCAGAGATAAAGAAAAAGTGTAGATAATACGACTTGAGCCTGGTTCCTGTTCCTATTTTTTGGTGTATTTGGTGTGGCTTTTATTCTAATTAGGGCTTGTAAGAGTGGTTTTACAAGTTTACTAATTATGGAGATCCAGGCGGGAATGGTGTGTTTAGCCTGAGCTTTCGTGTTAATGTAAACAATCGTCTCTCTAAAAGGTTTTTCCAGTTGTCAGGTTGAGGAAGTTTTACTACTTGCCCCACAGAAATCGCCTCTTTCTGGGAGTGGATTTATAGCTAACGGACTCGTGCTTTCAAGGAGAGTGGTGAAGAGACAGAAAATAGCTCTGTGAAGCCTTGGCGCGCCTGGAGGGAATCGAACCCCCAACCTACGGATTAGAAGTCCGTTGCTCTATCCTATTGAGCTACAGGCGCAGCATATAAGGATTTTATAACCTTTTTTGTTTTCCGTCAACTTTTTAGGTTTGTAAAAGACCAAGAAATGTTTCCCGTAAGGTTTTAATTTTTTCTTCCGCTTTTCCTTGGAAGAAAAGAGAAACCACTTTTCTTCCTGCTCTCTTTAGTGCTTCTCGATCTCCCAAGGCTTGAGCTTTTTTAAGTGTCCCAAAAGTAAAGGAAGAAACATTGCTTCCTATTTCTTCGGGGATGGGGATGTCCAGTAGAGGCTCGCTCATCAGTTGCAAAAACACTCCTTTCCCTCCATCTCCTTTATGTAGCTGACCGGTAGAATGTAGGAAGCGTGGACCATATCCAAAAGTTACAGCTTTTTTAGTTTTGTCTCGAAGAGAGGAGGTGAGGGAAATTAGCTCTTTTTCTATTAAGGGAGTGGTAGGAAGATAGGCATGGATAGAAATATATCCTCCTGGCTCGACAAACCCCAAAAATTGCTCCAGAACCTCCTTCAGTGAAGAAGCAGAAAAATCGCAAAACACGTTGAATCCTTTTTCCACCAGGATGGGTTTTTCCTCCTCGAAGCTACCTTCTTTGTATCTTCTCATCATTTCTTGAGTGAATTTTTTTGTAGATTCTACATCAGGCTGATCAAAAGGATTAATTTTCAACCAGTAGCCAGCCAGAGCAGTGGCAAATTCCCAGATGAACATTTGTTCTCCTAAATCATAGTCGTCAGTGATGGGTATTTTAATTACTGGATGTCCAGCATTTACAAGTTCCTCAAGTAGATTATCTATAGAGCCGTTTTTTCCTCTTTCTATGTAAACAAATAGCCGGTCTTCTTCGTACACTGCTGCCTTTCCGGGTTGTTTATCAATGACTGGCAATATTCCCTTTCCTTCTTTTCCTGTACTTTCAGCAATCAATTGTTCTAACCAATCACCGAAGCTTTCCCATCGAGGAGAAGAGAAGAAAAAAGTCAGTTTATCTCTTCCTTTTTGGGCTAAAATTCCTAAAGCAGTCCCCAGAATGGCACCTTCGTTATCCTTAAGAAGTGTAGATGGAGAACATTTTTGGGAGGCAACGGTAGCTTTTTCAAGAAGCAGGGACAGATCTATTCCTAAAAGAGCAGCAGGCACAAGACCAAAGAAAGAAAAAGCAGAGTAACGACCACCTATATCGGGAGGGCTCAAAAATACCTTACGAAAACCGTATTGCTCTCCCCACCGGACGAGAGGGCTACCGGGGTCAGTTATAGCAATAAACTGTCTTCCTGCTTTTTCTCCTATCTTCTTTTGCACCAGGTTATAGAAAAACTTTAGAAAAGAAAGGGTTTCTAAAGTACGTCCCGATTTAGTAGAAACAAGGTAAAGGGTCTTGTGAGGGTCTAAAGATTGAGCATAATGATTTACCATTTCAGGATCAGTGCTATCAAGAACGTGGAGATTTAAAAAACCTTCCTTATTGCCCCATATTTTTTGAAATAATTGGGGAGCTAGACTTGACCCTCCCATTCCTAAAAGAAGAGCTTCCTGGAAACCTTCTTTTATTAGCTCATCAGTCATATTTTCTAATTGAGCTACATTTTTCTGCATTTCTTGAGGAATATTTAGCCAACCCAGGCGATCAACAATCTCCTGCGGATAGGGTTTCCAGAGGGTGTGGTCTTTTTTCCACAGGCGAGAAATTACTTTTTCTTCTTCCAGGGTAAGAAGAGATAACTCTATTTCTTTTTGATATCTTCCCCAAAATGCTTCCATTCCTTTTCCTCCCTTCCAAGCTTCCATAAGGAGAATAGCAAGATAATTTACCCCGGTCAAGTAGAATAGGTTTCCGTAATTATGGCGATAACAAAAGACAGGGGTTTATTTTAATATCTAGAGTTTCTTTTCCAAAGACCAAGTGAACCCTCACCACTGGTTTTTCTTGGCCTCCCTCTACAGTGAAGTGAGCCTCGGTACACCCCTCGGCTACAGGATTAGCTACTCCCTTGTTTTTGAGCAATAAAGTTCCTTCTTGAGAATAAATTTTTAAAGGGTTAGATGCCAAATTCATAGTTAGTTCTCTCCCATCAAGAGAGGCTTGGAGGTCGCTACTGTACCTCACCAACTGAAAAAGAGCATTTACTGATCCGAGAAGGTTTTCTTTTTCTTCTATTTTTTGAGATAGGGAATTAAAGACTTTCCCCCAGGAAACAATTAAACTACAAATGGATACCACTAAAGATAGAAGAATAACAGAGCTTAGCAAAGCTTCAATCAGAGTGAATCCTTCATTTTTCTCGAAGAGTTTGCAAAGAAAGAATTTCCTTTCCATTTTTGTCCTCCACTATTACTTTAATTTCATATACTTCATATATTTGAGTGGAAAACTCCTCCACATGATACCTTACTATAAATCCCTCTTTTTCTTCTTTTCCTGAGGTAGGAGTTTTTTCCTGTTTTAATTCCTCCATGGTACTCACAGCAACTGTGAGAGCTTTAGCCTTAGTGGTAGAGCTACTGTCAATATTTCCAATAAGGTTTATTTCTTGCCCAATAGCCAGCAGCAAAAGAGAAAAGATACATAAAGCAATGAGAACGCTCACTAAAACGAAGCCATCATTTTCCACCAATGCGTACCCTTCCAGTAACCGGAGTAACGGTAAGACGCTTTGTTTCCCCTTTAACCCGGATAGTAACCGCTCCTCCCGTGGAGGGAGTACCTGTGGGATGGAAATAAACAGTATGCTGGGGGAAGGTGGTGGTATAGAGGTCCACTCCCTTAGGGAGATTAACTATTTTCGATTGAGGCTTACATCCCTGATAAATAAAGCGATCCCCGGGAAGATCAAATATAATTTTGGTAGTGATTCCATTCTGCAGTGCTTCGATTTTAGCTAAACGTAGCTCGTTGGCTATTATCTGGACAGTAAGCTTACCTAAGAGAGAAGTCTGCCAGCTAAGTAAGTAAGGAAAAGAAAAGGCTGAAAGTATAGAAATGATAGAAACCACTATTAAGAGCTCAAAAATAGTAAAACCTGATGAGGACCTTCCTGGCTTTTCTTCCATTTCCTTTCCTGTTTTTAAAGTTACTACGTTTTCTGTCTGGAGCATATTATTACACGTTTTATCTAATTTTTTCTACAACTAACCCTGCATTTTTGGCAAATTCTGGATATTTTTCCAAAGTAATCAAAAACAGGGGTTATGCCGGGGCAATACAGAACGGCCTACAATGTAAGATTAAAAAGAAGAGGTTAAAAAATGTAAAAAGACCGGGAAGGTGAGAAGACTTCCTTCAACCGTTTGGCGCTCTCGCCTTCGGAGAGTAAAGGTTGCCAGGAATGGTGTTATTGTAATTGTTATTGGGGAGTAAAAGGGATAAAATTTGTAAAATGAGGTGAATAAAATGACAAGCGAAAAATCATTAATGTTGTTCATAAGCTGTGTTTTATTTTATAGTTATGCTGGTCTCTATGTCTCACATCAAGCTGGTGCCCCAATACCTCGGTGGTCCAATCTGCTAAAAAGCAGGGATTACACTTTTTACCTCATTTATATTTCTTTCATAGCTCTCATTATTAACGCTGTTATTTCCCTGGTGAGAGGAGAGTATCTGCTTCCCTTATTTTTACCTGGCTTAGCCTTAATTCTCTTTAGTGCCTACTTAAATATTATTGCTCGGAGAGAACTGGCTAGATTCTGGTCGCCACTTTCTTATTCTTTTGAGGGTCAAAGGCTTATTAAGTCAGGGATATATGCCCGAGTCAGACACCCCGTTTATCTTTCCCTTCTAATTTACCTTTCAGGAGTAACTTTAGTTGCTGGAAATCGGTATGGCTGGATATTATTCGTCATCTTTTTAGGAGGGCTCAGGGGGAGAATAAAGAAGGAGGAAGAAGAGCTTTACAGGACGTTTGGTGAGGAGTATAGAGCATACGTAAAAGAAACTCCTCCTTTATTGCCAAAATTAAGAAAAAGGGATATTGAAAAGAGGAATTCCTTATGATTTTATTTATAGTTAACCGCAAAAACTCGTTGTGACTTACATCTACTTAGTACTTCCTACTCTTATCTGTGCTCTGATATCGCGATAACCCATTTAACCGTCATCGTGATTCTCGCCTGGCGGCCTAACAAGGTGAGAGGAAAGCACAGAAGATTAAAAAGATTTGTAATATCAGCACTGGGGGAATGTGCCCCAGCATGTGTGGTGATCCCCAATTTTTAACCTCCGATGTAGCTTGCTTTTGGAATTTGAGCAATTTAACAGGTTTTGTGGGATATTATAACTGCTTGGAAGAAAGAATTAATTTTTGTTCTCAAGAAAGTTGATTTTTAGCGCAAAATGTAATAAGTTGGCCTGCGTCACGGAGTAAAGTAGCAAAATAGAGGAAGTGGAAGAAATGCATAGAGCATTATACTATAAAGGTAGGCTCTTCTAACAGAAAAACCCATTTACCTGAAAGCGGAAAATTTCCAAAATTTACGAAAAAAATATAAATTTTGAAACCGTTTTCCAATTAGAAATTATATAGTAATTTACTGATTCAATGGGCAACTACTAAAAAATATGTTCTATAACTAATTTTTTTATTTAATTTTCTCCAGGGAAATCTTTGTAACTTGCTCTTGACAAACGGGTGGAATTGTTTTACTCTGAAACCGGTTTTGACAATTAGTTAGTCATAAAGAAAAGGTTAGTTTATAAACCTATCCTGTGAGAGTTTTTTTGGAGGCTGAGAAGGTAAAAAGTTGATATAAAACCAGAAGAGGCAGAGAGAGCGGCAAAAAGGGGTGATTAAAGAATGAAAAAGGTTAACATAGGTATAATTGGGGTGGGCAGGATTGGACGACTTCATGCTCGCAATTTAAAATATCTTATACCGGGAGCAAAAGTATTAGGAGTGGCGGATATAGTGGAAGAAAGTGCTCGTGAAGTGGCTTCTCAGTTAGAGATTCCTATGGCAGAAAAGGATTATCGAGCTTTACTCGATAATGAGGACATTGATGCGGTAGTAATCTGTTCTTCCACTGACACCCATGCTCAAATAATCTCTGAAGCTGCCCAGGCGGGTAAACATATCTTTTGTGAAAAACCCATTGCTTTGGAGCTGGATAAAATCGACCAGGCTTTGGCTGCAGTTGAAAAAGCGGGGGTGAAACTCCAGATAGGTTTTAACCGTCGGTTTGATCCCAGCTTCAAAAAAGCTAAAGAGCTTGTGGCTAAAGGGGTGATTGGAGTACCTCATTTAGTGAGAATAACCAGCAGAGACCCTGAGCCACCTCCCATTAATTATGTTAGAGTATCGGGAGGAATATTTTTGGATATGACCATCCACGATTTTGATATGGCTCGTTACCTTCTGGGCCAAGAAGTAGTGGAGCTTATGGCAGTGGGCAGTTGCTTAGTTGACCCGGCAATTGGAGAGGCAGGAGATATTGATACTGCAATAGTTATATTGAAATATGAAAAAGGTGCCTGGGGAACTATCGATAATAGCCGAAAAGCAGTTTATGGTTATGACCAGCGAGTAGAAGTTTTTGGCTCAGAAGGTTGCGTAACAGTAGGAAATCCAAGACAAACCGAAGTGGCTATTAATAGTTCTGAAGATACTAAAACAGATAAACCACTATTCTTCTTTGTGGAAAGATATCAAGAAGCATATTTAGCAGAAATGGAAGAGTTCATCAAATGTATCCAGGAGGACCGAGAACCCCAGGTGAGTGGATGGGACGGGAGAGTCTCAGTGGAGATGGGGTATGTGGCTAAGGAATCTCTAAGTAGGGGAAGTTTTGTAAAATTACCCATAAATTGATTTAGATAAGGAAATTTTAAACTATAGAGGGAGTGATGTAAGATGGCTAATAAAAAAGACGATCGGTGGCTTACTACAGATTATCCTCAAATAGTATTTGAGAATACTCAAGTAGGCCGGCTAAAAAAGGAAATATTTGATGCCCCGATGAGTAAAATTGAGGAGATTCTTAAAGAGTATGGGGTTCCTTCTCCCTCGGAGCTGGGAAAAGCAGGTAGCTATATTCAGACTACTCCCCGCCGGCATGTCATCGAAAATCGCCGCAAAAATGATATTGTACTGGTTCCAGTTGGCTGTACCGAGTGTCATGGCGATTATGCCAATAGTGGTTTAGATACTTTTATGGTAACCCAGATTTGTGAAGGAGTCCGACGCTACACTGCAAAAAAAGGAGCACCAGTCAACCTGGCCCTACCTCCTCTAAATTATGGAGGGCATCCTTATCATCATTTTGGAATGGCTGGAACCATTATCATGCCTGAGGATGTAGTTCGAGAAACGGTGATCAATGTTATGTTAGGTCTTTGGAATGATGGTTTTCGAAAGCAAATTTGGATTAACAACCATGGACAGCTATGGATATTGGAGTCGGGCTTGCAAGAATTTTTCAAACGTTATCAACTACCTGCCATTATAAGAGTAACTGATTGGCACCGAGCAGTAAGAGAATTCTTCACTCCTATTGATCGAGAAGATAGTCTGACCACTGATTTTGTTCATGCTGACGAGGCAGAAGCTTCAGTTGCTCAATTACTATTTCCGGAAATGTTAGATATGAAGTACGCAGTTGACGCTGAAGGAGAACCTTTATTGCCTGGTGGCCATTTTGATACCTCGGTTGACCCCTATCGTCGTCCCCAGATGTGGCAACAGGGAGAGGGACATTCCGCAATTGAGCGAGCAGCAACCCCCGAAGGAGTAGTGGGGCACCCCACTCGAGCCAGCGCAGAGAAAGCTAAGCGTCCCATCGCAGCTATTTTGAGATACTTAACTTTAGTGCATGACGAAATTTTAGAAGCCTATCCAGCTGGCAAATTACCGCCAGTAGAAAAAATTACCTTGCGTGATCCTGAAGAAATGGAGCCTTTCTTAAAAGAACCAATGAGCGAAGGATGGAAATCAGTTTATGAGCTGCCCTATATTGGACAGATAAACAGCCTATAGAACACATAACCGGGATAAGAGGGTAGTGATTAACCGCTTTTATCCCGGTTTTTATTTTTGGATATCATCTCTCTTTTTTTGTTGTAAGCAGGCTTTTGCCAAAGGTTTAAGATGTTTTACTTTTTGTAATACCGAAGTTACCATTTTTCTACTTCGGATGACCATTTGTCAAGGATTTAAGGCAATTTTTACTTACTACGTAGCGTCTCTAGAATAAGTTTTCATCTCATGATGCCTATCTGTTATGATATGGACCGACCAAAAGAAATACTCCCAGCTCTAATAAATAACTATTATTTTTGATCTTTTCGTCTTGTTTCATCTCCTTTTTGCATAAAATAGTTATAATTAAGCATTACTTTAAAGCACCGTGAGTAACTCCTGCCACAACTTGGGGTTGGAACAATAGATAAACTAAAATTGGGGGCAGAGCAGTGAGAGTAGCGCCGGCCATCAAAAGAGGTATGTCGGCTACATATTGACCCTGAAAAAGTGCTAATCCTAGAGGCAGGGGGGCTTTAGCTGGATCATGGAGTAAAATAAGAGGAGTAATGTAAGTATTCCAGGTCCATACTGTAGTCAGCGCTCCAGAAGCCCCAATGGCTGGTTTAGCGAGAGGTGTATATATCTTCCATAGAGTTTGCCAAGAGCTGGCTCCATCAACCAGAGCTGAATCAAAAAGTTCATGGGGTAGTCCCATAAAAAAGGAATGGATAACTAAAGTCGAAAAGCAAGCACTCATAGCTAAAGAGGGAAGAATTACAGCAAGTAAATTATCTATTAGCTTGAGGCTGTTCATAAGTTGAAAGAGAGGAATCATAATGAAAACTTCTGCTACCATCACTCCTAAGGAAACGACAAAAAGAAAGATCATCTTCTTAAAGGGAAAATTCATAAAACTAAAAGCAAAAGCAGCCATTAGAGCAAAGATTAGCGATCCGACTACCACAGGTACAGTAATGAGAATTGAATTAATATAGTAACGATTAAAGTGATGCTTGAAGAGAACCTCATGATAGTTATTTAGATTCCACTCCGTTGGTAACACTAAAGGTCCTCTCCGGATGATATCGGTATGCTGGCGGAAAGAACCCAAAAACATCATTAAAAAAGGAAGAATGACGAGCAAAGCCAAAAAGAGGGCAATGATATAGCCGACCCCTTTTACTGTCACCTTTTTCCAATTTGTCATCTTTAATTCCCCTTTTCCCCTAAAAATGTGTTCAATAAAGCCACTCCGAAGAGAATGGCAGTTAAAATAACTACTACTGCTGAAGCGTACCCCACTTTTCCTTCTACAAAAGCTAATTGATAAGCATATAAAGCAATAGGACGAGTTCCATAGGCACCATTGGTAGTAGTCTGCACCACCGCAAAGGCAAAACTACCCAAACATTGCACAGTGGTCATTATTAAAACCACTGGCATTTCAAAGCGGAGCTCGGGTAGGGTAATATAAAAAAACTGCTGTATCGATCCTGCTCCATCCAGGAGAGAAGCTTCATACAGACAAGGGTCGATTTTTTGAATTCCTGCCACAAAAATAATAATACAAAAACCAAGCCAAGCCCAGGTTCCAATGAAGCCTACTGCTACCACTGCAGTTTCTGGGCTTCCCAACCAAGGTTTAGCAAGACGACCTAGACCTACAAGCTCTAAAAGTTTATTGAGAACGCCAAAGCGTGGAGCATAGATCCATCGGAAAATTGTTCCCAAAGCAATAGTGGCAACAACTTGGGGAATAAAATAAATAGTTTGTAAAAACCGTGCACTCTTTGAAAGACTCCGAGCAAGAAGAGAAGCCATAAAAAGACCAAGAACAATGGGTAAAACTACGATGAAAAATAAATAGATAATATTACTCTGAAAAGCACTCCAGAACCTCTCATCACTAGCAAGTTGTACAAAATTTTGTAACCCCACGAATACCTTTTTCCCAAACCCATCCCATCGAACAAAACTATAAGAAAAATTAATGAAAAAGGGATAAATGACAAAAACGATGGTGGAAACTACCATAGGAGCAATGTAAAGATAAGGAAGAAGTACACTAAACACTTTTTTTCGAGTTGTTGATTTTTGAGTATGCATATTTACTCTCATCCTTTTCTTATTGATTAAAACAGGGGCAAGGGTAACCCACTGCCCCTGTTTGTTGGTTTGGGGAAAATTATTCCTTTTTCTCTTTACTCAGTACAAAAGCTCGGTAATCAGCTTCCACTTTTTTTACGAATTCTTCGGGGGTAATTTGCAAAAGTAAAAGGTCTCTTCCTGCTTCTCCCAGGGTATCCCACATAGTAGGAGTGGTCCAGTCTAGAAAGTGGCCAATTCGGTCTAATTCAGCCGCTTTATTCCAGGATGTTAAAAGGTCGTAATAAAGTTCTTCTTCTAGGATTCCTTCAAGTGGTGCAGGAACCAGAGCAGGGAGGACATTCATTTCAAGTTGTAACTCCACTGTCCGATCAGAAGCCACCAACAAGTTCAAATACTCGGCAGCTATGTCTGGATGAGGAGAATAAGCGCTGATCCCGAGTGGAGTAGCCATGCCTCCTATTTGAGGCGGGAACTCCCCTCCCTTTTCCAAGGGGGGAAAGGGTAGAAAACCGGCATCAAAATCGGCTTTAGCAACTTGAGAGGAATCCCAACTTCCCTGAAGAAGGAGAGCAGTCTCTTCTGCCAAGAAAACCTGGGTTGAATCATCTCCGCTTAGAGCAGAAAATCCTTCCACCAAATATCCTTTTTGCACCCATTCCTGAAGAATACGAGCAGCGTCGATATTCCCTTGCTCTTGCCAACTTCTTTCTGGCTTACTGCGAATCACGATATCATCCAAATATTCCTGGGCAGCATCTGCTCCCATTTGATTAGCAAGAGCAGCATGCTGCAAAGCTCCGTAGAGATGAAAAAACTGCCAGTCATCAAGAACCCCCACTGCAAGAGGGTCATATCCAGCCCCCTTAACTTTTTCCATTACTTCTTCAAGTTCTTCCAGGCTTTCAAAAGGAGAAAGACCTAATTCCTCAAATATCTCTTTGTTATAATAGATACCTACTAATTCTGCATCTAAGCCCACTGCCCAGACACTTCCTTCTCCAAATTGTGTTCCATCTAATGTATACCTTACCCGATTCCATAACCCTGGGGAAAAGAGCTTATCTATCCAGCCATATTTCTCGACGTACGGGTCAAGGTTAATGATCTGCTTAGCTCGAACCATCGGTCCCATCATCTGTTCCCCGTTATTCACCAGTACTACATCTGGTCCTACTCCAGCTGATAGAGCAGCCATTACTGCCATTTTCATATCTTCCAGAGGTCGAGAGGTTCGTTTCACTTGCCAATCGGGATATTTTTGTTTGAACTGTTCAATAGCAGCTTCTACTACTGGGTCTCGGTTAGGTTCGTAGTAAATATCCCATATTTCCAGCACTTTGGCCTCTGTAGCAATAACAGAAAGAACCGGACCGGAAACCAGTAAAAAAAGGCTCATTACTATAGCACCAAGAAATTTTTTCACGTTTCTCATTTTTTAATTCTCCTTTCTACTTTCTAACTTGTAATCTGAAAAATATGGAGGTAAAAACTGATTTTTAATTTAGCTAATATCACCTCCTCCTTAATAGTTAAATTGGTTATGTCCTATAATTCCTGTAAAAACAAAAAAGTGGATGGCTTTTGTCAAGTAAAATTATTATTGTAAATTACAATCGAAAATTTATTTATTTCCCGAGTTTTGATCGTGGAACAGAGCAAAGTACCTAAGTTTTAAACATAGGTTATCGAACTAAGCTTTACTATTTTTCTTTCAAACGACCTTCTAAAGCTACTCCGCACCATTTATCTGGGTTAAGCGGGGCCTGCTTGCTCCCCTTACTTGTCTATCCTCTTTCTAGGTAGGTTAGCAACCAAAATTTTTTAACTCAGAAGTTCCCACATTTTCTGATAACAAAGTTTTGCTACTTGCTCTGGC
>Ga0116181_1003082_pt1 | contig 13171 bp, 10 predicted proteins | sample AD_UKC075_MetaG_FD_89752 | JGI IMG/M metagenome (GOLD analysis project Ga0116181, IMG submission 89752) | Active sludge microbial communities of municipal wastewater-treating anaerobic digesters from USA - AD_UKC075_MetaG | ecosystem: Engineered > Bioreactor > Anaerobic > Digestate | place: USA...
CCGGCCCCTCGAATGCGCGCCATTGGCGGACATGGCGCTGCAGCGTGCGCAGCACGCCATCGGGGTACTGGTCGGGGTGGTCATCCTGCAGCTTGCGCAGCAGCGTGATGGCCATCAGGGCTGGCGCGCCCTTGAGCAGCGGCACGATCTCGGTGTCCCAGACAGCGGCGAAGGGATCGGCGCGCGAGCGCCAGTAGCGACGCGGCGTCTGCGAGGGCAGCGTGGCGGCGCCATCAATGCGGCGGGCGCTGCGCTCGCTGATGCCGGCCTTGGCGGCGGCAAGCTCCTGCGACTTGGTCTTGCGATTGTTCATGTAGAGGCGAACCTGCTGATCGGTGATGCGGGAACCTGGCAATGGGGGCCGACCTCTTGTTGAGACCTGAGCCCGCCATCCTGAACCCCACCAACCCGGCACCGCCGGTGGCTCGTCGTCTACGCCGGCTACGCCGCCTTCGACTCCTCACCACCGGCCATCATGAATGTCGTTCGACCGGACAGGATGAGTGTCGCGCCCCACGCGGCCCACGGCGGCCAGCAGCAGCGGCCGGCTCGTCAGCGCTTCGCGCCGGGCTTGCGGGTTGGCCGCCCTCACGTACCAGCTCCACCAGTTGTAGACCAATGCCACCGCTCGCCCGGTGACCTGGCTGCGGTGCATGTCTTGCGTTGTGAAGCCGCCCCAGCCCCATTGGTTCTTCAGCTCGTCGAATACGTTCTCGCAGTCGCAGCGGTCGCGGTAGAGCTGGCCGATCGCCGCAATGTCGTAGCTCGCGTTGGTCGCCAGTACGGTGTACTCCCAGACCTGCGCCTGGTCCTGCACCTCATCGTGGGGCAGCGCCAGCACGAGTTGCTCGCCTTCCTCCTTGCGCCCGCGCTTCTTGCCCGTCAGCGCGATGTCGTGCTTGATGCGCCGGCGCAGCACCACCACGCGGCGTGCCTTGCTCCAGCCGCTCAGGCGCAGTTCGTCTTCGATGGCCTGCCAGCCCTTGCTGGCCTCGGTGGCACGCGTCCAGTCCTCGCGCCTGAACAGCCGCTCGATCAGACGCTTGACGTTGGCCGTCTTGCGCAGGCGCAGCAGGTAGCGCAGGCCTCGCTGTTCGCACACGTCGATGATGTCTTCGTTGCCGTAGCCGCAGTCGCCTCGCACCAACGCCGGGGCCTTGTCGCCGAGCTCATCGAGCAGTCGCGCCATCGCGGCCTTGGCGTGGCCCGAAGTGTGCTGCTTGCCCGAACTGAGCACCGCGTCGAGCACCATGCGCAGGTTGCCGACCCAGAAGGTGTGCAACACCTGGCTGGGCCGCCCCGGCTTGTGCGGGTTGTAGCCAATCTCCGCACCTTCCTGGCGGCCGTACAGCGGCTTGATGGTGGCATCCATGTCCGGCACCCACGGCCGGTCCAAGCCTTCGCGCACGCTGGCCATCAGCGCGGTGCGCATCCACGGCTCGCTGGCCGCTGGCAGCATCGCCGCCAGCGCCCGGCGCACCGAGTCTTCGCTGACCATGCCGTGCAGGCCCAGTGCCTTGGCCGCCACCGCGTCGCCGCGAACTCCGGCGATGTGCGCGTAGCGCTTGCTGCCGGCCAGGATGCCCAGCATCAGCGTGCCCAGCACGTCGCGAGGTCGCGATGCGTTGGGGCTGCTGTAGTGCAGCGGGCAGTCCTGCACCCAGCGATCAAACGCACCGGCTGTGGCCAGGATTTCGGCGAAGAACACGATCTGTCCGTGGGGCGTGGCCTGCGCCGTCTCGTCCCAGCGCACGTGCACGCGACCACCCATCGTGTCGACCACCATGGCGTCCTCGCTGGCTTGCGCCAGCGCCGTCTTCTATGGTTCGTTGGCTTCACCCATCGGGTGAGTGTGCCAAACAGCACCAACCTCGCGCCAGCGTTGAGGAAGTCGGTACGGACGCAGGTTCAACTGCGGTTCTTAGGATAACGGCCCGGCCCAGTGGAAGTAGGTGTCGGCAGCGGCCAGCACCGCCGGGTCGTGCGTGAAGCGGTCGGTCCACAGGTCGGGCACCACCGCCAGCACCAGGCCGGCGCCGCCCAGCAGCAGCGCGGCCATGCCCGCGGCCGTCCAGCCCACCCGGCGGGCGCGGGCCGCCTGGCCGGCGCCGATGGCCATGCCGATCAGGGGCACCGACGCCGCGCCGAAGCTGAAGGCCAGCGGCACCAGCAGGAATTCCAGCCGCGTGCCGATGCCGTAGCCGGCCAGCGCTAGCGGGCCAGTGCGCGCCACTAGCCAGTTCAGGATCATCATCGTGCCGATGGTCTGCGCCGGTGATGCGCAGGCCTTGGCGCCCAGCTGCAGCAGGTCGCGCGCCAGCGCCGGCTGCCACGGCGTGCCGCGCAGCTGCAGCCGGATGCGCGCCTTGCCGGCCCACAGGTACCAGCCCAGCACCAGCGTGCCGCCGCCATAGGCCAGCACCTGGCCCAGCGCGATGCCCAGCATGCCCAGCCGCGGGATCGGCCCGGAGCCCAGGCCGAACACCCCCGCCAGCGCCACCTGCACCACGCCCACCGCCACCAGCAGGGCCGACGGCACCAGCATGTTGCCGGTGGCCCGCAGCACCGCCGACAGTGTGTTCAGCAGCCACACGCCGGTGGAGCCGAGGAAGGCCACATGCGCATAGGCCACCGCCTGCGCCAGCGGCTCGCCGCGCCCGCCGAGCAGGCCGAACACCGCGTCCGACAGCGTCAGCATCAGCGCCGTGGTGCCCAGGCCGGCCACAACCGCGATGCCCAGGGCATGCACCACCAGCGCCTCGGCCCGCGCCACGTTGCCTGCGCCCAGCGCCCGCGCCACCAGCGACGCGACACCGCCGCCCATCGCGCCGCCGGAGAACATCTGCTGCAGCATCAGCAGCGGGAACACCAGCGCCATGCCCGCCAGCGCCGGCACGCCGAGCTGGCCGATGTAGGCCGTCTCGGCAATCGCCGCCAGCGCGCTGCCGACCATCGCGATGATGTTCGGGATGGCCAGGCGGCACAGCGTGGGCAGGACGTGAGGAGGGGGTTGGGCGCCGGGGCAGGTACAGGTGCAGATGCTGTGGCCATGGGGCAGTATGGCCAAGGCCGGGCGATCGGCTGTCGCCCAAGCGGCAGGCTTCATCCGGCCTGGCGGGCCGGGCGCATGCAGCGGGGGGGCGTGCAGCCGCACTGCCGCGGGCTGCTTGCGCCGACGCGCCGCCGCCAGACCCGGAGACAAAGATGTTGCGGCCCAACCGATCGCGGAATACCATGCCGTTTCGATTGCGAGTTATGGCCGGCGTCGTTCGACAACGTCGCCCATCGACGCGGCAAGCACCGCTGCCTCCGGCGCGGCCATATTTTGTTTGGGGGCGGGGCGATGAACATCGGCGGCTGGGACACGACTTCGGTCCTCGACATCGCGCAGGTCAACGCCCAGCTCGCCGCCAGGCTGTCCAGCCTGCTGATGTCCTTCGACACCACCGTGCTCGACGGCTTCGCCGGCAACTTCGACGCCAAGGGCAGCTTCGGCCCCTGGTCGATCGCCGGGGGCTCCGGGACCGATGTCTACGTCAAGCTGCCCATCGCCGCGGGCACGCTGACACCGAAGGGCGCGTCCGCACCGACGACGAACCTGTCGGGCATGGTCATCGAGCTGGAGATCAACCTCGGGTGGATCCCCTCGCAGGTCACCAGCGGAGCCGACAACCTGAGCTTCGATCTCCAGCACGTCACGCCGCCGGGCGCCACCCGCGACAAGGGCGGGATCTTCGTCCGCAGCGTGACCGACCCGAGCAGCACCGGGTTCGGCGGGGAAGTCGGCAGCGCCGTCGCCAACGCCCTGCTCGCCAACAAGGACAAGATCACCTTCATCTTCGCGCAGACGGGAGTCGTCGACACCCAGACCGCGACCTGGCTGCTGCCCAAGCAGTCGATCTACAGCTTCCACGCACCCGACGGATCCGCCGGCGGCTGCCTGGCGATCCTCAGCACCGTCACCAACCGCGACATCTCCCGCCTGAACGCCAACATCGATGCCGGCATCATCGACCCCGCCTACCCGCTGGCCTTCGTGATCTCGGGCGATCTGTTCCTCGAACACATCATCATGCCCGCCCTGCCCGGCGCCTTTCCCAACACGGGCGCGGGGACATTCCGGTTCGGCGGCGGCCAGATCACGCTGACCCGGGCCTTCGACATGCCGTCGATCCTGGAGGGGGCGATCGACTACACGCCCAACGTCCAGGCGCTGTCGATCGGCATCAATGCGAACGCGCTCAAGAGCTCGGCATCGGGCACCTGCGGCCTGCACCTTCCCAACGCCTACCTCGACTTCTCCGCCTCGTCGAACAACGTGCTCGTGTTCGACGCCGGCAGCCACGCCTTCACGCTACTGAAGGACCCGAACCCCGCCACCAAGTCGGAGTCGCATGTGCCCTGGTACGACTACCTGATCGGCCTCGGCCCGCTCGGCGCCGCGGTCATGGCGGTGGTGCTGGCGGCGGTGGAGTCGGGCCTCGGTGACAGCCTCTCCAGCTCGCACCTGGCCGGCGACCTGTCCGCCCTGCCCAGCTCGGGCGTCAGATGGCCCGGCCTCGACCAGATCACGGTCCGCAAGGGCGCCTTGAACGACTGCTTCGTGCTCCACGCCAACGTGGCCTGAACCGCGGCGCGCCGGGCGCAGCCCCGGTCCGCCGCACCCCTGCCAGCAAAGGACCCGACCATGTCCACGCCGCAATGCACCGCCAACCTGACCCCGCCGTCTGCGGGCAAGGCGTCCACCAACAACTGGGACACGGTCTTCGCGATCAACTTCGCGAGTGCCAACAAGGCCATCGTCGGACAGAAGTCCTCGCCCCCCGGCTTCGACGGCGTCAAGCCGGGCGGCGGCTTCAGCGGCCCGGCGATCAAGGTGACCGGCACCTTCGGCGACTGGCAGCTCAGCGGCGGCAGCGGGTCCATCGCCGAGCTGACCCTGCCCATCGCGGGCGTGGCGGACGCGCAGACCACGCCGGTGCAGTCGCTCAAGTTCGCAGGCACCGCGGTGATCCAGGTCGAGCTGCAGTTCCTGCCGCAGCCCGCAGCGACGGCCTCGAAGAAGCTCTCGGGCGGGACGACCAACGCCCTGCGGATGAAGACCGACACGACCGATCCCCAGACGAAGCCGATCGTCTCGGTGATCTCGCTGCAGCTCAATCCCGAAGCGAACGAGGCCAAGGACGCGATCTCCGACGTCCTCGAGACCTGGCTGCTGGCCCACCTCGACAGCTTCAACCACACCTTCGCGGCGATCGACCTCGGGGCGGTGGCCGACAAGGACCAGTTCGCGTGGCTGGCGCCGACGCATCTGGGTTACGGGATCAACAACCCCGAGGGAGCCAAGGTCGGCGACTACGTCTTCGGCGTCATGGCGATGACCGAGAAGCGCCAGGGGACCAACCTGGGCTCGGAAATCTCGCCCAACGTCATCCCCAAGGGCTGCAACGCCGGCTTCCTGATCTCCCAGGAACGCTTCATGACCAAGATCATGAAGCCAAGCATCGCCAAGATGTTCCTCAAGGCCGCGGAGACCGATTTCGAGGTGACCGGCGACGGCTCGACGATCACCAACACCAAGGCCGTCACCTTCCACGACTTCGAGAGCGCCAACAAGGACGGCAGCGAGACGGTGAAGATCACCGGCGCCACGCTCGATGCGAAGAAATTCACCCTCGAGGCCGACGCGACCGTGCTGCGCCTGAGCTTCGTCGACCTCCACTTCCCGTGGGGCGGCGGCGGCTACACGGTGAACATGGTCTACAACTCAGAGTGCGAACTCTTCATGGACCAGAACAAGCACTTTCAGGCCTGTGTCGTCGGCAAGCCGGCGCTCAGCGTGACAGTGACCGAATCGTCCGGTGAGAAGTGGAAGGACATCATCGTCGGCATCGTCGAAGGCATCTCCTTCGCGGTCATCGGTGCGGCCATCGGCGGCGCGCTCGGGCCCGCGGCGGAAGCCGCGGAAGAGGGCATCGACGGCGCGGCCTCCGTCGCAGCCGAAGGGGTCGAGGGCACCTCCGACGCGCTCGAATTCACGGGCGATCTGCTGCCCGACGACGACATCGCCAATCTCGATGATCTCAACGCCGAGGACGATTCCGAGGCCAGCGGCGACATGGAAGCCTCGGACGAAGAGGGCTACACCTCCAAGTTCAAGGGCTTCCTGCGCCGCAACTGGCGCAAGATTCTCGGCATGGCGATCGGCGGTGCGGTCGGTGCCGTCGCCTCGAAGGTGCCGGACATCCTGGAAGCCTATTCCGAGAAGGACCTGGCCAAGATGCCGACCCTCGACGAGTTCGTGGACTACACCGTGGCACCGGTCTCCTGGCCGGGCCAGACCGGCTACACCCTGGTGAGCGTTGCGCTCAATGAATCCCTGCAGATCGGCCTGAACGTCGACATCGCAAGCTGAGGAGAAACGACCATGACGACGACCGTCTCGACGAACAACTGGGACACCGCCTTCGGCATCAAGTTCAAGGATGCCAATGCCGCCATCCTCAAGGCCGGGTCCTCGCCCGCGAACTTCTCGGGCAGCCATGTCGTGCCGGGCGCGACCTACCAGGTCAGCGCCGATTTCGGCGCCTGGCAGATGACGGGCGGCTCGGGCTCGTTCCTGCTGATGACCCTGCCGCTGACCGGCGGGAAGATCACCGGTGGCAGCCAGCCCGAGACGGCATTCTCCGGCAGCGTGCAGATCCAGGTGAGCCTAGGCTTCCTGCCGCAGCCCTCGGACAACACCAAGAAGGACCTCAGGCTCGACACCAGCGCGGCGGTGAGCGTGCTCTCGATTGACCTCGCCACAGGGCCGCAGGACGCCGCCGCGACGGTCAAGGGCGCGCTGCAGGACTGGCTCAACAGCAACCTGGGTGATTTCAACCACGTCTTCGCCGCGGTCGATCTCAACGTCCACCTCGATCAGCCGGGCAAGGATCCGTTCGACTGGGTCAAGCCGACGCAGCTCGGCTATGCGATCCACACCGATGGCATCGCCGCGGTAGACGACTGCATCTTCGGCGTGCTGGCGATGACCGAGGGCCGCGAGGGCATCAACCTGTCGCCGGTCATCGACCCCGGGATCATCCCGACCGGCTGCGACGCGGGCTTCCTCATCGCAGGCGAGCGGCTGATCGACAAGATCTTCGCGCCCCACATCCACGTGCTCTTCGCCGACGCGTCCGCCAGCGACTTCGACACCCAGGACGACGGGCTGACGCTCGTCAACGTGAAGACTCTGAAGCTCTCGCACCTCACCCTCAAGGACGGTTCGGTCATCACCGATGCGACGATCGCGCCAGCCGGCTTCTCCCTCTGGGTGGGCAGCGGCTACGTCGAGATCGACTTCACCGGGCTCAGCTTCACCTGGGACAACAAGTACAAGATCTCGGTGAACTACCGCTCGATCAACTCGCTGACGACTGACAAGGAGGGGCACCTGCAGCTCGTGCAGACCTCGCTTCCCAAGCCCGTCGTCACGGTCACCAAGACCGAGGCGCAGAAGTGGAAGGAGATCTGGGAATCGATCGGCATCTCGGTGGGCGTCGCGATCATCGGGGCTTGCCTTGGTGCGGCGGCGGAGGCCGGTCTGGCCAAGGCGGCGGCTTCCAGCGCAACCGAAGGCGCGATCAACGGCGCGAGCGAGGGCGCGAGCGAAGGCATGATCGAACTTGAGCTCGTCTCGGTGAACGAGGCGATCGACCCGCAGGCGCAGCTCATCGCGAAGGTCAGCGAACTCGAAGGCGCGGTCGCGTCCCTCACCGCGCCGGCCGCTCCACAAACATTCACCGGCCTGTTCCGCACCGCGGCCTGGAAGCTGCTCGGCCTGGTCATCGGCGCGGTGATCGGGTCGGGCGTCGCAGGCATCGTGACCGCGCTGCAGGCCTACGCCGACGAGAACAGCGACGAGATGCCCACGCTCGACGGGTTCTCGAACGAGGCCACCAAGGGCGTCGACTGGGCCGAGAGCAGCGGATACCGGCTCGCCTCGGCGCAACTGCGCGGGGCGATGCAGCTCGGTCTCGTCAAGGAGGCCTGAGCCGTGCCGGCGCCGCAGACCTATGGCTGGGACATGGTCATCGCCGTCCGCACCGGCGTCCTCAACCGCAGGTTCACCGCGGCCGGCGGCGCATTCAGCGCGTCCATCTCCCACGCCAACGGATCGGTCGCGGTGGAAGGCTCGCTCGGCGCCTGGCAGATCGCCACCGGCGGCTCGGGCGCGCTGCTCAAGTTCGCGATTCCCTGCGCCCGGCTCAAGCTCACGCAAGCCAGCAAGTCGGTTGCGTTTTCGGACGGTTCGTTCCTGGTCGAGGCACAGCTTGCGTTTGCCGAGCCCGCCTCGGCCGGAGGTGCGCGGCCGCTTCGGATCGTGCCCGGGAAGGACGCGGTGAGCGCGCAGGCCGCCGAGTTCGACGATCCAGCATTCCCCGGCTTTGCCGCGATGGCCGTTGCCGGCCTCCAGCAATGGCTCGATGTCCAGGCCGCGTTTCCCTACATCTTCGGGACTTTCGCCGGCGCGCCGACCGGCGGCGCAGAGCCCGTTGGCGATCTGGTGCCGCCCGCCGCCAGCTATGCCTACGCCGATGCCGCGGATGGCAATGGCGGTGTCCTGGCGGTGCTGTGCGGTGCGGAGCCGGGCGCGGGCTCGCCGCACTTGCTGCAGGAGGTCGACCCGGCCGCGCTGGGCGGCGGGGATGCGGTGGCGCTCGTGGGCGAAGCGGTGCTGGCGCGTGTGCTGGCGCTGGGCCTCTCGCAGGCGACATTGCCCGGAGGGCAGACCCTGTCCGCCACGGTCGCGGCAGCGCTGAGCGTCCCGCTGACCCTGAAGGGAGGCGCGTGATGGCCACCGCTGCCGCGCAGAAGGCCGACACCTACGGCTGGGACACGGTCTTCGCGGTCAGGGTCGACGACGTCAACGCCGCGATCGCGCGCCGGGGCAGCTCGCCCACCAGCTTCGCGGGCTCGTCCAAGGATCCGCACACCGGCGTTGCCGTGAACGTCAGCGGGAGCTTCACAAGCTGGCAGATCACGATGGGCGGCTCGGGCAAGCTGATCCACATGAGCACCCCGGTGACCGGGCTCAAGGCCACGGGGGAGATCCCCGGGCGGGGGCCGGTGGCCTTCACTTTCGGACCCGGCACGTTCGAGATCGAGGTCGAGCTGGTGTACGTGCCGCACAGCGATCCGCCGGCAGGCGCCCCGGGAACGTTCCACAAGCTCATGGTCCGCCACACCGGCGCGACGCCCGAGGAGCAGGTCGTCACCGTGCTCGGCGCCTACAACTTCGGCACCAGCACCGACGGCAGCGCCACGCCGTTCGAGGCCGTTGCCGACGACGTGAAGGCGGCGATGCAGGCCTGGTTCAACGCCAACCTCGCCGACTTCGCGCATGTCTTCGCCACGGTCAATCTCGGCCGGACCGCCGATCAGGGCCAGTTCGCCTGGCTGCTGCCGACCTACACAGCCTATGCCTACATCGACGGCCCGACGCTCGACGAAAGCATCCTGGGCATCCTGTGCATGACCCAGGGGCGCTCGGCCGTCGGGCTCGATCCGGAGATCTCGCCCTCGGCCATACCGCCTGGCGCCCGTGCCGGCTTCCTGATCGCGCCCGAGCGTTTCGTCACCGAAATGCTGCTGCCCTCGATGCCGCTCGTGTTCAAGGGCGCCAAGGTCTCGGACTTCGCGCTGCGGACCGACGGCACGGGCCTCACGCTCGCCGCGGGCCCGGCGTCCATCCAGAATCTCGAGGACGACGACGGCAACACGCACCAGACGCTGCTGAAGAACTTCGAGCTCACCACCAGCAACCAGCTGCTCACGGTGGATGCGACCACGCAGGTGGAGGTCTCGCCCGGCATCCACGCCTTCACGCATGTCGTCTCCTCCTACGGGCTGACGCTGCACAAGACCGCCGACGGCAAGGAGACGATCTTCTACGTCGACAAGTCGAGCATCCCCCCCGAGCACTGGACCGAGGAAAGCGAAGGGGTGAAGATCACCAAGATCCTCGAAGGCATCGCCGCCGCGCTGATCGTCATCGCCATCACGGTGGCGACCGACGGCGCCGGGTTCGTCGCCGCCGCCATCGTCGTGGGCATCCTGGCCGGCGTGGCATCCAAGGTGCCCGACATCATTGCCGCGGCGAACACCGACGATGCGCCGTCGATCGACCTGCTGCTGTTCAACTCGATCGATCCGCTTCAATGGAGCGACCAGCAGGACTTCGACCTCGTCAGCGCCTCGCTCAACTACTCGGTGCAGCTGGGCGGGACGCCCAAGTTCGCCGGGTAAAGGAAGCGCTCGGGCCCGCCGCGATCGAACGGGGCGTCGGGCGCGCGCATCTGGATGGCGCACCAATGGAACAGCGCCAGATCCGAGGGCAAGGCGCCGCCTGCGGCCACCGCCCGTTCCCAGCGGGCCAGCACGGCCTCGCAGGTCGCGGCGGGAATGCGGTGCGCGCCGTGGTTGCCCCAGAAGTGGACGAAGAGCGCGCGCGAGTCCGCCAGCAGCGCCGGATGGGCCTGTAGATCCGGAACGCGCCGAATGCGTGCCTCGGCGCCGGGATCTTCGGCAAGCACCGCGATCAGGGCTTCCTGGTCCCCGATCCCGTCCCAGACGGCGTTCGGCCCCGTGCCTGGGGGCAGGGCAAATTCGGTGCGCAGGCGCGCGCGGGCGAACAGCTCGCGGATCCAGGGCGTCGAACGCAGCAGGATCACACCGGTGTTGATCGGTTGCCGCCGGCGGATCACCTCGGGCGCGACGCCCAGCCAGTCGGCCACCCGATCGAAGCACTGCGTGACGATGTCTGCGCCGTCCACGCAGAACTCCGCGCCCGAGCGCGCCGGGTCGGCGACCAGCGCGTCGGCGTCGGCCCAGAGCACCCATGCATGCCGGTCGAGCGCCGCGGCGATCGCGTCGAACTTGGCCCAGCAGGCCGGTCGCCCCGGATCGACCCGCGCGGCCCCGTAAAGGGGCCAGCCGTGCCGCGCGCACCACAGGCGCCGGTTCACGAGGCCCATGCGCCCGAGCCGCTCGTACTTGGCGGTCGGGTTGTGCTCGGGAACCAGGTTGAACGTGACGACCGCCAGATCGGGCGCGGCTGCGGATTCAGACATCAGCCAAGGCGCACGCTGCGCGATCCCGAACCAGCGCGTCGAGGATGGCGCGGTAGCGCGGGTCCGGGCGATCCGGCGCGATCCGGGTGAGATCGGCATGCGCGCAGTCCAATGTCGCCCGCCGCGCGGCAGGGACCGGCGCTCCGGGCCCGAGCGGAGCGATCCAGCTCTCGCCCGTGCTCAGCACGGCATGGTCCGTCACCGCGCCGGCCGGACCCTGCTTGTCGCTCCACCAGCGGGCGCTGGCCCTCAGCGCGCCGGCGTCCAGCCCGATCGCGCGCATCACCGCTGCGATCCGTCGGTCGGGCCCAGGGCCCGGGGCAGACGGCAGGGGCCAGTCCTCGGGCGTGTCGAGAAGGACCAGCGTCAGCGCTGCGTCCGCCCGACGCGCGGACGACAGCGGCACGCCCCGCGTCTGCGTCAGCAGATGGCGCAGAGCGAAGCGCAGCAGCAGCCCGCCGAGGCAGTGCCCCACCAGCGCAACGCGGGCATGGCGCTCGAGCAACGCTGCAATCGCCGCAGCCGCGTCCTCGGCCAGAGCCGGCAAGCTGCGGGCGCCGCTGTCGAGGCGCGTCTGAACGCGCGCGTCATAGTCGAGGTAGAAGAAGCTCGCCGCCGGCAGGTCGCGGGCGAGCCGTTCGGCGCAGGCGCCCGGCGAACCGGGAGCGCCCCAACTCGAGAACGGATCGCCGCCAAGGCCGTGGGCCAGGACCACGCACTCGCGCGCCCCGGGCCGCTCGAGGTACCGACCGCAAGAGACCGCGCCTTCGAAACCGGGCTGCGCGCCCACTGCGGTTCCAGAGGCTTCAGGCGGCAGCCAGACCGGCATCGAGCTTGTGGAACGAGGCGACCGCGTCCGTCCGCATCGGCCCGTCCACCGTCAACCCCGCCAGGGGCGCCGTTGCCGTGAGCGCTTCCAGCAGCGGCGCCAGCGTTCGCAGCATCGCATCCAGCGTGTCGTGATCGGCGAGGGCGTAGACGATGGTGATGCCGTCGGCAGCCTTGGGGGAGACCGTCATCGTCACCCCGTCCACCGCGGCCTCCTTCTGCAGATCGGCCACGCGCGCCAGCGCCTTGTCGGCCTGGCCGGGCAGCGGGCGATAGGTTGCGGTGATGGTGATCGCTTCAGCCATTCTTGACTCCCGTTCGCACCTGCAACGCCGATCGGCTTTGTTGCTCGATTCTAGCCCGCAGCTCCGCTGCAGGCCGCCCGAAATCTCGTGTTCCATCAACCAGTTGCGATGGATTTCAAGCTTGGGTTCAGGCTGCGGCTGGATGCGCCGGCGATGGTCCACCTCAGCCCGATTGGCGCAGGACCAGGTTGGGCGAGGCCAGGTAGCGTCGCCTGTCCTGGTTCGGATCTTCAATGCGCGACAGCAGGATCGCCGCGGACTGGGGGCGCGGACACCTTGGGGTCAGAAACTAGGATCACCGCGAGTTCCGCGGGAAGCATCAGAGCATCTCGGCACCGCGCCACGGCTTGCGCCCGCCGACGTGGCAGTAGCGCTCCATGTAGCCCGCGGTCGGGGGGAGACGTAGCGGTTGCACATTAAGCTGGATCGTAGCGGGCAAAGCTGACGCACACCGCCAAAGGCGAGACCGGTGCCAACAAAGCCGGGGACGGTGACGGCAGCGTCAACTTCGATGCCGCCTCACTGATCGCAATCGATGACGCGTTGCTCAAGGCGATGGCCGCGCTGATCGTCAGCTCGCCCTGAAGCTGCCGGCCGTGGGCGACAGCAAGTGGCCGAGTGGAGCCGACCGGTTTTCGCCGGCGAACGGCCGGTGTACATCAGGTTGCCGACCTTCGGGTTCGGACCGCGGCGCTGTCAGACCGCGGTGACGTTGAACCGATCGCAGAGGTCATCCACCTGCCGTGCCTTGAGCTTCTCGGCGCGCAGCTTGCGGAGCCCGCTGCGCTCGAATATGGCGTAGGCGAACCCCTTGTTCATCTGCCGCGAAACGTACCTGATTCCATCCCAACGCGGACACGCACCGTGGATCGCCCGTGCCCAGGCCTGGCTCGCCGTGTAGTCGGCGGATGCACTGATGTC
>Ga0116181_1003088_pt1 | contig 13153 bp, 8 predicted proteins | sample AD_UKC075_MetaG_FD_89752 | JGI IMG/M metagenome (GOLD analysis project Ga0116181, IMG submission 89752) | Active sludge microbial communities of municipal wastewater-treating anaerobic digesters from USA - AD_UKC075_MetaG | ecosystem: Engineered > Bioreactor > Anaerobic > Digestate | place: USA...
GCGCTATAATCGGTCCGCTTATAATGTCCCTTGCTTTATACCTCGGCTTGGGTTTTAGAGGGGGATTTTCACTTCTCTTTGTACCTGCAGTGTTGATTTTGCTTGTATTGACTCTCGTGAAAAAGACGACTCCGGCTCCCCAGAGTTTCGAGGTGGAAGAAGAGGCAAAGGGGGAAGAGGAAAAGGAAGCCAAATTGCCAAGGGTATTTTGGCGATATATGTTGTTCGTCTGTCTTGCTGGAGTGGGACTCATACCATTTCAGATAATGGCCTATCACATGAAATCGGGAGCATTCGTCTCTGACGTGAGCATACCGATATATTATGCCATTGCCATGGGAATAGATGCCCTGTTTGCCTTGATAGTCGGAAGGTTGTATGACAGCATTGGCTTGAGGTGCCTTCTTTTCGTTCCCGTTTTTACCCTACCCATACCGCTTTTTGCCTTTGCCAGAGATCCAATATCCTTGGGCCTTGGCGTCGGATTATGGGGTTTGGTAATGGCTGTTCACGAGACTATAATGCGAGCGGCTATAGCCGATATCGTTCCGCCTGCCCGCAGGGGAACCGCTTACGGCATATTCAACGCTGCATACGGTATTTCTCTTTTTTGCGGAAGTTTTATTATAGGGCGGCTCTACGACAAAGCGCTGGCTTACGTAATCCTCTTCGTTTTGCTGGCTGTGCTCCTTTCCTATATGGCTTTTGTTATGTTTTTGGGAAAGCACAGGCAGTATCAAAAATGACCGGAAAAAACAAAAGGAGTGGCAGGTTTGGCAAAGATACACCTTATTAAATTGAAAGGGCTTTGGGAGTTGGGTTTTGCTCTTGATGAACATACGATCAGCAGTCAATTCATAGGATGCGATGAATCAGGAAAAGAGCGGTTTCAGACGGAACGCAGCGTGATGGAGGATTTGCTCTATCGTTTAAAGTGCCAGTCAGACATCGCAGTTATTCCCGAGATGCGGACCACCGCCAACGACTACCTTGAGCGCCTCAGAAACTCCGAGTGGTTTTCCCTCCGCCAGCTCGCCCAGGAAATCGGCATGGAGTACCCGGAGGTGCTTCGGGGGTAGGGGGAGCAGGTTTTCCGGGCATTCTTGCCTGATAAGACGCCAGTCACCAGGGAACGAGGTCCCAAGTTTGTCCCAAGCGGCATCTGTATTTCCCTGCTTGAAATCGCAAGTAATCCCATATCGACAGGGATGTTGATGAAGGCCGCGGGACAGACAAACAGGACCCGGTTCCGTAAGAGCATCTTGCGCCCACACCTGGAGGCCAGGCTGATCGAAATGACAATTTTGGATAAACTTCGAAGTAGCAAACAGAAATACCGACTTACAAAAACAGACCGCGAGTTACTGGAGAAGCATCCCGAAGGAGAAAAAAGAAATGAATAAAAACTTCCAACGACAACACCAACAAGGGATATTCGATCCCGAAGAGACAAGATCAAGCCCCTAAACTGCTGCAAAAAGATCGTTTGAAACAGCTGGCAGCTGGCGGTCAAGAACCTCATCAAGGATGCGCTGGAAGCAAATACGGGAGAGGAACGGAAAGAAAGGCTTCAGTGAAACAAACAGTCAACATGGCTCAACCGAGGCCGTAGCGGTGAGTATTTAACCGGGTCCGAATTTACTACGGTTCTCGGACTTGACTCTTTCAAAATTCTTTTTATACGTGAAATAGTAGAGCGATAAGTCTCTTGACATCAACTGTCACTAACTATAAATTAAAGTATAATAATACTAATTCTAACTCGCGACACTGGAGGCGCTTCCGCAAGGAAATCATTTGCCTCTGCATGTAAGAGATACACTGCTAAACGCAAGAAAGACGGAGGAGCTAGGTAATGGCGGAACCCTTGGTAGATCAAGTACTGCGAAAGATCGGCGAAGCTCGCAAACTTTATCACCGCCTAATTCTAATGGTGGGCCCGCCGGGCAGCGATCTCCGTTATCTCCAGCATAGCGGTAGGATTTGAACGTCGGACGGATACAGAGTTTGCACGATTTCTTGTCATGGTAAAGGCCTTGGCAAGTGAAATCAAGGCACAGTTCTACATTGCTTTGGACCAGCTTCGCAAAATTCGGTAACATCTATCGGCCTCACCGTCAAAGGGAGGCGCATGAGTAGCGAAGCAAATAGCGAAATGGCATTGCGCTATTATTGCACAATTGGCCAAGCGGCTGAAATAAGCCGGACAATAATCTGGAACGGCCAGCTTATTGGCAAATCCGTCAGCATGAGCTTGAAATGGCTGGAGCACAAAGCCGCAAGAAGCATGCGATGATGGTATTTTTAACTGCGAGGTACATGAGGAGAAGGAAAACAATGGAAGTATCTCAACTGACCTGGATCACCAATTTCATTTGGGGCATCGCCGACGACGTGCTGCGCGACCTCTACGTGCGTGGCAAGTACCGTGACGTCATTCTCCCGATGACCGTGATCCGCCGATTGGATGCGGTATTGGAGCCCACCAAGCGGGCCGTGCTCGATTTGAAAGCTTTGCTCGACAAAGCTGGGATCGTACACCAGGACGCTGCTCTGCGACAGGCTGCTGGTCAAGCCTTCTACAACACCTCCCCCTTCACGCTGCGCGACCTCAAGGCTCGCGCCAGCCGCCAGCAACTGGAGGCGGATTTTCGTGCCTACCTCGATGGCTTTTCGCCTAACGTGCAGGAGATCATCGACAACTTCGAGTTCCGCAACCAGATCCCCCGCCTGACTAAAGCTGATGCCTTGGGCACGCTCATCGAGAAGTTCCTCGACCCCTCGATCAACTTAAGCCCCTATCCCGTCCTCGACATCTCCGGCAGCGTGTGCTTACCTGGCCTCGACAATCACGCCATGGGCACCATCTTCGAGGAGCTGGTGCGCCGCTTCAATGAGGAAAATAACGAAGAGGCCGGCGAGCACTGGACGCCGCGCGACGCCGTGAGGTTGATGGCCCGCCTCATTTTCGAGCCGATCGCCGACCAGATCGAATCCGGCACCTACCTGCTCTACGACGGCGCCTGCGGCACCGGCGGAATGCTCACGGTGGCCGAGGAAACCCTCTTGCAACTGGCGAAAGAACGCGGCAAACAGGTCTCGTTGCATCTTTTCGGCCAGGAGATCAACGCCGAGACCTACGCCATCTGTAAGTCCGACCTTTTGCTCAAGGGCGAGGGCGAAGCCGCCGACAACATCGTCGGCGGGCCGGAGCATTCGACCCTATCCAACGACGCCTTCCCCGGCCGCACCTTCGACTTCATGCTCTCCAACCCGCCCTACGGTAAGAGTTGGAAGAGCGACCTGGAACGCATGGGCGGCAAAAGCGGCATCAAGGATCCGCGCTTTGTCGTGCAGCACCGGGGAGAGGAGCTGTCGCTCATCACCCGCTCGAGCGACGGCCAGATGCTGTTCCTGGTGAACATGCTCTCCAAGATGAAGCACGACACTCCGCTCGGCAGTCGCATCGCCGAGGTGCACAACGGCTCGTCGCTGTTTACGGGCGACGCCGGCCAGGGCGAGAGCAACATCCGCCGCTGGATCATCGAAAACGACTGGCTGGAAGCCATCGTCGCCCTGCCACTCAACATGTTCTACAACACCGGCATTGCCACCTACGTTTGGGTACTCACGAACAGAAAGCCCGAGCACCGCAAAGGCCGCGTGCAGCTCATCGATTCTACCCAGTGGTACAAGCCCCTGCGCAAGAACTTGGGCAAGAAGAACTGCGAGCTGTCCGAAGAGGACATCCGCCGCATCCTCGACACCTTCCTCAAATTTGAGGAGACCGAGCAGTCCAAGATCTTCCCCAACGCGGCCTTCGGTTACTGGAAGGTGACGGTGGAGCGCCCCTTGCGCTTGAAAGGTATCGACCCCGAGCGCGCCTACACTCCCAAGGAGATCAAGGCGCTTCGGGAAACGGCCGAGCGGGCGGAGGACGCACCGCCGGTGATCAAAAAGATTCACAAACCTGGCACCGCGCCCGACCCGCTGCGCGGGCTCTTCGAGATGGTCATCGCCGGTAAGCCACGGGTGGTGGAGTATGAACTCGACAAGGAGCTTCGCGACAGCGAGCAGATTCCGTTCCTTGAGTGCCAGGCCTGCCATCAGCCCGGCTACCTACCAAGCCCGGAAGACCAGCGCACGGCGATCGAGGCTTTCCTGCGCCGCGAGGTGTTGCCTTACGTGCCGGATGGATGGTACGACCCGGCCAGCGTCAAGGTGGGCTACGAGATCAGCTTCAACCGCTATTTTTACAAGCCCAAGGCCCTGCGCACTCTAGAGGAGATCCGCGCCGACCTGCTGACGGTGGAGAAGGAGGTGGAGGGGTTGTTGGCGGAGATTTTGGGAGGAGGGCAAAGATGAAAGCTACCGAAGCGAAATTCCTTGACTTGTTGAAGAAGTCTCCCCAGTTCATCGTTCCGATCTACCAGCGCACCTATTCCTGGACCGAGCGCCAGTGCCGACAACTCTGGGATGACATCATGCGTGCTGGCTCTCGCAAAGACGTCGCCGCTCACTTCGTGGGCTCGATCGTCTATATCGAGAAAGGCATCTACCAGGTTACGAGCCAATCACCTCTGCTGGTGATCGATGGTCAGCAGCGACTGACCACGATCTCGCTTCTGCTTGAGGCCCTGGCGCGGGACGTCGGCGACAAGGAACCAGTGGAGGGCTTCTCGGCGAAGAAGATCCGCAGCTACTACTTGATGAACCCGCTAGAGAAAGGCGACCGCGCCTACAAGCTGCTCCTTACCGAGACCGACCGCAACACCTTGCTCGCCATCGTACGTCAGATGGAACTTCCGTCAGAACATTCGGTGCGCATCGCTCAGAATTTCGACTTCTTCAAAGAACAGGTGGGCGCCCTCGGCGACGATCTCCCCGCCCTCTGCTACGGCCTCGCTAAGCTCGTAATCGTGGATATCGCGCTGAGCCGTGATCAGGATAATCCGCAGCTCATTTTCGAGAGCATGAATTCAACCGGCCTCGAGCTGACCCAGGCGGACCTCATTCGCAACTTTATCCTCATGGGGCTCGAGCCCGAACACCAGACTTGTCTCTACAAGGACTACTGGCGCCCGATGGAGCGCGCCTTCGGCCAGGAGGCCTACGGCAGCCACTTCGACGCCTTCATGCGCCACTATCTGACGCAGCGCACCGACGAAATCCCGAGGATGGGGGACGTCTATGAGGCCTTCAAGGCGTACGCGCGCCGCCCCGAGGTGGCAGAGAAGGGTGTCGATGCCCTGGTGGCTGATATCCACCGTTTCGCCAGCTACTACTGTGCTATGGCTCTCGGGCAGGAGCAGGACAAGGCGCTCGCCGCTGCCTTCCGTGATCTCCGCGAACTCAAGGTGGACGTAGCCTGGCCGTTCCTGCTCGAACTCTACGATGACTACAGTCAGGGTCTGCTACCGAAAGAGGACCTGCTCCGCGCCGTGCGGCTTGTGGAGTCATACATCTTCCGCCGTGCGGTCTGCGCTATCCCGACCAACTCGCTCAATAAGACCTTTGCCACCTTCCGCCGCGCGCTTGACAAGAATCGGTACCTCGAGAGCATTGAGGCGCACTTCCTGCTGCTGCCGTCGTACCGGCGCTTTCCGCGCGATTCGGAGTTCGAGCGCGAGCTTAAAAGCCGCGACCTCTACAACTTCCGCAGCCGCTCCTACTGGCTCAGGCGGCTCGAAAACCACGGCCGTAAGGAGCCTGTGCTGGTTGATGAGTACACTATCGAGCACATCTTGCCGCAGAACGAGAACCTTTCGGCCGAATGGCGAGAGACGCTCGGTCGCGACTGGAAGCGTGTCCAGGAGACCTGGGTGCACACCCTCGGCAATCTCACGCTTACCGGGTACAATCCCGAGTACAGCGACCGGCCCTTCCCCAAGAAGCGCGACATGCCCGGAGGCTTCCGCGAGAGCCCTCTGCGCCTCAACCAGGGGCTGCGTGAGGTCGAGGTATGGAACGAGGCGGCTATCCAGGCCCGCGCCGACCAGCTGGCGAAGCAGGCTCTCGAAGTCTGGCCCGCACCCGCCCTGTCGGATGAGGCGCTCGAGCGTTACCGGAAGAAGTCCACCGCCGAACCGACCTACACCATAGAGGATCACCCGTACCTCTTGTCCGGACCGATGAGAGAGCTGTTCGAGGCCTTCCGCAAGGAGGTGCTGGTGCTTGATCCTTGCGTGACCGAGGAGTTTCTCAAGCTCTACGTGGCCTACAAAGCCGAGACCAACTTTGTGGACGTTGTGCCGCAGAGGAACCGCCTGCGCCTCTCGCTCAACATGAAGTTCCGCGAGGTCTACGACCCGCGCGGCCTATGCAAAGACGTATCCAACTTAGGTCGCTGGGGCAATGGAGACGTCGAGGTTGGCCTGAGCAGGTTGGAGGATTTGTCCTACGTGATGGGTCTCGTGCGCCAGGCCTTTGAGAAGCAGATGGGCAACGGGGAGACCGAATCATGATTGACGATCTCAAACCCTACCCCGCCTACAAAGACTCCGACGTGGAGTGGCTGGGCCAGGTGCCGGAGCATTGGGAGGTTCTACGGCTTAAACGAATCGCGCGGCTCAACCCTAGTAAGTCGGAAGTACCATTAGCGTTGCGGGACGGTCGAGCTGTATTCCTACCCATGGAACGCGTGGGATCGGACGGACGATTCGATGTATCGGAGGTGTGGCCCATTTCGGATCTGTGGAATGGGTTTACTTACTTTCGGCGGGGAGACGTTATTGTCGCGAAAATCACGCCGTGCTTTGAGAACGGTAAGGGTGCTTGCCTTGAGAATCTACCGACAGCCCTCGGGTTCGGTTCGACCGAATTTCACGTCATCCGGCCGTCCAAGGCGATTGTTTCAACCTATCTTTATCGCGTCACTACGCTTTCAGAATTCCGGCGGCTTGGCGCCGACGAGATGACTGGTGCGGCAGGACAACAGCGTGTGCCTGTCGAGTTTATAGCGAACTTCCTGATCCCTCTCCCGCCCCTCCCCGAACAAACTGCCATCGTCCGCTTCCTCGATTACATGGACCGGCGGATTCGGCGATACATCCGCGCCAAGCAGAAACTGATCAAACTGCTGGAAGAGTACAAGCAAGCCCTTATCCACCAGGCCGTTACCGGGAGTATCGATGTCCGCACCGGCCAGCCTTATCCGGCCTACAAGCCCTCGGGCGTGGAGTGGCTGGGTGAGGTGCCGGAGCATTGGGATGTCAAGAAGCTCAAGTATCTGACGAGGCTTACCAACGGCATCGCGTTCAAGCCGAGCGATTGGGGTGACCACGGTGTTCCTATCATTCGCATTCAGAACCTGAACGGCTCCGATGACTTCAACTATACGGTCAGAACTGACCTTCCGGATGCGTTACTGATCCGGCCTGGTGATCTGCTGTTTGCGTGGTCGGGCAACCGTGGAACATCTTTCGGTTCTTTCATATGGGACCGTGACGTTAGCGGTTATCTCAACCAGCATATCTTCAAGCTTCATGGGTACTCACTCGCTCGTTCTTATTTTGCGTACCTCCTCCGAGCTGTGACGCGGCATGTGGAGCAGGAACAGACACATGGCATTATTGGCCTTGTCCACGTCACCAAGCCGATGTTGGGTTCTGTAGTGGTTCCGGTGGCACCCTCCGAAGAACAAGTGGCGATAACAGGTTTCATTGACAGAGAGCTTCATAGGGTTGAGATGCTTCGTGAGCAGGCGAAACTTGGCATCGATTTCGCTCGCGAATACCGCACCCGTCTCATCGCCGATGTGGTAACCGGTAAAGTGGATGTGCGCGAGGTCGCAGCACGGTTGCCGGAGGAGCCGCCTGAGGAGGAGGCCGAATCGATGGACGCCGACGAGATCGCTGAAGATGAGACGACAGATGAAGAAGCCGGCACCGAGACCGTTGAAGAAGAGGAGGTTGAACCATGAAGCCCACCGACACCAGCGAAGCCGGACTTGAGAGCCTAATCTGCCGGGCTCTGACCGGCAGTGAATGTGTGCCCCAGCCTGCTGGTGCCCCAGCGATCGTTGCCGAGACATCAGTACCCTATGGCGGTGTGGGTTGGCTCCCCGGCGACCCGGCCGATTACGACCGGGAGTACTGCGTCGATCTGGTTCAGCTCGCAGCCTTTCTGCGCACCACACAGTCTGAGGTCGCCGAAGCGCTCGACCTGGATAGCGACAACCCCACGCGGCGCAAGTTTCTGACGCGTCTTCAGGGCGAAGTGAGCAAGCGCGGGGTGGTGGACGTGCTGAGAGGCGGCATCCAGCACGGACCTTACCGCATCGAGCTCTTCTACGGCACGCCTTCCCCCGGAAACGAGCAGGCGCGGGCGCTCTATGAGCAGAACCGCTTTACCGTCACGCGCCAGCTGCGCTACAGCCGCGACGAGTTGCAACGGGCGCTGGACCTGGTGCTCTTTATCAACGGCCTGCCGGTTTTCACTTTCGAGCTCAAAAACCGCCTCACCAAACAGACGGTGCACGACGCCATCGAGCAGTACAAGCGTGACCGCAACCCGCGCGAGAAACTATTTGAATTGGGCCGCTGCGTGGCGCATTTTGCGGTGGACGACAACGAGGTGTGGTTCTGCCCCCACCTTCAGGGCAAGGCGTCGTGGTTTCTGCCTTTCAACAAAGGTTACAACGACGGCGCGGGCAATCCGCCCAATCCGCAGGGGCTCAAGACTGATTACCTGTGGCGGGAGATACTCACCCGCGAGAGTTTGACCGACATCCTCGAAAACTACGCTCAACTTGTTGAGGAGAAAGACCTCAAGACCGGCAAGAAACGGCTACGGCAGATCTTCCCCCGCTATCACCAACTCGATGTGGTGCGAAAACTTTTGGCGGACGCCGCGGCGCACGGCGTGGGCCGCCGCTACCTTATCCAGCATTCCGCCGGCAGCGGCAAGTCCAACTCCATCGCCTGGCTGGCCCACCAGCTAATCGGTCTCGCGAAGGACGGAAGACCCGTTTTCGATTCCATTATCGTGGTGACCGACCGTCGCCTCCTGGACCAGCAGATCCGGGATACGGTCAAGCAGTTTGCCCAGGTGAGCGCTACGGTGGGGCACGCCGAGCACTCTGGCGACCTGCGGCGCTTCATCGAGAGCGGCAAGAAGATCATCATCACGACGCTTCAGAAGTTCCCGTTCATCCTCGACGAAATCGGCAGTGATCACCGCGGGCGCCGTTTCGCGATCATCATCGACGAGGCGCATTCGAGCCAGGGCGGCCGCACCTCGGCCAAGATGAGCATGGCCTTGTCGGAGGCCGGTGCAGAGGAGGAAGACGAAACCTTCGAAGATCAGATCAACCGGCTAATGGAGGCCAGGAAGCTTTTGCCGAATGCCAGCTACTTCGCCTTCACCGCCACCCCTAAGAACAAAACGTTGGAGATGTTTGGTGAACCCGAGCCGCAGCCCGACGGAACGGTTAAACACAGGCCGTTTCATAGCTATACCATGAAACAGGCAATCCAGGAAGGGTTCATCCTGGATGTGTTGGCCAACTACACACCGATCAAGAGCTACTATAGGCTTATCAAGACCATCGAAGACGACCCTGAATTTGACGTCAAGAAGGCGCAAAAGAAGCTGCGCCGCTTCGTGGAGGGGCATGAGCACGCCATCCGGCTCAAGGCCGAGATCATGGTGGACCACTTTCATGAGCAGGTGATCGCCAAGGGCAAGATCGGCGGCCAGGCGCGGGCCATGGTGGTGACCGGCAGCATCGAGCGAGCTATTCAGTACTTCCATGCCTTCAGGGCGTACCTTGCCGAGCGCAAGAGCCCTTACCGTGCCATTGTCGCTTTCTCGGGCGAGCACGAATATGGCGGGCAAAGGGTCACCGAGGCCAGCCTTAACGGTTTTCCCTCGAATCAGATCGCCGACAAGATCCGGGAGGACCCGTATCGGTTTTTGATCTGCGCCGATAAGTTCCAGACCGGCTATGACGAGCCGCTCCTGCACACAATGTACGTGGACAAGGTGCTCTCCGGGGTCAAGGCGGTGCAGACACTTTCGCGCCTCAATCGCGCCCGCCCCCAGAAGCACGACACTTTCGTCCTCGATTTCGTCAACGACCCGGAGACGATCCGAAAGGCCTTCGAGCCTTACTATCGGACGACCATCCTCGCCGACGAGACCGACCCGAACAAGCTGCACGACCTTAAGGCCGACCTTGACGGCTACCAGGTGTACGCACCTGAGCAAGTTGATGAACTGGTGCGGCTCTACCTGAGCGGGGCTGACCGCGACCAGCTCGACCCGATCCTCGACGCCTGCGTCGCCACCTACATGGAGCATCTCGACGAGGACGGTCAGGTCGACTTCAAGGGCAAAACCAAGGCGTTTCTGCGAACCTATAACTTTTTGTCTTCGATCCTGCCCTACACCAACGCCGAGTGGGAGAAGCTATCGATCTTCCTCAACTTCCTGGTACCCAAGCTGCCGGCGCCGAAAGAAGAAGACCTCTCAAAGGGCATCCTCGAGGCGATCGACATGGACAGCTACCGGGTCGAAAAGCAGGCGAGCATGAGGATTGCGCTTTCCGATGCGGATGCCGAGATCGAACCGGTACCCACGGCGGGCGGCGGATACAAACCCGAACCGGAGCTCGACCGTCTCTCGAACATCATCAAGGCTTTCAATGATCAGTTCGGCAACATTCCCTGGACGGACACCGACCGGGTGCGCAAGCTGATCACCGAGGAGATTCCGGCACGGGTCGCGGCCGACACCGCCTACCAGAACGCACGCAAGTATTCCGACAAACAGAACGCCCGCATCGAGCACGACAAGGCGCTGGCCCGCGTCATGACGGGGTTGCTTCAGGATGATACGGAGCTCTTTAAGCAGTTCAGCGACAACGAAGGTTTCCGACGCTGGCTAACCGATACGGTGTTTACTTTGACCTTTGGATAAGACGATGCCGATAGTCCGGCACATCTTGAGCCATATTTCCATGGTTCATCTGGTTTCGGTTTCCGGGCTGCTCGATGTGCTGCGACACGGCCTTGACCAGGACTTGACCATGCTCCGTATGGGAAGCCTGCCAGGTGCGAAAGAAGGCGAATCATGAAGCTCGTAGCGACATTGGACCTGTGGTACGGTTGTGTATCCCGACACCCATTAGTAAATGACTTTCAGGCGGGTAGACAAGTCAGGGCAGTAAAGGTTTAAAAGTACAAGAAGCAGGCTACGCTTCTGTCGTCTCCGATTTTCTTTAGGGGAGGAAGAGCGTGGCATCTGTCCGATGCGTAGGGACATAGAGAGAAATAGGGGCAGCCTTTCCAGTGAGGAGGAAGGGGCCTTCTTTTCGTCTTTATCTCGATTGGCTTTCCAAGCCTTGGAAGAGCAGCGGAAAGCGCCATGGTATAAGGGTGGAGAGGATCTTTTAGGAGGGGGCCGGTATGGCCTGTTTCGCACATTTGACCACTATAAAGAACAATCCCCCTTTCGGCGATGACCTTGGCCAGTAAGAGGTCGTGGGTGACGAAGATCAGGGACATACCTCTTCGGCGGTGTCCTCTTATTAGATTGACCAGATCCATGCGCGTTGATGCATCCTGCATGGAAGTGGGTTCGTCAGCGAAAAGCAGCTTCGGATCCGTTACAAGGGCACGGGCCAACATTATCCTCTGGCGCTGGCCACCCGAGAAACCCTGGATCAATTTTCTGTTCCATAGGGTTTCTCCTATGCCCAAAGATGACAAAAGCTCCTTTGCCCTCTCCCGTCTTGTCTTTTTGACGTTTAATCGGGTAATTACAAGCGGCTCCATTACAGCTTCAAGGGCAGTAAGGGTCGGCGGCAGTCCTCCGAAGGGATCCTGAGGTATGTAGCCGCAAGCTCTTCTTATCTCCCGAAGCTCTTCGTCGTCGACTTCATCCAAATATTTGCCGAAGAGGCGCACCCTTCCGCGGGTGGGTTCAATAAGGCCCAGGAGGATTCGTAACATCGAAGTCTTGCCGCTCCCCGATTCTCCTATAAAGGCGATGCTTCCGCCTCTTTGTATGGAAAATGAGACGCCGGAAAGGGCATAATTTTTTTCTTTGCCGAAGGCAAGGGTCACATTTTCGGCCGAAACTATCTCTTCTTTCAATGTTCTTCCTCCATTGTGCGCAGGGATCTGATCAGAGAAGCCGTATGGGGGTGCTTTGGATCGTTAATTATTCTATCCCTTTCGGCGGTCTCAACGATTCGGCTTCTGTGCATAACTGATATTTTATCGGCAATAGAGGCGGCCAGGGCCAAATCATGGGTTACCATCAACATGCCCATATTGCGTGCCTTCACTATTCTTTTGAGGAGATCGATTATCTCAGCCTGTGTTATGACGTCCAGGGCGGTGGTCGGTTCGTCCGCCAGCAAATAATCGGGGTTACAACATAGAGCCATCGCAATAGCGCAGCGCTGTTTTTGGCCCCCCGACATCTCATGAGGAAATCTATGGAGAAACTCTCGATCCAAGCCCACTTCCTCCAGAAGCTCGCCCGCCTTGGCCGCTGCGTCTGCCTCCTTCATATTCAGATGTTCCTGCATTACCTCGACGAACTGTCTTTCCATCGCCAAGACAGGAGTGAAAGAGTTCATCGAACCTTGAAGCACCAAAGATATCTTCTTCCACCTGAATTGCCTTTTCCTGTCGTGGGGAAGGCTCAAGAAGTTCATGCCGTCTAAAAAGACTTCACCCGATGTCTTGGATCCTCTGGGCAAAAGGGCAAGGGATGCGTAAAGGAGGCTGCTTTTGCCGCTGCCCGATTCTCCTACCAGCGCCACTATCTCACCTGGTGAAAGCATTAGATTGGCATCTGTAACGGCCTTGACGCCGTTGGGGTAGGTAACGCTTAAATGGCTAATCTCCATCATTTCCTCAAGCTCTCCTTCAATCGCGGATCTGTTCTCTCCTCGAGTTGCCTTCCTATGCCGATAAAGGTCAGGCATATCGCGGCTATTCCCAGGCCGGGCGGAAATATAAGCCACCAAGCGCCTCCTGTGAAGGCGCCAAATACATGAGCTTCGTGTAACATCCGCCCCCACGAGGGCATTAAAGGATCGGATAATCCAAGAAATGATAATCCCGCCTCAGCCAAGATCGCTCCAGGTACGCCCAGTGCCATTTGAGCAAGTAGCAGAGGTAACGCCTCAGGTATCAAA
>Ga0116181_1003090_pt1 | contig 13151 bp, 10 predicted proteins | sample AD_UKC075_MetaG_FD_89752 | JGI IMG/M metagenome (GOLD analysis project Ga0116181, IMG submission 89752) | Active sludge microbial communities of municipal wastewater-treating anaerobic digesters from USA - AD_UKC075_MetaG | ecosystem: Engineered > Bioreactor > Anaerobic > Digestate | place: USA...
CACCCCAACCCTCTCCCAGAGGGAGAGGAGGAGTTTTTGCGATACGCTCTAAGTCGTGGCCGACACTGGGCTTAAGGACTGGTGGGCTGGGTAATGCCAGCGACTTGGCAGGCGAATTTCAATCCATCGACGGCCGTCTTCCCGTAGAAATCACAGCCCGCGTTCTTGGCTAGCAGTTCACTGGCGGCTGCCCCGCCCACCATGATCGCCACCTGGTCTCGCAAACCAGCTTGGCGGATGGCCTCCACCGTGGCCGTCACGGATGAATAGCACGTTGTCAAAAGGAGACTCATCCCCACGACACAAGGCTGATGTTGGCGAATGGCCTCCACAAATCGGGCCGGCGGGACATCGACGCCTAAGTCCACCACATCAAAGCCCGAACCACGAAGCATCATCACCACGATGTCTTTACCGATGTCATGCACGTCGTGCTGGACCGTACCGATGACGGCCTTGGGCCTGCTTGTGCCGGCTTGACCAGCTGCCTGTTTTGCCAGATGGGGCCCCAACTCCGCCATGATGTTCTTCATGATCATGCCGCCGAACATGAGGTCCGGTAGGAAGCACTCATCGCGGGAAAAGCGGTTGCCCAGCTCCAGCATTCCCTGATTGCACTGGGCTAGGATCTCTTGCGGCGGGACACCCGATTGCAGCGCCTCCTTGACCAAGCGCAAGGCGGTCGGTTCATCACAATACGCAATGGCCTCGACGAGCGTCTTTTCACTCATAATCTTCCCCCGAGAACGTCCGCAACGCCGGCCTTTTCCCCTCGACTGGCGTCGCCGATGCAAATCTGGCCAAATGTCAAAACGATAGCAAAACCTGCCAAATATACGTATAGCCTAACGCATCGATGTTTTCCCAGATGCGTTTCACAAGTTCCTCGTCACCCTTGATTTCGCCGAGTTCGCGGCGTTTTTCCTCCCAAGGGATGCACGTCCCGGGAGGCCGAATCGACACGCCAAGTTTATCCATGCTCGAAGGGTTCGTCTTTTCCGGTTGGGTCGTCATAACCGAACTCCACTCTTTCGTGATCGGTCCCAAACGCCGTCTGACCGCGAAATTTTAAGTTCCTTTTAAGAGCCCATCCCATACTCTGCCCTCGCCCGTTGGGCGGGAGAGGAGTCGGGGGTGAGGGTAGCTCGAATTGCTGCCGGTTTTCTCGATCGACGCCGGCGATGGCTTGCCCTCACCCCAACCCTCTCCCGAGGGGAGAGGGGGGACTTTTTGCGATAGAGTCTAAATCAATAAACTCCGTATTCCCGTGTGAATTCTGTCATGGCCTTGACGTTTTCTGGCTTGGTGTCGTTTTGCATGATGGCGCTGGCGTCCATGATGTAGCCGCCGTCGCGGGCCACGCCGTCAATGACCTTCTTGCAGTACTCCTTCACATCTTGCGGTGTCCCAAAGGCCAATAGGTCGTTGGGAATGCCGCCGCTGATGCAGAACTTGTGTCCCACCGTGCGATGGACCTCAAAGATATCGCCACGATCGACATGATAGATGATGCTAAGATCGGGAAGTTGGGCGATGTATTTCAGGTTGGGGTTCCACTCGCCTTCTGCGTAAAACAGGACTTGATGCCCATCCGCCCAAAGCGATTCGATGATCCATTTCAACGTCGGCCAATAAAACCGCTCAAATTGCTGCGGCGAGAGGAAAGGAATGCATCCGCGGTGCATCCACAGGCCGATAGGCACATTCTTCGCCGGATCGGCCCCCGACTTGGCCACGTGCAGTAAGTGAGGGGCCAGGGCCTCGCAGGCCTTGAGGACCTTATCCGGCTGCCGGTACAGGTCCATGCACAGACCTTTATATCCACGCAGTTTATCGGCCAGAATGTCGAAAGGTGCCTTGAGGATCCCCGAAATCGCCGACACCGTCCCCGTCTCACGTCGCAGCCGCTCGATCTGCCGTCCCAGGGCCATGAAGTAATCCATCATGGCCATGCCCCCAAGGACGAACGACATATTGTTGCGGAAGGTGTTAGGCTGACCGGGAGGAACGACATCGCGGCTGACCCGCGGGAGCCACACGTTATAGAGGAATCCCGTCGGGTCTTCGATGAGGGCATCGTATTCGTCTGGACGCATCCAGGCGTTTTCTTCCGGTGGTTCCAGATATTGAAAACAGACATCTGGGGGCAGGTCGGTGCCGGGGACTGCGTAATATCGGAGATTGATGGCCTGGACCAAACCTGTCCAGACGTAAACCATATTGGGCACCACGGCGTCCCAATCGAAGTCGGTGGCACAACGGATTACGGCATCAAAGGCCTTTTGATAGTCGTGGGTCACCTCTTGAATTGTGTAACCCGCATAAACCGCCGTGAACTCCGCAGCGAATGGGCGAATCGGAATGCGGTCGGGCTTGCCCTTTCGCATGGCCGTCACATACCGTTTGAGCCGTTCCTGATACCGTTGCTCCACGGCATCGACCATGGTGACCCCTCCTCGAGCGCATTAGTTGGAAATTAGCATCGTCGGGCGCCGCATCCCCGAAACCCCTCCGAGGACACACCCGGATGATGGCCTCGCCATAATCAATGTCGCCCAGTATGCCATAACCTTCCCCGGGCTGTCAATTGCCCATCGTGATGAGCCGCTGACGCCGTTCATCTATAGGGGCAACGGTTGTGGTTGTTCTTTTTTGATTTCACGAACGGGCAAACATGCGGCCTGCCCCCAATGAGAATTTCTTCTCAGGCAAAGTAATTGACCGCGTTGATGAATAGGCGGAGGCCGTCCGGCGGGTGGTGCCATTCGCCACGGGTCCAGCGGGGATGGTGGGTGGGATCAATGAACCGCTCGGGATGGGGCATCAGTCCTAGGACGCGGCCCGTCCTGTCGCACACGCCCGCGATATTTCCCATTGATCCGTTGGGATTCCAGGGATAAGGCAATCGCTGATCATTCGCCTTGGCCACGGCGGACTCCAAGGCAGAGAGACTCGCTCCTCCCAAACAGCGTGTGGCCATCTGCGCCGCTTCAACAGATTGTCGAGACGCCGCATTCTCCTGCCGGGCCATTCGCTTAAGTTCCATAGGCAGGGCATACTTCAGGGCAATTTGGCCTGCCTGGGCCAGACGATCGAGCCCACTCGCCTGCCGGACCACGAAGCGTCCTTCGGCATGGGCAATGGGTAGTTGCAAGCGTTCGATGCCGCGCAGGAACACGCAGCGATCGCTGGCCACCTCAAGATGGACCCAGCGGTCCTCGTATCGGGCGGACTCGTTCCAGGTCAGCGTCGCCCAGGGCTTACCGCTTTCGTCAGGGGGAACGATCAGGCCGGTTTTTAGCAAGACCTGAAAGCCATTGCAAATGCCTAGAATTAGCTTATCGGCCTGGTGAAACTCTTCCAGGACATGCAAAAGGTGATGCCGTAACTGGACGGCCAGAATCTTGCCCGCGGCCACGTCGTCGCCATAACTAAAACCGCCTGGCACACACAGAATCTGATAGCTTCGAATGGTGGCCGGTTGTTCGAGTAGCCGCCGAATGTGAATGCGGTCCGTCACGGCCCCGGCCTTTTCAAAGGCGTAGGCCGTTTCTATGTCGCAGTTGGTACCTGGGGCACGTAAAATGAGGACTCGTGGTTTTGCCATGGGGCCTTTCTTTCACATCGCTGTTGCCAGTCTTTCCGCCATTTTTTCTGCCGTGGGTCACCGCTCCGCTTACCAAGCCAGTGGACTCAGCCATGCCTCCTTGAGTGTCCTCAAGGGAAGATCGATTAGCGTCCGCCCGGCGAACCGCACCACAAAGCGGTCATCTTCTGTGACCATCCCAATCTTGGCCACGGGAAGACCCGCGAAGTAGCTCTCGAAGTGGCTCTGCCGCTCGGGTGGGACCTCGCAGAGGAAGCGGGTGTTTGACTCGCTAAAGAGGCGAATGATTGGGGCGAGGGATGACGTTTCGCACGGCACGTGATCCAGATCAAGTTCCATGCCCCAGCAGCCGGCGAAGGCCATCTCGGCAGCGGCGACGGCCAATCCGCCTTCGCTGAGGTCGTGACACGCCCGAACGCAACCCGCTTCAATGGCCGCGTGGAGGGCCGAAAAGATCCGCTTTGCCCGATGGGGATCGCAATGGGGGACACGTCCGCCTTCCTGATGCCGTACCAGACACCAATGGGAGCCACCCATTTCATCGGCCGTCATTCCCACAAGATAGATGACGTTGTGCGGCTGCTTGAGGTCCATCGTCACGCATCGCCGGACATCGTCGATCTGTCCCATGGCGCTGATGAGGAGCGACGGTGGGATACTGATGGTTTCCGTCTCGCTGACGCGGAACTCATTGTTGAGGCTATCCTTGCCGCTGATGAATGGCGTTTGCAAGACCACGGCCATATCCCGACAGCCGAGGGCCGCTCGAACCAGGGACCCCAGCGTCTCAGGTCGATCGGTGTTCCCCCAACAAAAGTTGTCGAGGATGGCGATCCGCCGGGGATCAGCCCCCACGGCGACGCAGTTGCGAATAGCCTCGTCAATGGCGGAGGCTGCCATCCAGTAGGGATCCAGATCGCCGTAGCGGGGATTCATGCCGCAGGCAATGACAAGGCCGCGGTAAGAATCCAGCACCGGTCGCAAAACCGCGGCATCGGAAGGACCGTCGTCCCATCGTCCCACCAAGGGCTTGATGACGCTTCCCCCTTGGACCTCGTGATCATACTGGCGGATGATCCAGTGTTTGCTGCACACATTGGGCGAGCGAAGGATAGCCAAAAGGTCCTCGCCCGCCGTGGCCTCCGCGTTGTCTTTGATGATCAGCGGCCGAACCTGGGGCGGACGATAAAAGGCCTCGCGGACCACTCGGGGCCGACCGTGATGGAGGAACTCCATTGACAGGTTGCCCACTTCATGACCCGCGTACCTAAGGACGAGGCGACCTGTTGGCACGAATCGGCCGATAACGGTCGCTTCCACGCCTTCCGATTCGAAGAGGGCCTTCAATTCGGGCCAGTGTTTTTCCGGGACGGCCAATACCATACGTTCTTGGGCTTCGGAAATCCAGATTTCGGTATAGGAGAGGCCTTCGTACTTGAGGGGAACATGGGAGAGTTCCACCTCGGCCCCGATGTCGCGACCCATCTCCCCGACCGCCGAAGAAAAACCGCCGGCACCACAATCGGTCACCGCGTTGTATAGGCCCCGATCACGGGCTTCCAGGAGGACGTCGAGCAGCATCTTTTCCGTGATGGCGTTGCCGATCTGCACCGCCCCGCCGGAGAGGGTCTCACTCTCGGTTGTCAATTCGGCGGAACTAAAGGTAGCCCCGTGAATGCCGTCCCGGCCTGTCCGGCCTCCCACAGCCACGATTAGGTCGCCGGGTTGTGGCATCTTTCGTGCCTTCTCACAGGGCAGCAACCCCACATTGCCGCAATACACAAGAGGATTCCCTAGGTAGCGCTTGTCGAAATACACGGCGCCGTTGACCGTGGGAATGCCCATCCGATTACCGTAGTCGCGGACCCCCGCCACGACGCCTTTCATGACCCGCTGGGGATGAAGAACGCCGGGCGGAAGCTCATCGTGGGAGACGTCGGGCGGTGCGAAGCAAAAGACATCTGTGCTGCAAATTGGTTTCGCACCCAATCCCGTCCCCATCGGATCGCGAATCACCCCGCCGATCCCGGTGTTCGCCCCACCGTAGGGTTCCAGGGCCGACGGGTGATTGTGCGTTTCGACCTTGAAGCACACATGGTACCGCTCATCAAAGCGAACGACGCCCGCGTTGTCCTCAAAGACACTCACACACCAGTCGTCCTGGCCAAGACTTTTGCGGATTTCATGCGTGGCGGCAAAGATCGTCTCTTTGAGCATGTTGTTGAATTCGATCTGCCGCTGATCGTCTTGATAGCGAATCCGGCCGGCCAGGGTCTTGTGGCTGCAATGCTCGCTCCAGGTTTGGGCAAGCGTCTCCAATTCCACATCGCTGGGGTCACGACCTTGTTGACGAAAGTACTCGCGGATTGTCTGCATCTCCACCAAGGAGAGAAACAACTGCCCCTCGCGACTGAGCCGCACCAAGGCCTCGTCATCCATGTCGCGAATGGGCACCGTGATAAGACGGAACTCGTAGGGCCGACCTTGTTCCAAGGTGCGAAAAGGCAACGGTCCCAGGACGACCTGCTCGATGGCGTCGTTGGCCAAGATTTTTTGACAGAGCCGTTTGATTTCTGCCTGCGACAGGCCAGCTACCCAGTATTTGCGAAAGGTCCGGACCTGGTCGGCCTTCCATCCAAAATCGGCGATGGCCGATTGGGCACTTTGGGCAACAGGGTCCATGACCCCCGGCTTTGGGAGGACGTAAATGACCTCCATGCCCGGTTGCGGTGGCGCCGTTAACGACGAATCGCCCACCGGGGCTACCAAACTACGTTCCACGACGGGGTCGGCGAGTAACTCCTCGGTCACTTGCCGGACTTGAGCCTCCGTCAACTGGCCCTCGATGAGGTAGCCATGACACGTGAGGATCGTCCAGTCTTTGTGGATTCCCAGGTCGTGGGCATCCTGCCGAATCTGGCGGGCCGCCACATCGGGTTGTCCCTCGGCAGGAAAAAGATCAACTTCCCAGAGCATCGCGGTTCTTTTTTCCTCGTAGTAGAATCTGTTCCAGTGTGCTTTCATCACCGGCGGCCAAGGCTCGGGCCAGCCGTCCCAGTTCGTCGGCAAAGGCCTGGCACGCGCCGACAAGATTCTCCCGGTTCTGCATGCAGATTTGCTTCCACATTTCGACATCACCCGACGCAATGCGGGTTGTGTCGAAGAATCCGCTGCCGGTGAGGCGGAACCAAGGTTCGGGCAGCATCCCCGCCAAAAGCGACGCCACAAGATGGGGAAAATGGCTGGTCATGGCCAAGGCCTTGTCATGTTCTTCGGGCGACATGCGAATGACCACCGATCCCAAGCCGGTCCAAAAATCCTCTAGGGCATCGAAGTCTTCTGCCCGCGTGTTCTTGGTCGGTGTGATGATTGTCACCCGGCCTTCAAAAAGATTGGGATCGGAGTAGCTTGGCCCAGTCTTTTCGCTCCCGGCTAAGGGATGTGCCCCGAGAAACCGGCAGCCCCGCGGTAACCCCTCATCCAAGGCAGCCACGATCTGGCCCTTGGCACTGCCCACGTCGCTGATGAGGGCACGTTCGGGACAGGCCTCGGCCACCCGCCGAACCAGATCGGGAATTGTCCCCACCGGCGTGCAGACGATAATCAGGTCAGCTTGGGCGACGCCGCGGTCCAGATCGATGGTCGTATGGCTGACGGCGCCCACACGCCGCGCAGCGCGGAGCGTTGTTTGCCTTCGTGCGATCCCGATGACTTCATCCGCCAGACCGCGCCGCAGGACGGCTTGCCCGATCGAGGCCCCAATCAGGCCCACGCCGACAATAGATACAGTTTTCCAGCGCCGCATGATCGCATTCCTTCCTAGTGTTCATAAGGAACCACCCATTTTAGCATATTTGGGCAAGTGGTGACGCGGGGACCGCCCGTTCGAACTCTGCCTCAAAGGACATCCTTAGTAGACAAAAATCAGCGGTTCGTCCGGAGGCACCGGGCCTTGCCACCAGGTGCTACCGTGGGTCAAATGGGTAACACATGAGGAAAAGCGAGAGGCTTATGATCCTGGGCTATAACACTAACGGTCTGGTCCACCACGAACCCACGGCAGCCCTCCGCGGCTTGGCGAAGATCGGTTACCGTGGGGTGGCCCTGACGATTGACCACTATCTCCTTTCGCCCTTCAATCTCTATTGGGAGCGGCAACTCCACGAACTACGGGACGTGCTCGATCGCCTGGGGATGTACTGCGTCATCGAGACAGGGGCCCGTTTTCTCCTCGATCCCTGGCACAAACATGAACCAAGCTTGATCTCCCCAGATGCCAGCGGGCGGGTGCGTCGCCTTGACTTCTATCGCCACGCCCTCCGCTGTGCCGTAACGCTTCACGCGGATTGCCTTTCTCTTTGGTCAGGCAACCGACACGACGAAGTCCCTCCCGAGCAGGCCTGGGAGTGGCTTATCCAGGGCTTGAGTCATCTATGTGACGAGGCCTCCGCAATGGGTGTTCCCGTGGCCCTGGAACCGGAACCCGGCATGTTCATCGCTACCACGGCCGATTACGATGAGCTTTGCCGTCGCGCCCCGAGTTTGGGCTGTTTGTTGACGCTGGATATCGGCCATGTACTGTGCCAGGAAGAAGGTCCCATTTCCTCTATTGTGGAACAGTACGCCCCGCGGATTGTGAATATCCACCTCGAAGACATGCGTCGCGGGACGCATGAACATCTCATGTTTGGGGAGGGGGAAGTCGATCTCGCCGAGGTTTTTGCTTCCCTTCAGAAAATCGGGTACAAAAAAGGGATCTACGTGGAACTGAGCCGACACAGTCACCTTGGGCTCCAGGCGGCCAAACAGGCGTTTGACATTCTGTCCCGTTATCAATCTGGGATGACCCAGTGATGTCACCGGCTGAAGGGTGCTGGTTTGGGGCATCTCGGCAAAGCATGTTACGTTCCTGAGGCGTATCTCCCTTTTTGTCAAGGACAAAGACGAGAGGCTGAATCATGGCGGAAAAACTCGATGATTACCTGATCCTCATATCGGTGGCGAACCTTCGCGAAAAGGATGTCGCCCGGATGGAAAACCTCAAGGAAATGATGGCAGGCGGCGAGATTGTGGACCTTATTCCGAGTTTTCCCGCTTTGACCTGCCCCGTCCAGGCGAACATGACGACCGGGCGACCGCCCAAGAGGCATGGCATCATTGCGAACGGAATCTACTGGCGTGATCGCGACGAGGTCGAAATGTGGACCTCGCCCAATGATTGCATTGAAGTCCCACAACTCTGGGACTTGCTTTATCATCATGAGCGGGGGTTAACCAGCGCCATTTGGTTTCCGCAACATGCCAAGGAGGCTGGGGCCGACTTCATCTGCACGCCTGCGCCGATCCACAACCCCGACGGCAGTGAAACCATGTGGTGCTACACGCGCCCGGAGAACCTCTACGGCGAGTTGCGGCAAAAACTGGGGGATTTTCCTTTGCATCGTTATTGGGGTCCCTTGGCCAATATCGAGAGTACTCGGTGGATCGTCGAGTCTGCCATTGAATTGGCCAAAGCGGCACGACCGAACTTGTTTTATATTTACTTGCCCCATTTAGATTACGCTGCCCAGAAGGACGGCCCGGACAGCGTTGCCGCCGGCAAGGCCGTACTTGAGCTTGACGAGGTCCTCGGACAATTGATGAACGGTTTGCGAGATGCTTATGATGGTGATCCCTGTTGGCTGATTGCCGGAGAATATGCCATCACGCCCGTCGAACGAGTGATTTATCCCAACCGGATCTTGCGCGAAGCGGGATTACTTTCTGTCCGCGAGGAGCGAGACGGCGAGTACCTGGACACCACCAGTGCGGCCTGGGCCCTGGCCGACCATCAGATCGCCCATGTTTTTGTCCGTGATGGCGAACCGGAGATCATTGACCGCGTGATGCGGTTGTTTCAAGGTCTGCCGGGAATTGATGAGGTGCTGGCGGGTGAGCAGCGGAGCAAGTATCATATGGATCACCCGCGAAGTGGTGAGGTCATCCTGACGGCCCAGCCCGATACGTGGTTCGCATATTATTACTGGTTCGAGGACCACAAGGCACCGCCATTTGCGCGAAAGGTAGATATTCACCGCAAGCCAGGTTATGATCCAGTGGAGTTGTTTTTTGATCCAGCCACACGCGGTATTCCCCTAAAGCCGGAGTTGGTGCATGGGTCGCATGGTGCCCCGGTGCGTGAGCGCTTCCAGCGAACGGTGGCGATTAGCTCGCGTCCGGGTGTGTTTCCGCGTGAACCCGTGAGGGACACCGACATCTTTCACGTTGTGCTCAAGCATTTTGGAATGACCATGGACGGTCTCGCCTGAGAGACGGCGTTAACCGTTTTGGCCCGATTGAGATTTGCCCGCATCATGTTCCAACCTTTGTCTGGGGAGGTCATTATGTCACGAAAAACTTTTATCCTTTGTCGTCAAAATGCTGGCAACTTAGTGGCGATCATGGCGGTTGTCTTACTGGGAATGGGTATGGGCGATCGAGCCACCGCCGAGCCGATTGCTGGAGGTGTTTCTGCCGAGAGGGCGGCCTATTGGGCCAAGCATCTCCCGCCGAAGCCTGTGGGGGTTGGCGCCCCAATTTCGCAGCGAGAGATTTGGGATGTCCTGGCCAAGGATAAAGCGTTTCGTCAGGTAGTTGCCGAGGCCGAGGAGGAACTTTCCCGGCCCATTGCTGAGGTCCCGGACGAGCTATATCTGGACTTTTCCCGAACCGGCAATCGGCGCCGGTATGAGTCCCGCATGTCCGCACGGCGAGGGCGGCTTGGGAATTTGGCCCTAGCCGAATGTCTCGAGAACCGGGGGCGATTCCTGGCCGAGCTGGAAAAGACCATTGCCGCCATCTGCCAGGAAAAGACCTGGGTAATGCCCGCCCACGATGGACGGCTCGACAATTTCTATGGCCGGACCGTGGAAATCGACCTAGGGGCTGCAAGCACCGCCTGGAATATGGCGACCATCGACTATTGGTTGGCAGAAAAGCTGTCGCCCGAATGCCGCCGTCTCATCGCCAGTGAACTGGACCGGCGTATCTTTACACCGTTCGAACAGGCCGTGAATACGGGCAATCCGCGGTTGTGGTGGATTACCGGAACAAACAATTGGAATGCGGTGTGTCTGGCCGGTGTGGTGGGAGCCGCCCTGGAGAATATTCCGTCTCCAGAGCGTCGCGGTTTCTTCGTGGCCGCAGCTGAAAAATATATCCAGTATTTCCTTCAGGGTTTTACACCGGACGGATACTGTTCGGAAGGAATCGGTTACTGGAATTACGGCTTTGGGCATTTCACGCTGTTGGGCGAGACGTTGGTTCAGGCCACCGGCGGCCAGCTCGATTTCTTCGCCCTCCCCGGCGTGCCACAAATCGCCCTTTTTGGCTATCGCATGGAGGTTGCCCCGAACATCTACCCCGCCTTCGCCGATTGCAGCGTTGGCTCAAGGCCAGATAGCGTCCTAAGCGCGTATCTTAGCCGCCGCTTCGACCTCGGTTTGAAGGAGCTGGAGAATCGTTACCTTGGTGTCGGTGCTGGGCCGAGTAGTTTCCTGCCTGAGGTAGCGATCTATGCCATGCCGAACTCGCTGACCAACCGCACAGGACAAGCGGCCGCCCGGCGGCATGATATCCGCGATTGGTTTGCCGACGCCGGCATCCTCATTTGTCGCCCCGCGGATCTATCGCCCGACAAACTGGCCGTCGCCCTCAAAGGTGGCCACAATGCCGAGCACCACAATCATAATGATGTTGGTTCTTTTGTTGTTGCCCTGGCGGGCCAGACGCCTCTCCTTGATCCAGGTGCCGAAGTTTACACCGCCCGAACCTTCAGTGGCCGACGGTATGAGAGCAAGGTACTCAACTCTTACGGTCATCCCGTCCCCGTGGTTGCCGGGCAACTCCAACGATCGGGAAGCCAAGCCAGGGCCAAGGTCCTCGAGACGCAATTCACCGATGAAGCCGATGTTTATCGGATCGACATCACGTCGGCCTACAATGTCCCGGCCCTGAAAAGCCTGGTCCGCGAGTTCCGATACGAACGCCAGGGACGTGGTCGCCTGATTGTTACCGATCGCGTTGAGATGTCGTCACCGCAATCTTTTGAGGAGGCCCTCATCACCTACGCCCCTTGGCGACGAGTTGCCGACGGGATTTGGATTGTGGGCGAAGGCCGCGGTGCCGTCCGCGTTGAGCTGACCATGGAAGGCCAGTCCTTCGTGGCCAGCGAAGAAGAGATCGACGAGGACGTGCGATACAACAAGAAACCGGTCCGTTTAGCTGCCAAGGTCAAGGAACCGATCGCCAGCGGAACGGTTGTCATCCGCATCGAACCGGTGGAGAAATAAGAGCCTATCCCATGATTTCCCCTCGCACGTTCGGCGGGAGAGGGGTCGGGGGTGAGGGTAGCTCGAATCGCTGCCGGTTTACTCAATCAATTCCGACGTTCGCTTGCCCTCACCCCAACCCTCTCCCAGAGGGAGAGGGGGACTTTTTCAGAGAGGCTGTAAGCGCAATCATCGCGTCCGTTGCCGAGAGTGCCCGCTCCGAAAGATAGCGCGGGTCGGGACCGCTCGGCACTGGGCCTGCGCATAAAAAAAGCACTCGCGAGCGGAGTGATGGCGAACAGGTAGGCCCGACTTTCACGGGGGCGCCGTGATCCGGCAACCGCGTCATCCACCGTAGAAACCCGAGGTTTCTCACACGATGGCTCCACGCTCGTGCTGGATACTTGTTCGGGGACGGCTCCCATCGGGCACGGTATCAGCCCACCGTCGATCCATCACTGACCACGCTCGGTCGAGTGCTTTTTTCGCAATCGTGCGCGGCCTGTGCCGGCATCCAAGTTCATCGGCCAAATGGGCCAAAAACCTTGATGGTCACGTAGCCTTCATCACGATCGCCACCTATGATCGTAACCTCAACGGGCCCGTAAGGCAATCCACCCTCGGTTGGGGTTATATCCCCATCCGTGTCGGCACCGCGGTTGCACAGAAAAGGCCGAACAACAATCGCAAGGCTGCACCACCGCGGCACATAGGCGAAATCGGTAAAGAGACACACGGTCATCCCACTGGCCGGGTTATGTCACGGGGAACCGCTCGGCGATCAGGGCGTCCAGTTCCTGCTTTAGTCGTGGCAGGATTTCATCGTATGTGAAGCTCCCTAGCGTGACCGGGCCTTTTTTCAGATTCACATACTTCGGACCACACCACAGTCCCAGATCGGCGTCGTCGGTCTCGCCGGGACCGTTCACGCGGCAGCCCATGACGGCAATCGTGATGGGATAGCTCGCCGCATAAGCCGTCAATTCGCGGACCTTTTCGGTCAACTGCACAAAGGCGGCATTTTCGACGCGGGAACAACTCGGACAACTGACGATGTTCAGCCCATCCCGTGTCCAAAGCTCCACCGTGACCCGTCCGGCAGCCACATCGGCCACGATCTCCAAACCGGCCAGGACTTCCTCATGCTTTCGTTCGTTGGGTAACGTCAAAGAGACGCGAATGGTGTCACCGATTCCTTCTGCCAAAAGGGGAATCAACGCGGCACGCGTCTTGCG
>Ga0116181_1003107_pt1 | contig 13108 bp, 9 predicted proteins | sample AD_UKC075_MetaG_FD_89752 | JGI IMG/M metagenome (GOLD analysis project Ga0116181, IMG submission 89752) | Active sludge microbial communities of municipal wastewater-treating anaerobic digesters from USA - AD_UKC075_MetaG | ecosystem: Engineered > Bioreactor > Anaerobic > Digestate | place: USA...
CGCACGCACTTCTGCACGCTGGTGGCCCGCTCGAACGGCGGGGTCTCCTGCCCGAGGAAGTAGGGCTTGAACGGCACCATCCCTGCGTTGACAAACAGCAGGTTCGGGTCGTCGTAGAGCAGCGGGGCCGACGGCACGACCGTGTGCCCCCGCTTCTCGAAGAAGGTGAGGAATCGGCGCCTGATCTCGGCGGTCTCCATGGTGGTGGGTCCTTGCGGTCGGGTCACGTATGCCGGGTGGTTGCCGGCAGGTGCAGGTCGGGTCCAGGTCGGGTCCAGCACGGCTGACGTGGGCTGGGCAGGTGGCGGGGTGATGCGCCCGAGACGTCGGGCCGCGAACTCACCCCTACCGAGCTCGCCAGCGGGCCGGGTCGTCCAGCAGCTCCCGGGCGGACTGCGAGTCCATCGCCCTTGCCGGCCCGCCCGAGTCCAAGCCCAAGGCCACGCGCAACTGGTCTTCGCGCTCGGCCATGCCACCCTTGATGTCGTTCAGCAGCGAGCTGGCTTCGGCGAGCGCCGCAGCCAGGACGTCAGGTGGCCCGCCTTCGCTTGCGTAACGGTCGGCGAGCAGCCGGTAGGTGTAGACGGCGCCGACTCCGACGAGCGCCCCGCCCAGCACGGCGAGCAGTTTGCGGTTCATGCTTCGTGCCTGCCTCTGCGGGTGGCGGGGGTCGTTGCAGCGGTGGCCGCCCGGCGCTGGCCCACCGCCGACCGCACGCCATAACTGAACGCAGCGACCTTGACCAACGGGCTGCCGAGCGTCGCAGCGAACAGCGAGGTGAGCGCGTTGACGTTGCTGGACATGCTCGCGATGTTGGTCGTCACGGTGTCGATCCGGGCCAGCTGCTCGTTGGTCGTCGACACGGTGGTCGTCACCTCGCCGAGCAACGGCACGCTGCCGTCGGCCAAGCCTTTGACCCCGATCCGGGTCTCGTCCAGGATCTCGCCGGCCTTGCCGACGACCGAGCCCAGCCGCCACACGAGGTAGGCGAAAGCGAGCGCGGCAATGACCCCGGCGATGTCGCCGACGGTAACGGGCGCGATACTCACCGGTTCACCCTAGCCGAACGGCATACCAGGCCGCGCGCCCCTGGGCGGGCAGCGGCGGCGCGGACGGCGTGGTTCAGCGGGCGACCTCGGCGACCAAGGTGCTCTTGATCTCCGGGAAGTGACAGGCGATGACGTGCTCATCTCCGGTCTCTGGGATGTCGTCGTCGCCACCGCCGAGCTTGTCCTCCAACGGCGGCTCCTGGGTGGCGCAGATCTCCTGCGCCTTCCAGCACCGGGTGCGGAAGCGGCAGCCGCTCGGTGGGTCGATCGGGCTCGGCGGGTCACCGACCAGCCGGATCCGTTCCTTGGGCGGTATGCCGCGCACGACGTTGATGTCGGGGGCGGCGGACAGCAGCGCCTGGGTATAGGGATGCTGCGGCTCGCCGTAGATGTGCGCCTTGCTCCCCAGCTCCACAACCTTGCCGAGGTACATCACCGCGACCCGGTCGCAGAAGTGACGGATGACACCGAGGTCGTGGGCGATGAAGATGAACGACAGGCCGAGCTCCTCGCGAAGCCGGGACAGCAGGTTCATCACCTGGGCCTGCACCGACACGTCCAGGGCCGAGACCGGCTCGTCGGCGATGATGAGCTTGGGTTCGACGGCCAGGGCGCGAGCGATCCCGATGCGCTGACGTTGGCCACCGGAGAACTCAGATGGGTAGCGGTTGATGTGTTCGGGGTTCAGACCGACCAGTTCAAGCAACTCTTGGGCTCGCGCCTTCTCCCTGCCCTTGGCCAGGTTGTGGACGCGCAAGGGGGTGGTGAGGATGGCACCCACCGTCTGGCGCGGGTTGAGTGAGCTGTAGGGGTCTTGGAAGATCATCTGGATTTCGCGCCGCAAGGGCCGCAATTGCCGTTCCGGCAGCCGCGCGATGTCCTTACCCTTGTAACGAATTGCCCCGGAGGTGGGCATCTCCAGCCTGGTGATGCAGCGGGAGACCGTGGACTTCCCGCAGCCGGACTCGCCGACGAGGCCGAGCGTCTCGCCTTCGGCCAGGCTGAAGGACACGTTGTCGACGGCCTTGACCGTGTTGCGAGTCATCGTCAGGCCCTGGACCTCGCGGACCGCAAAATGCTTGACGAGGTTGCTGACCTCGACCAGTGGTGTCGACTCAGACGTGGGTGTCGACTCGGACGTGGGTGTCGTGGGCGACACCGGGGTGGCGGTCATGACGCCCCTTCCTGCGCGAGAACCTGCTCCGGGTTGGCTAGGTGGCACCGGATCTGCCTCCCTGGGCTACTGACGCGCAGGTCGGGTAGCACTGTGGCACAGGCGTCACCCGGGACTCGGTCGCGCGCGGTGCACCGTGGGTGGAAAGAACAGCCGGACGGCAGGTTGACCAAGCTCGGCGGTGTGCCCTTGATCGTCTGCAACTGGTCGCTGTCCTCAGAAGCCGACGGCAGACTCTGCAGGAGGGCGTGGGTGTAAGGGTGTTGCGGGCGGGCGAGGACGTCCTTGGCCAGTCCACGCTCGACGGCGCGGCCGGCATACATGACGAGGATGTCGTCGGAGACTTCGGCCACGACGCCCAGGTCATGGGTGATGAGGATGACTGCTGACCCGAACTCGCGCTGTAAGCTCTTGACCAGGTCCAGGATCTGGGCCTGGACGGTGACGTCGAGAGCCGTGGTGGGCTCGTCGGCGATGAGCAGTTTGGGGTTGTTGACCAAACCGAGGGCGATCATCGCGCGTTGGCGCATACCACCGGAGAACTCATGGGGGAATTGCTTGGCGCGTCGCTGTGGGTTGGGGATCCCGACGAGTTCGAGCATCTCGACCGCTCGCTTACGGGCGACGTCCTTGGAGACGCTGTTGTGCGCGAGGTATGCCTCGGCGATCTGGTTGCCGACCTTATAGAAGGGGTGCAGGGCCGACAGCGGGTCCTGGAAGATCATCGCGGCGGTGTTGCTGCGCAACTTGCGCAGCGTCGCTTCGTCGGCACCGACGATCTCGGTGCCGTCGAGGAGGATGCTGCCGGTGATCGAGCTTCGCTTGGGGTTGTGCAAGCCCAAGACGGCCATGCTCGACACCGACTTGCCCGAGCCGGACTCGCCGACGATGGCGAGCGTGCGGCCCAGTCGCGCCTCGTAGGTGAGGTCCTGGACTGCGTTCACGGGACCCTCATCAGAGGGGAAGCGAACGCACAGGTCGGTGATCTTGAGGACGACTTCGCCCTTGGGCGCCTGATCGACCACGTTGCGTTCCGGAGCTGCTGCCACCGCGTTCTGCGGCACCGCGGAGCTAGGGACTGGGGGGACGGGCTGGGCGCTCACGAGAGCCTCACACGCGGGTCGAGGAAGGAGTAGGCGATGTCGACGATGAGGTTCATGATGACGACGAGGACACAGCCGATGAGGACGGTCCCCATGATGATGGGCAGGTCGTCGTTGCGCAGCGACTCGATGGCAAACCTCCCGATGCCGTCGACGCCGAAGATCTGCTCCGTGATGAGGGTGCCCGACAGCAGACCAGCCATATCCAGGCCAAGGATCGTGACGACTGGGCTCAGGGCGGCACGGAGACCGTGCTTATAGACCACGGTCTGTTCGCTGATGCCTTTGGACCTCGCGGTTCGCACGTAATCCTGGTTCAAGGTGTCCACCATCGACGCGCGGGCATATCGGACATACCCCGTGGCGTAGAACAGCCCCAGGATGATCGCGGGCGCGACCAGGCCCGCGATCCAGCCGGCGATCCCGTCGCTGCGGTTCGCATACCGAGGCAGGAGCGGGTAGAGCACGGTGAAGTTCAAGGCGAACAGCAAGCCAGTGATATACGACGGGATCGACCCGAAGACCTGACTGAAACCGACAATTCCCCTGTCGAGTCCGCTACCTCGTCGACGGGCAGCCAGCACGCCGGTGGACACCCCGACGCTGAGGAAGATCACCATCGACATCAACGCCAGCATCGCCGTGTTGGGGAACCTGGTGGCCAGCGCGTCTTTGACTTCGACGCCGGTGCGGAACGAGAAGCCCAAACAGGGTGCTTCACAGTGCTTGGGCGACCCGGACACATAAATGTCGCGACCGACTAGCAGACCCTGGAAGTACTCCTTGAACTGGATGGCCACCGGTCGGTCGGTTCCGAGACTGCGACGGATGTCTTCCAGTCGTTGGGTGGTGCAGCGGGTTTCCCCACACATCGACTGAGCCGGATCAGCCGGACCTGCGAAGAACAGCAAGAACGTGGCGACGAGCACAACCAGGATGACGCTCACCGCCATGATGGCGCGCCGGGCAATGTAGATCAGCACAACACGGACCTCGCAGGTGGGTGACGGCGGCGGTGTGCGGGGCGTGGAGCAACCCACGCCCCGCACACCCGGGGGGACTATCTGTCAATCATGAAGCGATGAGCTTCAGGTCACTGCTCGACCCAGATGGCATCCAGGATGGGCATGCCGTGGTTGGGGTCGTTGATGACGTTCTTGACCTTGGTGCCGAAGAGGATGTTCGAGCGGTCGTAGTAGTACGGGATGGCCGGCAGGTAGTTCTCCATGAGCCACTTGTCGAACTTGCCCCACTCCGGACCCTGGTCGGCGATCGAGAGCTTGAGAATGCGCTCCATCTCGGCGTCGATCTTCGGGTCGGACAGGTTGCCCCAGTTGGTCCCGTTGTTCTTGATCTGGGTCGAGGACACCATGGGCGGGAAGATCGAGTCGGCGGACGGCCAGTCGTAGCACCAGCCACCGGGGCTCTGCATCATGTTGTGCGGGCCGTCGAGCTTGGCGATCAACTTGCGACGTTCCTTGTTCGGCACGCCCATGTCCTTGACCTTGAAGCCAGCTTCCTGCAGCTTGGTCTTGCGGACCTGGTTGACCTGCTGGGCGACGTTGCTCGGGTCGTCGTTGGTGTAGTAGTACACCAACTCGAACTCCTTACCGGGGCCGAAGCCGGCCGCGGCGAGCAGCTCCTTGGCCTTGGCCGGGTCACCGTTGCCGGTGCCGCCCAAGCCGGGGAGTTTGTAGTCCAACCAGCCCGGGATCTGCGGCGGGATCAGCGTGCTAGCCGGCGTCTGGGACAACGCGGTGGCACCGGCAGCCTTGTTGATGTCCTCGAAGGGGTACGCCACGGCCAAAGCCTTGCGGACCTCAAGGGGCATCTTGCGCGAGTCCATGTTGACCGCGACGACACACGAGGACTGGCCGTTGATGAATTGGCTGGCCTTGGCACCGGTGACCATGTCAGCCAGTGACGAGTCGATGCCGTCCCAGTTGAGCGTGGTGGCGTCCGGGCCGTTGCTGGCCAGGATGCCCTGCTGGACCTTCAGGAAGTCCTGCCCGAACTTGAAGGAGTACGAGTCGACGTATGCCGTGCGAGCCGGGTCGGTCTTCGGGTCCCAGTTGGGGTTTCGAACCAAGGTCAACTCGGTGCCCTGGGTGAAGGACTTGATCATGTAGGGACCGGTGGCCGGGGCGGCGTTGCCGTAATCGCGGTTCTTGGTCTCCTTGGCCTTCTGGATCGGCGAGGCCTGAGTGAACGATGCGAAGTAGGGCAGGGTCTCCCAGCGCTTCTCGAGGTGGAAGATGACCTGGTTGCCCTTGGCCTCGACGCCGGCGAAGGTGTCACCGAACTGGTCCTGACGGTTTGCGTCGTCCCAGGGACCCTCGTACTTCGCACCATCCTTGAGGAAGTCGACCTGGTAGGTCGGGCCCGTGTCGGTGAAGGCGAAAGAGCGCTTGACCGAGTAGGCGATGTCGTCGGCGGTGACGGTCGTGCCGTCGGAGTACTTGATGCCGTCCTTGATCGTGAAGGTCCAGGTGAGACCGTCCGCGGAGACCTGGCCGAGGTCGGTGGCCAGGTCCGGAACGAGGACCTGCTTGCCGTCACGGTTGATGAACGCGGTCAGCGAACGGTGCACCAGCCGAGACATGATGGCACCCGAGTCCTGGTAGAACTGTGCACTCGGGTCCATGTCGGCCGGAGCCGTCGAGTAGGACACGGTGAGGGTGCCGCCCTTCTTCGCACCCGCGACCTCGGGGGCCGGGCCCTTGGCGGCCGGGTCGATGGCAGCAGCAACCTTGGCTTCAGCCGACTTCGACGCCGTCGTGCCGCCGGTGGAGCCGGGAGTCGACGCAGGGGCTGAGCAGGCTGCCGTCAGGCCCAAGGACGCAGCCGCCCCCACGGCCAGGACGTGAGTCCAGCGCATGTATTTCTCCTTTGGTGGTCTGCCCCGAGACAATCCGCGGGGCGGTTCGACAGCAGCGTTGTTGACGCTACCGACGGGTGTTGGGGTCGAACGCATCACGGATTGCTTCGCCCAGCAACGACAGGGCCAGCACAATCAGTGCGATAGAGGCGACCGGAGGCCAGAGGAACAAGGGGTAACGCGCATACGAGTTTTGCGCGTTCGAGACCGTCCGGCCCCAGGATGGCGTCGGCTCAACCAAACCAGCACCGAGGTAGGACAGCGCCGCCTCGGACGAGATGTAGGCCGGCACGGCGATCGACGCGGAGACGATGATCGGCCCAACGAGATTGGGCAGGATCTCGCGGAAGAGAATCTGTCGCGTCGGAACGCCGATCACCTTCGCCGCCTGGACGAACTCGCGCTCGCGCAGCGACAGCACCTCGCCGCGGATCAGGCGCGCCAAACCGATCCACCCGAAGAAGACCAGGATGGCGATCAACACCCAGAACCGGATGCCGGAGGTCTCCTCGGCCGTGAGCACCTCTCCGGGCTTGGTGAAGCGCGACTGAATCACCGGGACCAGCGCCAACACCATGAGCAGGAAGGGCAGGCTCAACAGAACGTCGATGATCCACGTGATGATCTTGTCGACGACCCCGCCAAGGTAACCGGCGGTCAGCCCAATGGCGATCCCCAGCAACGTCGAGAACGTCGCCGCCGTAAACCCGATGATCAGGGACGGCCGGGCACCCCACGCCCATACGGCGAACAGGTCTCGGCCGGTGCGCGGCTCGACCCCGAACCAGTGCTGCGGGGTGGCACCGATGATGGGGTAGGTGTTGGCCGCCGAGATCAACTCGGGGTGGTACTTGTTCAGCTCTTCGCCCTCCAAGGCCACCAACAGCGGCGCGAAGATGGCCACGAGGACGAAGAAGACGACGATCACCAAGGATCCGATCGCCACCTTGTCGCTCTTGAGCCGATCCCACGCGATCTGCGAGGGCGAGCGCCCGGCCCTCTTGTCGATCGCATCCGCCACTGCAGCCGAAGGGACACCTGTGTCCACTGCTTCGGTCGTCGGACCCATCGTCAAGGCGGGTGCTCGCTTTCCCTCGAGTGCGGGGCAGTGGTCGTGGGGCTCACCAGAACAACCAGGTGTTGCTCCACGACAGCCTCGCCGCGGCTGGTCGAGCGACACCATGTCACAGATCCGGCCCGGCTGACAGCGACAGCAGCCGCAGCGATAACAAATCGTTATCCGGAAGCGCTACGCAACCAAGGCTTCGGTGCATGCCTGCGACGGCCGGACAAATTCACGCGCCGTTCATGTCCTTCGCTGGGGTCGGTTTGCCTGGGTCATGCTCGTCGATCACGGCCCTGGTGGGACTGGCCTCGGGCCGTAGCAGCCCTTTGAGCCACGTCCAGCGCGCCCCGAGTCGCTCCTCGAAGCCCCGTCCCGTCGGTCGGTAGTACTCGACCCGGCCGGCCAGGTCGTCGGGCAGATACTGCTGGGCCGCGACCCCCTCCGGCTCGTCATGGGCATACCGGTATGCCGTGCCCGCTGACCCCGCGCCCGCTGACCCCGTTCCCGCTGCCCCCGTCCCCACCCTTGCCGCCTCCGCCGACGACGCCGCAATCCGGGCGGCACCGGCATACCCACTGCCGCGCAGGTGCAGCGGGACGGGACCGCCGCGTCCCGCCCGCACGTCAGCGATCGCCGCATCGACCCCCAGGTATGCCGCATTCGACTTCGGCGCCAAGGCGACGTGGACAACCGCCTGGGCCAAGACGATGCGGGCCTCCGGCATACCGATCTGCGCCACGGCGTGCATGGCGGCGACGGCCGTCTGCAAGGCAGTGGGGTCGGCCATCCCGACATCCTCACTGGCGGCGATGACGATGCGCCGCGCGACGAACCGTGGGTCCTCCCCCGCCTCGAGCATCCGGGCGAGATAGTGCAGCGCCGCGTCGACGTCGGAGCCGCGCATCGACTTGATGAGCGCGGACGCCACGTCGTAGTGCTGGTCGCCGGCCCGGTCGTAGCGCACCGTTGCCTGCGCCATGGCCCGCTCGAGATGCGCCTGCGTGATCGACATTGGCGCTTCGCGGCTCGGGCGGGGCGCGTCGAGGTGGGCGTGGTCGCCCGCCACGCCGGCCGCAGCCTCCAAACCGGTCAGTGCCCGGCGAGCATCACCCCCCGCCAACCGCACCAACGCCGTCAATGCCTCCGGCTCGATGCCGAACGCCCCATCCAGACCACGTGCGTCGGACAGCGCGCTGGTCACGACGTCGATGAGGTCGGCGTCGGACAATGGGACCAGAGCAACGATGACCGACCGCGACAGCAGTGGCGCGATGACAGCGAAGCTCGGGTTTTCGGTCGTCGCGGCGACGAGGATCACGGTCCGGTCCTCGACGCCCGGCAGCAGCGCGTCCTGCTGTGCCTTGCTGAAGCGGTGGATCTCGTCGAGGAACAACACCGTATGCCGCCCGAACAGGTCCCGTTCGCGCGCGGCTTGTGCCATCACGTCACGAACGTCCTTCACCCCTGCGGTAACCGCGGACAACTCGACGAAGCGCCGACCGGATGCACCCGCCACAAGGTGCGCCAACGTCGTCTTCCCAGTGCCCGGCGGCCCCCAGAGGATCGCCGACAGCGGGCCGGCTGGTCCCCCGGACCCTTCGACGAGGCGACGCAACGGGCTACCGACGTTGAGCACCGACTCCTGGCCGCGCACCTCGGCGAGGGTGCGCGGTCGCATCCGCACCGCGAGAGGCGAGTCGGAGCGCCCGTATGCCGTGCCCCCCGGGCCCGCTCCCCGGTCGCCATCGGCGCGGGCAGCAGCGAACAGATCGCCCGACGACGTCACCACATCTCCCTTGTTCCGGTGTTGACCCTCGTGGTGAGAGGCTATCCCGGTGACCGACCGGCGCAGGTCGACTCGGAGGGGCCGGCACGAGGTCCAGGGGCGGACCGACCCTCTCTTTGCGCTGCCCGCCGGGCGCCATCGGGCCCCCCGCCAGCCGCCCTTGGCTCGATGGGGTTTGGCGATCTCGACCCACCCGTGGCGGATCGTGCTCGCTTGGTCGGTGCTCACCGTCGCGGCTTTCGCGGTCGCCGCTGCCGGTGTCGGTGGGCCGTCGCTGTTCAGTCGGCTGACTACGGGCGAACCCACGGTGGCCGGCGAGGCGATGACTGGGCGGTCTCTGCTTCGGGCGGCTGAACCCGATCGACCCTCGGTGCTGCTGACGGTCGACAACGTGGATGTCGCCAGCCCCGCCGTCGTCGCCGCCGCCGGGGCGGCCGCCCAACAACTCGCTGCGATCGATGGAGTCGCCAGCACGGCCAGCCCGTTCGTCTTCCCCGCCGGTCTCGCTGACCCTCAAGCCAAGGCCTTCCTCCTGACGAACCCGACAACTGGCGCCGGAGCGTCGTCGACACCAGGCTCCGCCCGCGGCTTCCTCGTGGTCACCTACCTCAAGCCCGGTCTCACCGCGGCCCACGAGGACGCAGCAGAGAAGGCGGTGCGGGCGGCATACACCCGGTTGGGTCAGGCGCTCCCCGGGGGGGCGCGGACCGCGGTTGGCAGCGGCAGTGCCGTCGAAGACGAGATCGTCGGGCAGATGGAGTCGGATCTGCGCCTGGGCGAGGGCATCGCGTTGCCGTTGTCCTTCGCTCTCATGGTGCTCGTGTTCGGGGGGTTCGTCGCGGCGGGGATGCCGATCGTCGGCGCGATCGTGTCGATCGGCGGGGCCCTGGCCGCGCTCTATGGTTTCAGCTCGGTCATGGACCTCGACGCCTCAACGGTCAACGTCGTCACCTTGTTGGGGCTGGCCCTGTCGATCGACTATGGCCTGTTGTTCGTGTCGCGCTTCCGTGAAGAGTTGCGCGCCTTGGCCCAAGGCCGCCCGCCTGCCGAGCTCACCAAGGACCAGATCCGCCGGGCGATTAGCCGGACGACGGCGACTGCGGGACGCACCGTCCTGTTTTCAGGGGTGACGGTTGCCATTTCATTGGCCGGTCTGATGATCTTCCGGTCCCCGACCATCCGCGCGATCGGCGCAGCCGGCTTGTCGGTCGTCGTCGTGGCGATGCTCGTGGGGGTGTCGATGATGCCCGCCCTGTGCACCCTCGGAGCCCGACGATTGTTGGCCCGGGGCACCGAGACTGCGCCCGACGAAGGCGTGTTCTCTCGGCTCGCCGCGGCCGTCCACCGGCGACCCTGGACGGTGATGCTCGCTTCGACGGCGTTCCTGCTGTTCCTCGCGCTGCCTGCCCTGTCGATGCGGCTCACCTCGTCGGGCATCGAACTCGTGCCGGTGGGGTCACCACAACGAGACTTCTTCGAGCGGTTGGCCGATGACTACCCAGACCTGCGGGCGCCGACCGCGACGGTCGTCATCCAGGGGACGCTCGACCAGGCGCGGAACTGGGCCGATGCGACGGCCGCCTCCCTACCGGGCGTCACCCAGGTGGTGGCGCGCGACCTCGGCACCGGGTATGCCGCGGTCGCGGTCCATTCGTCCGCGGGTCCCATCGACACGGCATCCCGGTCCCTGGTCGAGGCGTTGCGCGCCCATCGACCGGCGGTGCCCTCGTGGGTCACCGGTCAGGCTGCCTCGCTCATCGACCTGGCCGAGTCGATCGCGGCCGGTGCTCCGTATGCCGCGGCGCTGGTCGTGCTGGCAACCTTCGCGCTGCTCTTCCTCATGACTGGGTCGATCGTCATCCCGGTCAAGGCCCTGCTGCTCAACGTCGTGTCGCTCGGGGCGTCGTTGGGGGTGGTCACCTGGATCTTCCAGGAGGGGCACCTATCTGCGTGTCTGGGTTTCACCCCGGTCGGGGCCGTGGAGTCGATCATCCCGCCCATCGCCATCTCGTTCGCCTTCGGGTTGTCGATGGACTACGAGCTGTTCCTCATCTCTCGGATCGCGGAGCTGCACGAGAGCGGCGTCGAGAACAACCGGGCAGTCGAGCTGGGGCTGCAGCGTTCGGGCCGGATCATCACGTCGGCGGCGGCCCTGGTCGTCATCGTGTTCGCCGGGTTCATCGCCGGGAAGATGCTCGTCATCAAGGAGATCGGTGTCGCCTTGACCGTGGCCGTGCTCCTGGACGCGAGCATCGTCCGGATGCTGCTTGTCCCCGCGACGATGGAGTTGCTCGGCGAACGCAACTGGTGGGCGCCGGCGCCGCTGCGGCGCTGGCACGCGAGCAACGGCATACGGGAATGACTGCGCCTCGCCACCCGGGAAGGGAGGCGAGGCGTGGTCGAGGTGAGACTGGGGTAACGGGTCAGGCCGACGGCGCGGCGACCGGCTTCGCGTCGACGCCGGCCTCCTTGCGCTGCTGCGCCGTGATGGGAGCGGGGGCGCCGGTGAGTGGGTCGTAGCCGCCGCCGGACTTGGGGAAAGCGATGACATCGCGGATCGACTCGGCGCCCGAGAGCAGCGCGCAGATCCGGTCCCACCCGAAGGCGATGCCGCCATGCGGCGGAGCACCGAAGGCGAAGGCGTCGAGCAGGAAGTGGAACTTCTCCCGCGCCTCGGCCTCGGACAGACCCATGACCGCGAACACGCGCTCCTGGATGTCGCGACGGTGGATTCGGATGGAGCCGCCACCGATCTCGTTGCCGTTGCACACCATGTCATAGGCATAGGCGAGCGCCGAGCCGGGGTCGGTGTCGAAGGTGTCCATGAACTCGGCCTTGGGCGAGGTGAAGGCGTGATGGACCGCGGTCCAGGCACCCGATCCGACCGCGACGTCGCCTGCGGCAACCGCGTCACCCGCGGGTTCGAACAGCGGCGCGTCGAGCACCCACAGGTGGCTCCACGATCCCTCGGCGATGAGTCCACCGCGCTTGGCGATCTCCAGCCGGACAGCGCCAAGCAGGGCCCGCGAGGGCTTGGCAGCGCCCGCGGCGAAGAAGATGCAGTCCCCGGGGGTGGCCCCGACGTGGGCCGCGAGGCCGGAGCGCTCGGCGTCGGCGAGGTTCTTGGCGACCGGACCGCCCAGCTCGCCGTCCTCCTGGACCAGGACGTAGGCCAGACCTCGCGCACCGCGCTGCTTGGCGAACTCCTGCCAGGCGTCGAGGGTCTTGCGGGGCTGGCTCGCGCCGCCAGGCATGACGACGGCCCCGACGTAGTCGGCCTGGAAGACCCGGAACGGCGTGTCAGCGAAGTATGCCGTGCACTCCACCAACTCCTGCCCGAACCGGGTGTCAGGCTTGTCGGTCCCAAACCGGGCCATCGCTTCGGCGTAGGTGAGCCGCGGCAACGGGGTCGGGATGTCGACGCCGATGAGCTTCCACAGCGCGACGGCGATCTCCTCACCGAGAGCGAGGATGTCGTCCTGCTCGACGAAGCTCATCTCGATGTCGAGCTGGGTGAACTCCGGCTGCCGGTCAGCCCGGAAGTCCTCGTCCCGGTAGCACCGGGCAATCTGGTAGTAGCGCTCCATCCCAGCGACCATGAGCAGCTGCTTGAACAGCTGGGGGCTCTGCGGGAGGGCGTACCACGAGCCTGGGGTAAGTCGCGCGGGCACGACGAAGTCCCGGGCGCCCTCCGGCGTTGAGCGGGTCAGCGTCGGCGTCTCGATCTCGACGAAGTCGTGTCCGGCGAGCACCGCGCGTGCCGCCGCGTTGACCTTGGAGCGCAGCCGGATCGCCGCGCCTTGGGCCGGCCGGCGCAGGTCGAGGTAGCGGTACTTCAACCGTGCCTCCTCCCCCACCGTCACCCGCTCGTCGATTTGGAACGGCAGCGGCGCAGCGGAGTTGAGCACTTCAAGGACCGCGGCGACCACCTCGATCTCACCGGTCGGCAGGTCGGCGTTGGCGTTGCCCTCCGGTCGGGTGCGCACGTCACCGGTGATCCGCACGCAGTATTCGTTGCGCAGGTCGTGTCCGCCGCCCTGCTCAAGCACCTC
>Ga0116181_1003114_pt1 | contig 13082 bp, 13 predicted proteins | sample AD_UKC075_MetaG_FD_89752 | JGI IMG/M metagenome (GOLD analysis project Ga0116181, IMG submission 89752) | Active sludge microbial communities of municipal wastewater-treating anaerobic digesters from USA - AD_UKC075_MetaG | ecosystem: Engineered > Bioreactor > Anaerobic > Digestate | place: USA...
ATTATGAGTATTTTAGTAACTTTTTCAGCCCACACATGCACATGCTCCATCAGGATGACGGAGCATTGGCAGGATGGTCGTGGCAACGGATCGGTGCTGCCCCATGCGGTCAATCCTGGGACGGGGTGCGGTGTCAGTGGGATTCGGGCGGCTCACCCGGGATCTGGTTGCGGCGGCGGACGCGCTGGCGCAGCCGTACCAGGAACAGCAGCGGTCCGGACAGGCCATAGATCAGGAAGCCGCCAAACAACACCTTGGGCGGATCCATCGAAGTCAGCACGAATAGCAGCACCACCAGCAGCGCCGCTACGAAGGGCACTGGCCCACGCAGATCCACCTGTTTGAAACTCAGATAGAGAATGTTGCTGAACATCAGCGCCCCGGCGCCAACGGTGACCAGCAGCGCCGGTCCAAGCACCTCGTTGCCGCTCAGCCCCAGATCGCTGCAGAACCAGATCATGCCGGCGACAATGGCCGCCGCCGAAGGGCTGGGCAGCCCGATGAAATAGCGCTTGTCGGTGTGGCCGAGCTGGACGTTGAAACGCGCCAGGCGCAGCGCCGCCATCACCGTGTAGAAAAACGCCGCCAGCCAGCCAATCTTGGACAGGAATGGTCCCATCGTGGCCATGGTACCGAGCGCCCATTCATACATGATCAGCGCCGGCGCCAAACCAAAGGACACCAGATCGGCCAGGCTGTCGTACTGGGCGCCAAATTCGCTCTCGGTGTGGGTCAGTCGCGCGACCCGACCGTCCAGACCATCCAGAACCATGGCCACGAATACGGCGATCGCCGCAGGCTCGAAGCGGTTATGCAGCGCGGCAATAATGGCGTAGAAACCGCAGAACAGGGCTGCGGTGGTGAAGAGATTGGGCAGCAGATAGATGCCGCGGGGGCGGCGGACTTCGGGGGTGTCTGGAGTCATGGGATTCGCCATCGAACGCAAAAGGCAGGACACCCGCGTTGTTACGCGCTGTGCCCTGCCTCTGGGAGCACTGCCTCAGTTCTTGCTGGTATCAACCAGGCGATTCGCCTTGATCCACGGCATCATGCCGCGCAGCCGGTCGCCGACCTGTTCGATCGGGTGCTCACGGCTGATGCGGCGGCTGGCCTTGAGCACCGGCGCGCCCGCCTGGTTTTCCAGGATGAATTCACGGGCGAACTGACCAGTCTGGATCTCGGTGAGGATCTTGCGCATCTCAGCCTTGGTCTGCTCGGTGATGACGCGCGGACCGCGGGTGAAATCGCCATATTCGGCGGTGTTGGAGATCGAGTAGCGCATGTTGGCGATGCCGCCTTCGTAGATCAGGTCGACGATCAGCTTCACTTCATGCAGGCATTCGAAATAGGCCATTTCCGGCGCGTAGCCCGCTTCGACCAGAGTCTCAAAACCGGCCTGGATCAGCGCGGTCAGGCCACCGCACAGCACGGCCTGCTCGCCGAACAGATCGGTTTCACATTCCTGGCGGAAGGTGGTTTCGATGATGCCGGCGCGGCCGCCGCCATTGGCCGAGGCATAGGACAGGGCCAACTCCTTGGCGCGACCGGTGGCATCCTGGGCCACGGCGATCAGGCAGGGCACGCCGCCGCCCTGGGTGTAGGTCGAACGCACCAGATGACCGGGGCCCTTGGGCGCGATCATGATCACGTCCAGATCGGCACGCGGCACGATGCCGCCGAAATGGATGTTGAAGCCGTGGGCGAAGGCCAGCGCGGCGCCGTTTTTCAGTTGCGGTTCGATGTCGCGGTAGATCTGGCTCTGGTGCTCGTCCGGGGCGAGGATCATCACCACATCAGCGGCGGCGGCGGCTTCGCCGACCGGCTTGACCGCCAGTCCGGCCTGCTCGGCCTTGATCGCCGAGCTCGAGCCCGGGCGCAGGCCGACAATCACCGATACGCCGGAATCACGCAGGTTGAGGGCGTGGGCGTGGCCCTGCGAGCCGTAGCCGATGATGGCGACGGTCTTGCCTTTGATCAGGGACAGGTCGGCGTCTTTGTCGTAATAGATCTGCATGGGAAGGTTTCCTGAACAGTTAAAAACAAGCCGCCCCAGCCACGCGCGGCGGCGGGGACGGCTGCGGTGGGTGGTCGGCGATCAGGCGTGCAGTGCCTTCTGCCCGCGGGCGATACCGGTCGCGCCGGAGCGCACCACTTCAAGGATGGCATCCTTCTCGACCGCGCGCAGGAAGTTGTCCAGCTTCTGGCCGCGCCCGGTCAGCTCGATGGTATAGGTCGAGTCGGTGACATCCAGAATGTGGCCGTCGAAGATTTCCGCGAGACGCTTCATCTCGGCGCGCTGCTCGCCGCCGACCGCCTTGGTCTTGACCAGCATCAGTTCGCGTTCGATGGCGTCGGTCTCGGTCAGGTCGATCAGCTTGACCACGTCGATCAGCTTGTTGAGCTGCTTGACGATCTGCTCGATGATCTGCTCGTTGCCGCTGGTGACCAGGGTCAGGCGCGACAGAGTCGGATCATCGGTCGGAGCGACCGTGAGGCTCTCGATGTTGTAGCCACGCGCCGAGAACAGGTTGGCGACCCGCGACAGGGCGCCGGACTCGTTCTCCATCAGGATTGAAATCAGGTGACGATTGTTGTTGTTCACACCAGCACCATGCCTTCTTCGTGGGTCGAAACCATCTCGTCGCGCTCGGCCAGGAGCATTTCGTTCTGGCCACCGCCGGAGGGGATCATCGGGAACACGTTCTCGCTGGGGTCGGTGATGAAGTCGAGGAACACGGTGCGGTCCTTCATGGCGAAGGCTTCGCGCAGCGCGCCTTCCACGTCGCCCGGCTTCTCGATGCGCATGCCGACATGGCCGTAGGCTTCGGCGAGCATGACAAAATTGGGCAGCGCTTCGAAATAGGTCATGGAGTAGCGCTTCTGATAGAAGAACTCCTGCCACTGCCGGACCATGCCCAGATAGCCGTTGTTCAGGTTGACGATTTTGACCGGCGTGCAGTACTGCTTCATGGTCGACAGTTCCTGCAGCATCATCTGGATGCTGCCATCACCGGTGACGCAGGCCACGTCCTGATCGGGCATGGCCAGCTTGGCACCCATCGCCGCGGGCAGGCCAAAGCCCATGGTGCCCAGGCCGCCGGAGTTGATCCACTGCCGCGGCCGGTCGAACAGGTAGTACTGCGCCGCCCACATCTGGTGCTGGCCCACGTCGGAGGTGATGATCGCCTGGCCGGCGGTGACCTTGTACAACTGCTCGATCACGAACTGCGGCTTGATCACTGCGTCGCTGTTGCGGTAGCGCAGGGATTCCATGCCGCGCCACTGCTCGATCTGCCGCCACCACAGCGCTAGCGCTTCAGCGTCCGGGCGCAGCTTCTCGTCGCGGATGACGTTGATCATCGAGCGCAGTACATGCGGCACCGAGCCGACAATGGGAATGTCGACGCGCACGTTCTTGGAGATCGAGGACGGGTCGATGTCGATATGGACAATGCGCGCGGTCGGGCAGAATTTTTCCAGCTTGCCGGTGACGCGGTCGTCAAAGCGTGCGCCAATGGCGATCAGCACGTCGCAGTCGTGCATGGCCATGTTGGCTTCGTAGGTACCGTGCATGCCGAGCATGCCGACAAACTGCCGGTCAGTGGCTGGATAGGCGCCCAGACCCATCAGTGTGTTGGTGATCGGGTAGCCGAGCAGCTGGGTCAGTTCGACCAGTTCCGTGGACCCTTCGCTGAGAACCACGCCGCCGCCGGTGTAGATCATCGGCCGCTTCGCTGACAGGATCAGGTCGACCGCCTTGCGGATCTGGCCGGCGTGGCCGCGCACCGTCGGGCTGTAGGAACGCAGCTTGATTTTTTTCGGGTAGTGATACTCGGTCTTGCTGATGGTGACGTCCTTGGGGAGGTCAACCAGCACGGGACCGGGGCGGCCGGTGGTGGCGATGAAGAAGGCTTTCTTCACGGTCTCGGCCAGCTGGCGCACATCCTTGACCAGGAAATTGTGCTTGACGCAGGGCCGGGTGATGCCGACCGTGTCCACTTCCTGGAAGGCGTCGTTGCCGATCAGGGCAGTGGGCACCTGACCGGAAAAAATCACCATCGGGATCGAGTCCATGTAGGCAGTGGCGATGCCGGTGACTGCGTTGGTGACGCCCGGGCCGGAGGTGACCAGCACCACGCCGGGCTTGCCGCTGGCGCGGGCATAGCCGTCGGCGGCATGGGTGGCGGCCTGTTCATGGCGCACCAGGATGTGCTGGACATCCTCCTGGGCATACAGGGCGTCGTAGATATGCAGCACCGAGCCACCCGGATAACCGAAGATGTGCTCGACGCCTTCTTCCTTCAGGCAGCGGACCAGAATTTCAGCACCAGTGATAGGTTCCACGGTGTGTTTTCCTCATGGCATTACGGGGGTATGGACAGGGACAACGGAACAAGAACACTCACCAATGTACGGGCGGAACAGGGCCAGGTCCGGAGAGGTGGCAATGCCGGGGCCACGACAGGACGGGGTAACCGCCGCGTGGCAGGGGTAGCACCCGGCGGGCGCAACCCGCCATGCAAGCCGCCGGTACGCGCTGGGCGCGAGTCTTGCGGACCGGTTATACTACAGAACTTTCATTTCCAGCGAAATCCCCAGCGGCGGGAACGTGCGTCCCGGCGCCGGTCATCGGGAGACCTGACTATGCGGACATCCATCCTGCCGAGCCTGCTGCTGGTGGGTCTTTGCACCCTGACGGCTCATGCTGAACAGTTCGTCTACAAATGGACCGATAGCGTCGGCAAGGTTCAATATTCCGAGCTGCCGCCGCCGGCGGGTACCCCTTATGAGACCGTGCGCAAGGGCGGTGGCGCGGCTGGCGATGCCGGCGTCCCCCAGGCTCCGGCGCCCGATCAGGAAGCCCTGGCCCGCAAGCTGGCCGAGGATGAGGCGGCGCAAAAAGCCCAGCAGGAAAAGGCCCAGCAGGATGCCGAGGCCGCCCGCGCCAAAAATTGCGAAATCGCGCGCAAGAACGTTGACGTGCTGCAAAGCGAGCGCCCAGTAGTCAAGACCGATGCCGAGGGCAAGAAGGTGACTATCAGCGATGAGCAGCGCGCCCAGGAACTGCAGAAGGCGCGCAAGGACCAGGACTATTTCTGCAATCCCTGATGCCGTTATGCCCAGCCGTGGCCGGCCATGCCGCCCGCGCCCCAGTAAACCCCGCCACCCCGCGATCCTGATTCAAGGCCCTGTCCATGCGCGTATCCCGCTTTCCGCTCTTCACCGTTAAGGAAACCCCGGCCGATGCCGAGATTGTCAGTCACCAGCTCATGCTGCGCGCCGGGCTGATCCGCAAGCTCGCCGCTGGCGTTTATACCTGGCTGCCGCTGGGTCTGCGCGTGCTGCGCCGGGTCGAGGCTGTCGTGCGCGAGGAGATGAACCGCGCCGGCGCCCTGGAGCTGTTCATGCCGGCGGTGCAGCCCGCCGAGCTGTGGCAGGAATCCGGCCGCTGGCAGAAATACGGCCCAGAACTGCTGCGCATTAAGGATCGCCATGATCGCGACTTCTGCTTTGGCCCGACCCACGAGGAAGTGATCACCGATCTGTTCCGGCGCGAAGTCAAGAGCTACAAGCAGTTGCCGGTGAATTACTACCAGATCCAGACCAAGTTCCGTGATGAAGTGCGGCCGCGCTTTGGCGTGATGCGGGCGCGTGAATTCGTGATGAAGGATGCCTATTCCTTCCACCTTGATGCCGCCTCGCTGCAGGACACCTACGACACCATGTACCAGGCCTATTCGCGCATTTTCAGCCGGCTGGGCTTGAAATTTCGCGCGGTCCTGGCCGATACCGGCAGCATCGGCGGCGCGCTGTCTCATGAGTTCCATGTGCTGGCCGAGTCCGGCGAGGATGCGATCGCCTTTGCCGATGGCAGTAACTATGCGGCCAATGTCGAACTGGCCGAGGCGGTCGCGCCCGCTGGCGAGCGACCGGCCCCGGCAGAGGCGCTGCAGCGGGTGCACACGCCGGCGATCAAGACCATTGCTGAGCTGTGTGACTTCCTGCGCATTCCCGCCACGCGCACGGTCAAGGCAGTCGTGGTCGAGGGTGAGGATGAGCAGCCGGTGCTGCTGCTGGTGCGCGGCGATCATGAAGTCAATCCGATCAAGGCCGAGAAACTGCCGCAGGTGAAAGCACCGCTGGTATTTGCCAGTCCCGAGGCGATCCGCGTCGCCTTTGGCGCCAGCCCCGGTTCACTCGGTGCGGTTGGCTTCAGCGGCACAGTGATTGCCGATCGTGCGGTGGCGAACATGGCCGATTTCGTCACCGGCGCCAATCAGGATGACTGGCATCTGACCGGAGTCAATTTCGGTCGCGATTGCCCCGAGCCGCAGTTTGCCGATATCCGCAGCGTGGTGGACGGAGATCCCAGCCCCGACGGCTGTGGCACGCTGGCCATCGCCCGCGGCATCGAAGTCGGCCATATCTTCCAGCTCGGCACCAAGTACAGCGCTGCGCTGCAGGCCGAGGTGCTCAAGGAAAACGGCCAGACGGGCGTCGTGACCATGGGCTGCTATGGCATCGGCGTATCGCGGGTGGTGGCGGCAGCCATCGAGCAGAATCACGACCCGCGCGGCATCATCTGGCCGGCGGCGATGGCGCCATTCCAGGTGGCGCTGCTGCCGATTGGCAGTGGCCGTTCGGCAGCGGTGCGCGAGGCCACCGAGACCCTGTATCAAACTCTGCTGGCGGCGGGCATCGAGGTGCTGCTGGATGATCGCGATGCCCGTCCCGGCGTGATGTTCGCCGATATGGAACTGATCGGCATTCCGCATCGGGTGGTGGTCAGCGAACGCAATCTGACTGTCGGGCAGGTCGAGTATCGCGGCCGGCGCGATGCGGAAAGTCAGATGGTGGCCTGGGATGCGTTGCCCGACTGGCTGGGTGCCCGGCTTGCCGCAGAGCGCGCCGCGTGTGATCCGGAGCGGGGCGCGGCGGACTGAGCGCGGCAAAAGTTATCCACAGAACCTGTGGATAACTCTGTGGATAACTTTGGTGCGCAGCGGGTAACTGTGCGTCCTCGCTCACATAATGACAATTTGATGACTTTTTGATCATCGGTTTTTTGTGTTCTATTTCAGGTGCTTGCGTTTAAATTGCGGAATTTGGCGAAGATTTTGCGGCGAAACGGAGCACGGCGCGCACCAGAGAATGGCACTGCATAAGCCTGTGGATAAGTCAAGCCCCTGGGTGGCCGGGTCCATGTCCGGCCGGGATAATGGTCATATGATCCGGAAGCCGGACTGGGTATGCGGTGGGCATTTTTCGCAGTCAACGGCGCTGACCTGAGCCAGTGGCGGACCCTGCCAGAGCCAGTTGCGCAGGGCGAGCACGGCGCGTTCCTCGCCGCAGGCGAGCACCTCGACTCGTCGATCCGGCAGGTTGCGCACATAACCGCTCAGGCCCAGCATCTGGGCGTGCTCGGCGGTGGCGTAGCGAAAGCCGACGCCCTGCACGCGGCCGCTGACCTGGCAGCGCAGGCACAGGATGCTCATGGCGTAGACCGCGCTGCCGCAGGCGCTGCGATGCGTGCCGCCAGCATGGCCGCGTTGATGCTGCCCAGATGGGTATCGACCAGCGTACCGCTTGGGTCGATCAGGAAGGTGGTCGGCAAGCCCTGCACGGCAAAGCCGGGCACCGGTTTGGCCATGCTGAGGGCGATGGGAAACGTTACGCCCAGACGCTCGGTGAACAGGCGCAATTCGCTGGCCGGCAGGTTTTCGAAATTGACGCCGATCACCGTCGCCCGGTCAGCGTGCTGCTCGTGAAAGGTCTGCAGTTCAGGCATTTCCAGCAGGCAGGGTGCACACCAGCTGGCCCAGAAGTTAACCACCACCCAGCGGCCGCGAAAATCCGCCAGTTGCACTGCCTGTCCGTTCAGGCCGGGCAGGGTGAAATGCAGTGGCCGCGCGCTGGCGCCCAGGCTGATCAGCAACAGCGCCAGTATCCATGCGGGACGCAGACCGATGCGACCGGGATTCATGCGGAAGATGGGGGGCGACATGGAGGCGTTCTCCTGCGCGGAGGTCCGGCGGAACCCGCTCGGGCAACGATGGATCAGAGGGAACCGGAGGCGTTGGCCGGCAGGGGCGGGCTGGCCTGCTCACGGGCGCGGATGGCCTGGTCACGTGCGTCAAGAGCATGCTGGCGGGCGTTGTCATAGGCGCCGGCTTCCAGTTCGCTTTGCGCCTTCAGCAGCAGCTGGCGAGCCTTTTGCAGCGTGTCGGCGGCGGGCGGCGCAATACTGGTTTGCTCGGCGACATGAATGGCCTGCCGGGCATCGCTCATTTCCTGCACGGGCGCGCTGGCACAGGCGGCCAGCGCCAGGCAGGCAACAGCCAGCGACGAAGATCGGAGCCGCTTGGGCAAGGTCTTGAAAGGACGGCGGAACCGCTGCATTGCGTCTATCGGGATTGGAAGGAAAAGTGTCACTATCAAGCAAGCTAGCACCGGCCATTCGTATCGTCAAGCAAGCGTGATGCAGCGGTGAGCCGGGGTGTGGATTGCGCCAAACGACGGTGTGAAGGAGAAAAAATACATGGCCGATATCCTGATTTTGTACTACAGCCGGACCGGTGGCACGGCGGAAATGGCCCGACAGATTGCCCGTGGTGTTGAACAGGTGCCCGGCATGAGCGCGCGCTTGCGGACCGTGCCGGCGGTATCAAGCGTTTGCGAGGCGGTCGAGGACGATATTCCCGCTGCCGGACCTCCCTATGTGTGTGCCGATGATCTGCGTGAATGTGCAGGGCTGGCGCTGGGCAGTCCGACCCGTTTTGGCAACATGGCTGCACCGCTGAAATATTTTCTCGATTCGACCGGCGGCCTGTGGCTGGCGGGTGCGCTGGCCGGCAAGCCTGCGGCCGTGTTCACCTCGGCATCGACCCTGCATGGCGGCCATGAATCGACCCTGCTGAGCATGATGCTGCCGCTGTTGCATCATGGCATGCTGCTGGTTGGTGTGCCGTTTACCGAAGCAGCGCTGAGCGAAACACGTGCCGGTGGTACGCCCTATGGGCCGAGTCACTGGTCAGGACCAATGTCGAATGCAGTGCTGGGCGCCGAGGAAAAGCAGTTGTGCCGGGCGCTGGGGCGGCGTCTCGCGGAACTGGCCTGGCGTCTGCGTGAGCCCGCGCCATGAGCCGGCTCTGGTACACGCTGACGCTGGGTGCCTATTTTGGCCTGCTGGGGGTATTGACGCTGTGGTTCGCCTGGCTGGAGCCGGCGGCGCGCATCCCGGTGGCCTTGGTCTTGTTAGTGCTGGTCGCGCCGCTGCTGGCTCCGTTGCGCGGCCTGTTGCACGGTCGTCCCTATACCTTCGCCTGGACCAGCTTCCTGGCGCTGTTCTATTTCACGGTCGGGGTGTTTAATGCTGCGGGCCCGATGGCGTACCCCTGGCTGGCCTGGCTGGAAATGGCCTGCAGTGTGTTGCTGTTTCTGGGTGCGATTCTGTTCGTGCGCGAGCGGCGGCTGGCATCGCCGCCGGCCTGAAGCGGGTGCCCGGCGCCGGGAACTGTTGCCGGTGGCATGGGTCTTCTGTCATACGGGATAACCACAGCCGGCGTGAAAATTAGCACTTGCAAGCGGGTTTGTTCTTGTGTAATATTCCTATTCTCTGATGCGGGGTGGAGCAGTCCGGTAGCTCGTCGGGCTCATAACCCGAAGGTCGTAGGTTCAAATCCTGCCCCCGCTACCAGTTTTACAAGGAAGCCCGTTAAGGGCTTTTTTTGTGCCGGCTGTCGCGAGGTGGGCTCGGAATGCCAGGTTCGCGGTGGCGGATTGGAAGGCCGTGGCGCCCGACCTTAGCGTCCCTGTGCTGTTTGCGCCGTGGTGGATCGACCAGCTTCGTAAAGCGAGTGGGCCGCAGGCCCCTTTTTTGTTTCCGGTGATCGAAATGCGCCAGGATGTTCAAACGCTCAGGCGGTTGTTGGCGGCCGTGGTGGAAGCCATGGGCTATGAATTAGTCGGCGTGGAATTTCATGCCCGGTATGCGAATGCGCTGTTGCGCATCTATATCGACAGCGAAAACGGTATCACCCTGGATGATTGCCAACGGGTCAGTCATCAGGTCAGCGGGGTCCTGGATGTCGAGGATCCGATCGCTGGGCAGTACACGCTGGAAGTGTCCTCGCCCGGACTGGAACGCCCCCTGTTCGAGGCGCGGCATTTCGAGCGCTTCGCTGGTTCCGAAGTGCGTATCCAGTTGCGCGAGCTGCAGGAAGGTCGGCGCAAGCTGCTCGGGCGCCTGCTGGGCATGCAGGGTGATGAGGTGGTGATCGTCGATAGCGACGGGCGGGAATGGCGGGTGCTGCTGGAGCGGATCGAAAAGGCGCGACTAGTGCCAGCGCTCTAAGGCAGGGCGGCGAGGGGCGAATCCGGCTGGGAGACAGAGCAACATGCGCGGTAAAGAGATTAAAGAAGGCAATAAGGAAATCCTGCTGGTAGTGGATGCCGTCTCCAACGAGAAAGGGGTCAACAAGGAAGTCATCTTCAGCGCGCTGGAAACCGCGCTGGCCTCGGCAGCCAAGAAACGCTATGAAGGCGGCGATCCCGACGTGCGGGTGGTGATCAATCGGCGCACTGGCGCTTACGAGACGATCCGGCGCTGGCTGGTAGTCGCCGATGACGCGCCGATCGAAAGTCCCGAGCGGCAGCTGCGCCTGGCCGATGCCCGTGTGTTTCGGGCCAGTGCCGAGATCGGTGAATTCGTCGAGACTCTGCTGGAGAACGCGGATTTTGGCGGGCGCATCGCCGCGCAGACCGCCAAGCAGGTCATCGTACAGAAGGTGCGCGATGCCGAGCGCGCCCAGATCGTCGACGCCTATCTGCATCGCAAGGGCGAGCTGATCAGCGGTGTGGTCAAGCGCCTCGAACGCGGTGACCTGATCGTCGATGTCGGGGGCAATGTCGAAGCTAGGATTGCCCGCGAGGATCTGATTCCGCGCGAATCGGTGCGCATCGGCGACCGGGTGCGCGGCTACCTCAAGGACGTGCGCGCCGAGAGCAAAGGTCCGCAACTGTTCATCAGCCGCGTGGTGCCGGAATATCTGGAGGCGCTGTTCACCCTGGAAGTGCCTGAGATCAATCAGGGCATCATTGAAATCAAGGGTGCCGCCCGTGATCCTGGCTCGCGGGCCAAAATCGCGGTCAAGAGCAAGGATGCGCGCATCGATCCGATTGGCGCCTGTGTTGGCATGCGTGGCGCCCGGGTGCAGAGCGTCACCAATGAACTGGCCGGTGAGCGTATCGATATCGTCCAGTGGGATGATGACTCCATCCGCTTTGTCATGAATGCCATGTCGCCGGCGGAAGTCGAGTCGATCATCGTCGATGAAGACACCCACAGCATGGACATCATCGTCACTGATGAACGGCAGCTGGCCCAGGCAATCGGCAAGGGCGCTCAGAACGTGCAGCTGGCCAGTCGCCTGACCGGCTGGACCCTGAACGTGATCACCCGTGCCCAGGACCAGGCCCGGCGTGGCCAGGAAGATGGCGCGCTGTTGCAGCTGTTCAGCGATCAACTCGGTGTCGATGAGGAGATCGCGGCGATCCTGGTGCGCGAGGGCTTTGCCAGCCTCGAAGAAGTCGCCTATGTGCCGGAGCGCGAGATGCTGGAGATTGAGGAATTCGACGAGGGCCTGGTTGAGGAGCTGCGCGGGCGGGCGCGCGATGTGCTGCTGACCCGGGCGATCGCCGCCGAGGAACAATTGGGCAGTGACCAGCCGGCTGACGACCTGCTGCGCATGGAAGGCATGGACAAGGCGCTGGCGTTTACGCTGGCCAGTCGCGGCATCAAGACCATGGACGATCTGGCCGAGCTGTCGGTGGATGATCTGAACGAAATCGCCCAACTGGGTGAAGAGCGGGCCGCGCGGCTGATCATGACGGCGCGGGCGCCTTGGTTTTCGCAGAACGAGCGGTAGGGCCGGCTCGTCTTGAGGGTGGTGAGATGACGGATGTAACGGTCAAGCAGTTTGCGACGGTCGTCGGCATACCGGTGGATCGCCTGCTGGAGCAGTTCGCTGAGGCCGGGATCACGGTATCCGGGGCGGATGCTGCGATCACGGAAAAGCAGAAGCTGGATCTCCTGGCGCATCTGCGCAAGAGCCATGGCAACCGGCCGGCTCCAGGGGCGAGTGAACCCAAGCGGATCACGCTCAAGCGCAAGACGCATAGCGAGATCAGAATGACCGGGGGTGCCGCCGGTCAGGTTAAGACGGTGAGCGTTGAAGTGCGCAAGAAGCGTACCTACGTCAAGCGCAGTCTGGTCGAGGATGAGGCAGCGCGCCCCGCTGCCGAAGCGGCCGGGGCAGTCGCACCGGTTGCAGCGCCAGTTCCGGCACCGGTCGTTGCCGAAGTGAATGTGCCTCTGGTTGCGGTTACCCCGGTGCAGCCCGAAGCCGAAGCCGAAGCTGTCGCTGCGCTGCCCGGGGTGGTATCCGCGCCGGTGGCGGAAAGCATGCCGGTGGTCGAAGCATCGTCGGCTGTGCCGGAGGATGCAGCGTCGCCGCAGCCTGTGGAAGTGCCCCAGACCCCAGCGGCAGCACCCCGGTCTCGGGGTGACGATGCGCCGCGCCCCCGGTCCGGTGCCGGCGGTGCCCGCCGTGGCCCAGAACGGCCCGCTGCACCCCGGAGTGGTGGTGGCGAGGCGCGTATTCGCAAGAGCGACATGGGGCCGGTGGCGATTCAGGTACAGCGCCGCGCCGATGTCGAGGCAGCGGCGGAAGCTGAGGTCAAGGCACGCAAACGCGCCGAGAATCCGCCAGCGCCGCCGGTCGTCGCCGTGCCTCCTCCGGTGGTACCTGCTACCGCGCCGGATACCCGGACCCGCAAGCGCCCCGACGCACCGCCGCGTCCCGCTGCGGCTGCCGCCAAGCGTCGTGGCGAACCTGCGGCTGACGCCGGCCGGCGCCGTGATGAGGGACCGGGCGAGGCCGGGCTGGCGCGTGCCGGGCGCGGTGAAGCAGACGGCGGCGATCGCCGCAAATCCAAGAAATCCCGCAGTGGCAAGGGCGCCGCGCCGGCCATGCAGCAGCGTCACGGCTTCGCCAAGCCCACCGCCCCGGTGGTGCGTGAAG
>Ga0116181_1003115_pt1 | contig 13078 bp, 11 predicted proteins | sample AD_UKC075_MetaG_FD_89752 | JGI IMG/M metagenome (GOLD analysis project Ga0116181, IMG submission 89752) | Active sludge microbial communities of municipal wastewater-treating anaerobic digesters from USA - AD_UKC075_MetaG | ecosystem: Engineered > Bioreactor > Anaerobic > Digestate | place: USA...
AATAATCCTGCAAAATTGGATGCGGTTATTAAATCTGAATTAAGAGAAATTAAGAAACAATATGGTGTTCCTCGTAAGACTGATCTTGAAGATGAAGTTAAGGATATTAATTATCGTGAAGAAGATTTAATAGTTAAAGAAGACGTTGTTGTAGTATTAAGTGCTCAAGGATATTTGAAGAAAGTAAGTACTAAGTCTTATCAAGCTGCTAATGGAGAAGAAACTGGTATGAAACCGGGAGATTATGTTGTTAATATATATGAGACAACAACTCTTAATAAGATACTTGTTTGTACTAAGTTGGGAAATTATATTTATGTTCCTATTAATTCTATTCCAGTATTTAAGTGGAAAGATATGGGTAAACATATTAGTAATTTTGTTACTATTGATCCTAATGATGAAGTGGTTGCCTCATTTATTATTGATGATATAACACCTGATAGAGATATTGCAGTATTTACTAAGAATGGAATGGTTAAACGTATTCCTTTATCAAGTTTAATGGTTGCCCGTTCTAATAAACTTTATACTTATATTAAACTTAAAGATAATGATGAAGTTAAAAATGTTAATATTGCAAAAGAAAATACTATGATAGTTACTAAATCAGGATATTATATTAGTTATAAGACTAAAGAAATACCTGAAACAACATCTGGTAAATCATCAGGAGTAAAGGGTATTAATTTACATGATGATGAAGTAGTATCTGGATTAAATTATGATGATAATGATGAATATTTAAATATATTTACCAATAAGAAAACGGCTAAGAGAGTTAAATTAAGTGAGCTTAGTCAACTAAGTAGAGCTAAACGTGGTAGTCAAGTTATTAAGAAAGTTAAAACTACTAATTATGAAATAATAAGTGCTTTAATTACTTGTACACGTGATATTATTGGTCTAGATTCATTTGATGAAGTAGGTACATTAAAAAATACTGATATATCAATAATGGATATAGCATCAACAGGTTCTAATATTGCAAGTAATACTTTCTATAAAGCTTTTGTATATGCAAATCCAGTTAAAGAAATAGTATTACCTAAAGATCATGTTAAACAGGAAAAAGTTGAAGAAGAAACCGAAAAACAAGAGGAAATAAACTTCATCGATGATTTTAAATTATAGAAGTCAATTATTGACTTCTTTTTCTTTATTGTATTGAAAATATTTATGACATAACATATAATTGATATTAAGATAGAGAGGTTAATAATTATGAAGAAAAAATCGGGGTTCACACTTGTTGAGTTATTAGCTGTTTTAATTATTCTTGCAATAATTATGGTTATTGCTATACCGGCTATTCTTAATGTTATGGAAGATGCAAAGAAGCATTCTTTTTATATGTATGCATTAAGCATGGAGCAAAAAGCTTTAGCTAAATATACGGATGATATTAATACGGCAAGTTTGAGCGCGCTTACTTGTACTACATATAATATATCTAATGATTTAGGTATTAGTAATACAGGAAATTATAAAGGATGGGTTAGAATAAGTAGAGAGGCTTCGTCTTCAGGTAATTATAATTATAAAGTTACTTTAGATTCAACTTCGACTGGTAAACCTTTGTATTATGTTAAATATTGTACATTTGATAATACAAAGACATCATGTACACCTGATACGACATATTTTGTATCAGATAATACTTATACAACAACAATTAGTCAAACGTTAGCTAAGAATCAAGGAATATGTGCTAATTATCAAACACCAAATGCCAGTGGTTCATTAGTAACGACAGCAACAACTTGTTCAAGTGGAGGAACCGCTATTGAAAATGATACATATCTTTATAATGTGACGATTACATTAAGAGATAATTCTCGTGCAGTAGAAAATGTTCCAATGTCTTCACTTCAAACGACAACAGCTTCTACTGATGCTGATATTACAGAAGAAAACTTTTTAAGTTATATGGATGCTTATAAGAAAAATCATGCAAGTGAACTTGCTAATTTACCTATAAGTGAGCCTACATGTGATGGTTCTGCTGGTGAAACAATAAGTAATAACATGAGTAATAACACAACTAAAGTTACAACTACAGAAAATGCAGGAAGTAATACAACAAAGGTTACTACAAGTGTTAATCCAGATAGTAAGACGACTGAAGTTACAACTTCAACAACAACTACTGCTGATACTGAACATGTTACAACTTCAACTACTACTACAGAGACAGCTGCAGTTACAACAAAAGTTACTACTGAAGCTTCAACTACTAAACCAATTGAAAGAACAACAATTGTTGAAAATAACAAATTATTAAGTAGTTTATCAGTTGGTGGATATGATATAGGATTTAGTTCTACTCAGTTAACATATCATATTACCGTTCCATATAATACTGAACAATTAGCAATATCTGCTATACCTTATGATGGTTCAACATATGATTTAAATATTGGTACTGGAGATATTAATGTTGGTGATAACACAATACCAATTACATTAACTAATAAGAGTACCGGTGTGGTTGAGACAACATATATTGTTTATGTTAAACGTTTAGGTGGTAGTGATACTGCAAGTGATTCAACTACTCAAGCTACAACTACTACAACAAATAATATTAATGGATTACCTGATCCTACATTGGCAGCATCTGATGCCTCACTTTCAGGAATCGCAATTACAAATTACAATTTAGGATTCTCATCTGATGTTTATGATTATACATTAAATGTTGAAGATGATGTTAATGAGTTATATTTAACTCCATATACAACATCTCCTGGTGCTGTTGCTACTGTAAGTGGTAATGAGAACTTGGAAAACAATAGTGTAATTACAATTAGTGTTAAATCAGAAAATGGCTATTACTATAAGACTTATACAATTACTGTTCATAAACAAGGTGGAAGTAATGTAGGTACTAAAGTATTAAGAGGGGTCGCTGCTGGATTAGGTGTAGTTCTTGTATCTCTAATAATTATTTTAGGAAATTCAAGAAAGCATAAAAAGATTGCAGCATCCGCAATTGATGCTGTAACAAGCAATATTACAAATAATAAATAGTAGATAATAGTATTAAGGGAAGTTAATCTTCCTTTAATACAAAATTTGTCAAATGTATTGACTATGAAATTGAATATTAATATAATATTATTAATAATAGAAAGAGGAAATTATATGAAAAAGAGAAATGGTTTTACTTTAGTAGAATTACTTGCAGTTATCGTTGTCCTAGCAATCATTATGATTATTGCTATTCCATCAGTTCTAGATGTAATGAATAACGCTAGAAAGAGTTCATTTGCATTATATATTGAGAAAGTTGTAAGAGATGTTCAAACTCAATATGTATCAGATTCAAACTCAGGATCAATTGCTGGTTCAGGAATATTTGTTTATGATATTACAGCTGATTTAGGTTATAATACAACAGGTTCTTATGTTGGATATGTTGTTGTAAATGCTCAAGATGTTGATAATGTTAAATATATTATTTATCTACATGATAACAACTATATGATCGTTGGACATAATATTACTGATAGTAAGATGCCTACTAAAGATAGCAGTTCTATCGTTGCTTATAATGCTTCTACTTGGAGTACAGGTGCTGGTAACAGTTTACTTGCTTGCCAAAACTATGAGAGTAGTGCTGGTATTGCTTCATCAGTTAGTTGCAAGAATAGAAACGGTTATATTCTATCTAACTAATAACTTAAAAGCAGTCGGAAGATTGCTTTTTTTGTTTTTAATTCTTTATAAGAAAGTCTATACATGGTATAATTTTCATGGTGATAATAATGTTATATATAGGAAGTCATGTATCTTATAAAAAAGATGAACAATTTTTAGGTAGTGTTAAAGAGGCTTTATCATATGGCTCTAATGCTTTTATGTTTTATACAGGTGCTCCTCAAAATACTTTAAGGGATAATATTAATGATTCATTAACTTATCAAGGTTTAGAATTAATGAAGAAGAATGGCATTAGATTGGAAAATGTAATTGTACATGCTCCATATATTGTTAATCTTTGTAATAATAAAGATATGGAAAAATATCAGTTTGCATGTAATTTCTTAAGAAAAGAAATTGATAGATGTGAAAGCCTTGGTATTAAATATATGGTTTTACATCCTGGTTCTGCTGTTGGCTTAGATCGCGATTATGCTATTAATAATGTTATTAAATCTTTAAATAATATATTGGTTAAAGAAGATAATATTGTTATTCTAATTGAGACAATGGCAGGTAAGGGAACTGAAATAGGTATTAATATAGATGAAGTAGCAACCATCGTGAAGGGTATAGAATATCAGGATAAAATTGGTGTATGTTTAGATACATGCCATTTAAATGATTCAGGTATTGATATTACTAAATTTGATGATTATTTGGATGAATTCGATAAGAAGATTGGTCTTGAATTTATTCATTGTATTCATGTTAATGATTCAAAGAATGCTATTTCTTCGCATAAAGATAGACATGAAAATATTGGTTTTGGGACAATTGGTTTTGATGCTTTAATAAACGTTATTTATAATCCTCGATTAGATAATATTACGAAGATATTAGAGACTCCATATGTTGATTCTAATTATCCTCCATTTAAGTTTGAAATAGAAAGTATCAGAAATAAAAAATTTAATAATAATATGTATGGTGATATATTAGATTATTATAAATAGAAGGGAATATTAATTATGAATAATATGATTTCAGTTAATGATTATAAATCTATTAGTGTTGAGAAAAAAGTTCGTGATTTTCTTAATCCTGATTATGTTTATATTCCTATTCCATATGGTTATTCAATTATTGTTAAAACAGAAGATCATGTATTTAAAGAACAAGTTATTATTAAAGGAGATAAATGTATATATTCTCCTGTTTCAGGAAAAGTTATTGGTGTAACTGATTCTATGCATATTCATAATGCTAATATTAATTGCTTAATTATAGAAAATGACTTTGAAGAAAGAGTTGAAAATAGGCATGGTGTTTCTAAATATATTAATGATTTTAAAAAAGAGGAAATGCTTGAATTAATAGATAAGTATCAAGCTTGTGATATTAATTTTAGGGAAAATGCTAAAACTTTGTTAATAAATGGAATTGATAAGGATCCATTTGAACGTACTAGATCATTTATTATTAATTCATATTCAGATAAATTACTTGAAACGATTGATGCTTTATTAACAATATTAGATGTACAAGAAACAATTTTTACTATTAATAATAGTGATACTTTAAATGTAGTTAATGTATCCAATAATATTGGTACATATCCTAATATAAAATTAAAATTGATACCTGATATTTATCCTTTAGGATTTCCAAGTATTTTAATTAAAAATGTTTTATCTAAAAGAGAGATTAATGATGGGGTAATTATGCTTAATGTAGAGGATGTATATAATATATATAATGTCTTAAAGCGTAAGAAACCTATTACGGAAAAATTGGTTACTGTATCAGGTAATGCAATAGAATCTCCTTTAGTTGTTAATGTTAAAATTGGTACATCAATGGCTGATTTAATTAAGAATGTTTGTAAGGTTTGTGATGATAATTATTTTGTAGTTATCAATGGATTAATTGCTGGTATTTCTTTAAAGAGTTTAAGTAGCGTTATTACTAGTTCTACGCGTAGTATATTTTTAAGTACTAAAGACAATAGTAAAGAATCTTTATGTATTAATTGTGGGCTATGCAATAGTAAATGCCCAGTTCATTTAAATCCTAAGTATTTAAGAGAACATAAAAATGCAGATAAGAGTAAATGTATTCATTGTGGATTATGTACTTATTTATGTCCTTCAAAGATTAATTTCAAGACTTATTTAGAGGGAGATGAATCTCATGAAAAATAATGTTTATGTAAGGAGTAATCGTTCTATTCAAACAATATCTTTAACAAGAATGGTATTATTATTACCAATGATAATATATGGTATATATAAAAATGGTATTTATTTATATATGCACCATTACTGCGGTGTCATGGGGTTGTTTAAACCAATTATAATTATATTTGGTGGAGCTTTAATTGGTGCCTTAGTTAATATTATTTATGAATATATATTTAAACATAGTAAAGATTCTTTATTAAGCATATTATTTTCTTCATTTCATATAGAATATGGATTAATTATAGGATGCTTAATGAGTATAAATATTAATGTTTATTTGTATTTTATTATATTATTTATTGGTTTATTTATTTCTAAATTTGTTAAAAATAGAGTAAATATCATGGCTTTAATATTTATTATAATATATATATTACAAAGTAAAATGTTTGGTGGATTTAGCTATATTAATGCTTATGAATCTAGTAAAGTATTTTCTTATGAATTTATGGATTATATGATTGGTAGAGGTGTAGGTGGAATTGCAACAACTCATATTATATTATTGATAATTGCTTTATTTGGAATGTATGTTACTAATAATAATAAAAATCATATATCATTAGTTAGTATATTAACAATTATATTATTATTTGCTTTTTATTCTATTTATAGTAATCATCCATTTATTCCTTTAATATTTGCCTATAATTATTTATTTATATGTTCATATGTTGCTACAGATTTTGTCACATCATGTTATACGGTTAAGGGAACTATTTTATATGGATCTATAGTTGGTATATTATTATTTGGTTTTTATTTCTTAAATCCGATTCTAGCACCTTATATTGCTATTTTAATTGCAAGTGTATTGAATAATTTAATTGATAGAAAAGTTAATAAGAGTTGACAGTAGATTAACAAAGATAAAGAACATTTACAATTATTTGTTCTTTTTTTTGTTATAATCAAGTTATAAGGTGAAGATATGAAAGCAAACTTTAGAAAGCTTGATAAAGGTTTATTATTTGTCACATTATTACTAACGATATTTGGTTTAGTAATGATTTTTAGTTCTTCTAATGTTGCTGCGGTATTAAGATATCATGAATCATCTACTCATTTCTTTGTAAGACAGGTAGAATTTAGTGCAATAGGGTTAGTAATATTTTTCCTTGTTATTAATTGTTTAAGTGCCAAATGGTATAAGGCTCTATCGGTGGTATTATTGGGTGGATCAATTTTGGCTTTAATATTATTAAGAGGTTATGGTGCGGTTATTAATAGTGCTCAAAGTTGGTTTTCAATTGGTGGATTTGGTTTCCAACCATCAGAGTTTGCTAAGCCGGCAATTATATTGTTTTTAGCTTGCTTTTATGGTAGTGTTAAGCGATTTAAAAAGTGGTACTATGTATTCTTTCCAATTATTCCTTGCCTTATGGTATTTTTGCTTGTTGTTGCTCAACCAGATTGGGGAACAGCTTCTATAATTGCTATTATTTGTATGTTTATTTTCTTTAGTTTGCCTGTTAGAAATAACTATATTACTTGTTTAAAAATCTTAACAGTAATGGTTGCGGTATTTGGTATTGGTGGTCTTTATTTTTTACAGGATAAATTAGTGGAAACAGAAGCTCAGTCAATGCAAGAATCTCGTTTTACATTTGCTAATCCTTGTTCACGTTACCAAGAGGACAATGGTTATCAGGTTTGCAATGGTTATATAGCTATTCATAATGGAGGATTATGGGGTGTTGGTTTAGGTAATAGTACCCAAAAGTATTTATATTTACCGGAATCTTATACAGACTTTATTTTTCCTATTATAGTTGAAGAATTAGGTGTTGTAGGTGGGTCATGTGTTTTAATTGCTTATTTATATCTTTTATATAGGATATTAGTAATAGCACGTAATTCAAGTAATTTACGTAATAGTATATTAGCATATGGAACATTTGCTTATATATTTACACATATAGTAGTTAATTTAGCAGGCGTTTTAGCCTTACTTCCTTTAACAGGAGTACCTTTACCTTTTTTAAGTTATGGAGGCTCATTTGCTATTAATTTGTTCTTCTTGCTTGGATTAACTGAAAGAGTTTCTATAGAAAATAAAAATGCTAAATTTAAAAATGACTTTAAGAAAGTGATGGGTGGTTAAGATGGCTCTCAATTATGATTTGTTCAACTTAAAAACTAAAGATAGGGTTATTCTTAATACAGCCCAACTATGTGCTTATTTAAAAAATGCTACTTTGAGTGAATATGATATATCATTCTTAGAATCTTTAAGAAATAAATTGACTAATGATAATGTTAATAATGATGCTTATGCTAATGAAGATGACTTATTAGAAGCAATAAATGAAGTATTATTAAAGTATTATATAGATCATTCTAAAATGGATAAATATGAATTATTAGATAATATATTAAAGTTTAATAAGAATTTAGATAACATTAATATTATTACTAACCATAATCACAAGTATTTATGTTATGTACATGATGGAACTAATGATGTTATTAGTATTAAGGAAACTGATGATTTAGTAGGTATAATTAAGAAGAATATTTCTTCATTTGTTAGATGTGATTCTAAATGTTTATTTAAGTCATTAAGTAGTGATTTATTTAAGGTTTTATTTAATTCATCAAAGAATAGTGTAGTTAAAGATTATGCGAGTAATTTTTCAATTTCAGAGGATATTTATGTAGGAAAAGATGCCTATAATGAAGATATTTATCGAGTTGGAAATGGACTTGTTAGAATTGAAAATGATGAAATAGAAACAGTGGTTTTACCTTCAATAGTTATTCCAGATGATGAAATAAATAAAGATGCTAAAGAGAATGTTAAAAATAGTGAATTAAATGAATTTATTAGATTAGAAGATAAGTATCGAGATGGAAATAGTTTACTTCCTAATGAAATAAGCTTTTTCATAAATAAATTAGATGAGCTTATTGAAGGTATGGGAAATAGACCTAAGGATTCAGAAGAATCAATTGTTTTAGAAGATTATATGAAGAATTTACTACAGGTATATCATGACAATAAAGTGATGTTATCTAATGAAGATTTAAGAGTAATACGCGATTATAATAGTAAATTAGAAAGTATTAAAAGTAATAGGAGACATTAATTATTCTTGAATGAAAAGAAGTTATATAATATAATTTATTAAGGAGTGATATTAATGGATTATTTAGAAGAAGCAGAAATGGAAATGATGGATGTAGTAGAAAATCTTGATAAAAGACTTATTACTATAAGAGCTGGCCGTGCTAATCCTGCAATGGTTGCTAACATTAAAGTTGAATATTATGGTTCTTTATCATCAATTAAAGAACTTGCTAATATTACAGTTCCTGAAGCTAGTGAATTATTTATTAAACCATTTGATAAATCTTGTTTAAAGGAAATGGAAAGAGCTATTAATGAAGCTAATTTAGGAATTAATCCTACTAATAATGGAGAAATGATTATCATGAGTATTCCTAAGCTTACTGAAGATACTAGAAGACAATATGTTAAACAAGCTAGGGAAATTGGTGAACAAGCTAAAGTAGCTTTAAGAAATGCTAGACAAGATGCTAATAATAAAATTAAAAAAGATGAAGCTATTACAGAAGATCAAGAAAAAGGTATGTTAGATGATATGCAAACTCTAATTGATAAGTATAATAAAATAGTTAATGATAAGATAGATGAAAAAGAAACTGAATTAATGAGTGTATAATCACTCATTTTTTTGTAAAAAAAACTGTTATTTATTAACAGCTTCGATGAAATAATAAATTAATGGAACAATGAATGAAGCAAACATTGCGGCAAACATTACCCATACAAAAACTTTAACACCAAGGGATGCTTCATTGTATTTATTCTTTTTTGATTTATGTTTACTTTCTTTAATTGCTATATTTCCTACTTGTTCATATTTTTTATCGTTTTCCATACCAAATCACCTAAGTAAAATTATAGTATATTATCTAAAAAAAGGGAAGAGTTAGTTTTATAAAAACGTTTTCATGTTATAATAACTTCATGTGGAGTTTATAATGGATAGTAAATATAATAAAGGTATTATTATTATTTTTTTTGTGTTAATTATTATTAATATAAGTGTTCATATTTATAATTATAATAATGATGATTATGAATATTTTAATATCAATTATATTAGTTATGATAAAGAATCTAATGTAGCCCAGTTAAGTGTTAAAAGAATTGGAAGTTATGAAAGTCGTTTTACGTGTGTAATAAATGGTGAAAATGGGAATTTAAGTATAAGTAGTATTAACTCGGAATGCTTAATTAATATAAAACCTGATAATCATTTTAAATTGAGTATTATTAGTAACAATAAAGAATATGATGATTATGATTTAGATAACTATTTGAAAGATATTTTATATTTTAAATTTAATAGTGATGAGATATATCTTAGTATTGGTGGAGAAAATACTTTTGGTTATGAAGATGTAACTACTAAAGATATTGATTATGGATTTTATTCTAGTGATGAAAATATATTTAAAATTGAAGATAATAAGGTTATTGGAGTAAATGCTGGAGATGCTTATTTAGTATCTGATAGAGTAGATAGTAAAATACATATAATAGTTACAGATTTAATTTCTAACTATAATATTAGTAATAAAAAGAAACCTTTACTTTCTTGTAATTTTTATAGTGATGAAGAAAATGATGAGTTAGATAAAATATTAAGTTATCAAGTAAATAATGCTGGATATGCTACAAGGGCTGGGGCTATTCAAGCAGCAAGGTTTTTGACTTTGGAATTTAATTATCGAGTTCCTTATTTCTATGAAAATGGTAGGGTACATTCAAGTGGTATTAATTTTGTGGATGGTGAAGGAAGATATTATAAGGCAGGTTTATATTTAAGTGATAGTAGAAAGAAAAATATTGTTGCTAAGTTTGCAGGTCCATCTATTTGGGGATGTCCTTTAACTAATTATGAAGAGGAACCTTCTTATGGATTTCATGATGGTAGTAAGATGCCTAATGGACTTGATTGTTCAGGATTTATTGCTTGGGTATTAAAAAATGGTGGTTTTGATCCAGGGGACATTGGTGCTGGTGAATCGACATATCCTTATCAAATGACTGATTTAGCTGAGCTAGTTCCTATCACGGATGACTTAATTTATTCTAATAAGGTTAGGGCTGGAGATTTAATTAATTATTCAGGACATATTGCTATGATAATTGGAATTGATGATAATAATTATTATGTAGCTGAATCATTACCTTATTTAGGTGGGGTTAGAGGAATGATATATCCTAAAGATAAAGTTAATGAAACATTTGATTATATTGTTTTAATGGATAGTTTTTATAAAGAAGATGGCAATTATACTGTTATGTGGAATTAATTAATTATTTATGATATTATATTAAAGTTATTTTATAGGTGGTGAATATTAATGAAAAAAGTAGTTGTAGGAATGTCTGGTGGAGTTGATTCTTCAGTAGCAGCATATTTGTTAAAACAACAAGGATATGAAGTAATTGGTTTATTTATGCGTAATTGGGATTCAATGATTAATAATGATATTGATGGTAATCCTAATTTTGGAAGTGATTCAATTTGTCCTCAGGAACAAGATTATAATGATGCATTAGAAGTATGTAAGGTTCTTGATATACCTTTACATAGAGTGGACTTTGTTAAAGAGTATTGGGATTATGTTTTCAGTTATTTTCTTGATGAATTAAAAAAAGGTAGAACACCTAATCCAGATTTAATGTGTAATAAATATATAAAGTTTGATGCTTTTATTAAAGAAGCAAAAAAACTTGGGGCTGATTATGTTGCTACAGGCCATTATGCTATTACTAAGGATTCTCATTTATATAGATCTAGTGATAGAAATAAAGATCAGTCATATTTCTTAGCTCAATTAAGTAGTAAACAATTAGAAAATATTTTATTTCCAGTTGGTGAATTGGTTAAAGATGATGTTAGAGATATTGCTATAAAAATTAATTTACCAGTTGCTAGAAAAAAAGATTCTACAGGTATTTGTTTTATAGGAGAAAGAAATTATCAAAAGTTTATATCTAATTATTTAAAGAAAAATCCTGGAGATATAGTAGATGTAGATACTAAAGAAGTAATAGGTAAACATGATGGACTTATGAATTATACGATAGGTCAAAGAAGAAACGTACCTATTTCAGGATATAAGGATAAACATTTTGTAGTTGGTAAGAATGTTGAAAATAATATATTATACGTAGCATTTGGAGAAGAGCCTGAGGCATTAATAAGTGATGAATGTTTAATTGATACAGTAAACTTAATTAATCCTAAACATATAGATAAATGTGTTGCTAAGTTTAGATATCGTGGACCGGATAATGATGTGTTTTTAACTTATAATGAAGATGGTACAATTACAGTTAAATATCCTGAGGGAGTAAAAGCGGTTACACCAGGACAAGCATGTGTATTATATGATGGTGAAGAGTGTCTTGGAAGTGGAATAATAAAGACAGTTAAAAAGAATAATGAGAAACTATGGTATTTATAGTTTCTTTTTTTATCTTTATTTTTTATAATTATATTAATGATAGGTGTGCTTATGAATAAGAAGTTTAAAATTAGTATTATTGTTTTATCATTGTTATTGATAGTAATGAGTATAGGTTATGCATCTTATGCTGTTACTTTATATATAAGTGGTAATGTTTCTCTTCAAGCAAGTTCTTGGAGTGTAATATTTGATAATGTAAAAAAGGGAACTGTAGAATCAGGTTATAAATTAGTAGATGCTACAAGTGAACCTAGTATATTTAACGATAAACATAGTATAACTTTTAGTGTTGATTTAAATGTTGGAGAAATGTATCAATTTACGGTTGATGTTAAAAATGCTGGAACTATTAAAGCTTACTTAGATACATATAATATTATAATTGATGGAACTACTTATAATTTAAATAAATGGAATAATGAATATTTAAGTTATGATGCTGTATGGACTGATGATAATTCTAGCTTTGCTCAAGGGGACACATTAGATGCAGGAGGTTCAAGAAATGTAACTGTTACAGTTAAATACTTCCAACCTGAGGATTCTAGTGATTTACCTAGTAAAGATGAAACTCATACTTTAACTTTAAATATGAATTGGATACAAGGTAATTATTTTACAAGTGGACAAAGTATAACGACAAGTAAGTTTAGTTCTGATGGATCAGTTTATAAAGA
>Ga0116181_1003118_pt1 | contig 13067 bp, 11 predicted proteins | sample AD_UKC075_MetaG_FD_89752 | JGI IMG/M metagenome (GOLD analysis project Ga0116181, IMG submission 89752) | Active sludge microbial communities of municipal wastewater-treating anaerobic digesters from USA - AD_UKC075_MetaG | ecosystem: Engineered > Bioreactor > Anaerobic > Digestate | place: USA...
ATTTCTGCTGATGACCGGCTTGTTCCTCTTCGTTTTTCCCGACAGCAGTATTTTGGACTATGGCTATGCATCGCTCGATAAATTCTTTGAGCTGGCACCCTGGATTCTGTTGTTCCTGGTACCGGCCGTGACCATGCGAAGCTGGGCCGACGAATTCAAATCGGGCACATTCGAAATCTTGCAAACAAGACCCCTTACCGCGGCACAACTGGTGGGCGGCAAATGGCTCGGCGCTTTCGCCATTGTGCTGGTGGCGCTGCTTCCAACCATTATATATGTTTTCAGCGTGCAGGCGCTTTCGGTCGACAAAGGCATCGATACCGGTGGCACCATCGGTTCTTATATCGGTTTGTTTCTATTGGCTGCCGTTTTTACCGCCATCGGCACATGGTGCAGTAGTTTAACCTCCAACCCGGTGATTGCTTTTTTGCTCAGTGCATTTATGTGCTTCCTGTTGTACACCGGCTTTGACGCACTCAGTAAACTTCCTGCGTTGCAGGGCAGTTTGGATTACCTGCTCGAATCAACCGGTATTAATTTTCACTACAAGAGCATCAGCCGCGGCGTGATTGATAGTCGCGATATCATTTATTTCGGTTCTGTCATCGCCTTCTTCCTGCTCATTACCAACCGTAAAATCGCCTTGCGGCCCTGATTCATGAAACGACTGCTGTCATCGCCTTATAGTTGGATACTACTGCTTGTTTTGTTGGTGTTGATCAACTGGCTCGCAGCGCTGTGGCCCATGCGCCTTGATCTCACTGCAGAAAAAAGATACACACTGTCGACCCCCACCAAAAAATTGTTGGGATCACTGGAAGCACCCGCGCAAGTGGATGTTTTGCTGAGTGGTGAAATGCCGGCCGGCTTCCGCAAACTCGCCAACAGTACCAACGACCTGCTCACCGAATTCAAATCATACGGCAAAACAAAATTTCAGTTCCGCTTCAGCAAACCGGGCGAAGGCATGAACGATACCGCCAAGGCCATACTCTACGATTCGCTCAGTCGACTGGGACTACACCCTACTAACATCAAGGCACAAACGAAAGAAGGCGAGGGCAGTGAAGAGCGACTGGTTTTTCCCGGCGCCGTGATTCGTTACAAAGGCCGAACAACCGCTATTGATTTGTTACAGGGGGTGAGTTCAACCGGCGGTCTAGAATCGCTGAACAAAGCCGAGGCCCTGCTCGAGTATAAATTTGCCAACGCCATTCACCAGCTCAGCATCGACACGGTGCCGGTGGTTGGTTACCTCGCGGGCAATGGCGAGCCACTTACCGACCAGGTGAAAGACCTGATAGAAGGGGTGTTGGCTAAAAATTATGTGGCGCGCATTCTGCCCATTGACAGTGTACCTGTTATACCGCCGGTGTTCAAAGCCCTGGTGATTACCAAACCCACCAGCAAGTTTTCGGAAGAACAAAAACTGAAACTCGACCAGTACGTGATGCATGGCGGTAAATTGTTGTGGATGGTCGACAATCTCTATGCAGAAATGGATAGCCTGCTGCGGGTGCAAAATGAATTCATTGCATTTGACCGCGGACTCAATATCGAAGACCAGCTTTTTAAATATGGTGTGCGGATCAACCTCGACCTGGTGCAAGACTTGAATGCCGATAACAACCCATCTGTGGTGGGCACGGTGGGTGGTCGCCCGCAGATCGAATTATTGCCCTGGCTGTATTTTCCGCTGCTGACCAACAGCAATGGACACCCGATCGCCAAAAACCTCGATTATGTGCTGGCACAATTCCCCAACTCCATCGATACGGTGGCAGCACCCGGCATTAAAAAGACCATACTGCTGCACACTTCCTCGCGTTCGCGCGTATTGCCTTCACCGGCAAAAGTGAGTTGGCAGCGCCTGCAAACCGAAGAAGACTTTAATACATTCAACAAAAGCGCCATTCCCGTGGCGGTATTGCTGGAAGGGAATTTTCATTCTTTGTACAGCAACCGCGTGAGCGAAGAACAGCAGGCAATGCTGAATACCGGCGGTCAACATTTCGAAGCGCAATCGCCACCCAACAAAATGATCGTGATTTCCGACGGTGATATTGCCCTGAATGCTGTAACCCAAAAAGAAGGCCCTCTGCCCATGGGCATGAACCCGTACACCAAGTACCAATACGCGAACAAAGATTTTATCCAAAACAGCATCGAATACCTGGTAGATGAATCAGGCATACTGGAAACCAGGGCCAAAGATTATACCCTTCGCTTGTTGGATAAGAAAAAACTGGAAGACGATAAAACGCGCTGGCAGTTGATCAATATCGTGGCACCGGTATTGCTGATATTGGTTTTCGGGTATACGTATCAGTGGTGGCGAAAGAAAAAGTACCAGTTTAAAAAATGAATGCTGAACAAATAACCTACCTGGTTTTCGGAATCGTGTTGTTGCTGGCGCTTGTGTTTGACCTCGGCTTACTCAGCAAACAAACCACGCAGATCACCATGCGCAAGGCGCTGACCCAAACTATTTTCTGGGTATCACTTGCCCTTGCCTTTTTTGCGTTTATGTGGATTGAAGATGGCAAGGTGCCCGCGCTCGAATACCTGAGCGCTTACCTCATGGAATGGTCGCTCAGTATCGACAATATTTTTGTTTTCATCCTTATTTTTTCCTTCTTCGGCCTCAAAGAACAATACATACCCCGTGTATTGCTGATCGGTATCCTTATGGCCATTGTGTTCCGGGTCATTTTTATTTCGGTGGGCATTGTGCTGGTAGAAAGATTTGCCTGGCTACTATATATCTTCGGCGCCCTGCTGCTGTTTACCGGTATTAAAATGTTTACGGCCAATGCCGACGAAGAACCAAACCTGGAAGAAAACAAGGTTTACAAGTTTTTGCGCAAAGTGTTGCCCATTATGCCCATTGATGGCGATGGCAAGTTTACCATTCGTGCCAACGGTAAAAGATATTTCACCAATATGTTTGTGGTGGTGATCATGTTGGCCACTACTGATATTGTATTTGCACTCGACTCCATTCCCGCCGTATTTGCTATTTCGCAAAACCGGCTGGTGATTTATACCTCCAATATTTTTGCCGTGCTTGGCCTGCGATCGCTTTTCTTTTTACTGAAAGGCGCCGTGAACAAATTCGTGTACCTGCAACAGGGCATTGCCGTGGTGCTGGTATTTATCGGCTTGAAAATGCTGGTTGCTTATTTCGACATCCATGTGCCCGTGGCTTTGTCGTTACTGGTAATTGTGGTATGCATTGCCGCTTCTATCGTGTACAGCATCAGCGTGGCCAACCGCGACGACAATAAACAGGTAGATGCCGGTAACGATCGTGAACTGCACTGACCATGTATAGCCTCGATGATATTGCCCTTTTTATCGGCGGTTCTTGGCTGAACCAGGGCGAACCCATCGCAATTGAATACCTGCTCACCGATAGCCGTCGTTTGTTGTTTCCCGCCAGCAGTTTGTTTTTTGCGATCAAAACCAGCAATCGCAATGGCCACCAGTACATCCAACGTTTGTACGACAAAGGCGTGCGGGCCTTTGTGGTGAGTGAACTGCCCGATTTGAACGGGCTACCCGGTGCTAATATTTTACTGGTAGAGAACACGCTTGCAGCCTTACAAGCATTGGCGGCCGAACACCGCCTTCGGTTTCATTATCCCGTGATCGGCATCACCGGTAGCAACGGCAAAACCATTGTAAAAGAATGGCTGTTCCAATTGCTGGAACAGGAATACAAAATTGTTAGGAGTCCGCGGAGCTACAATTCGCAACTCGGCGTTCCGCTCAGCGTATGGCAAATGAATGCCAGCGATAACCTCGCCATTTTTGAAGCAGGTATTTCTGAACCTGGCGAAATGGAACGGCTCGCTGCCATCATCAAGCCCAGCATCGGCATTTTTACCAACCTGGGTGCTGCGCACAGCGAGGGATTTGTATCGATGGAACAGAAGCTGGCAGAGAAATGGAAACTGTTCAACAGTGCCGATGTAGTGATCTACCGCGCTGGTAACCCGGTGGTAGATGAATGGGCGCAAATCAAAGCCAATGAAGGCATTAATCTTTTCAGTTGGGGCCGCGACAAAGAAGCGACTGTGCGCGTAAGCGACGACCTCGTACTGCACTACCAGCATCAATCGGTGCAGTTGCTGCCGGCGTTTACCGATGATGCTTCTATTGAAAACCTCCTGCATTGCTGTGCCTGCCTGCTCTACCTGGGCATCGATTTACAAAGCTTGCCCGACCGCATCAAACAATTGAGACCCGTTGCCATGCGACTGGAGTTGAAAGAAGGAATCAGCAATTGTTCGGTGATCAACGATAGTTATTCAGCCGACCTGAGCTCGCTCGATATCGCACTTGATTTTTTGTATCGCCAGCAACAGCACCTACGCAAGACCGTTATACTCTCTGATATTCCGCAGTCGGGTCTCGATCCCGCTGAATTATACGAACGCGTGGCCGCCTTGCTATCGCATTACCAGGTGAACAGGCTCATCGCTATCGGCCCCGAGATCGGCCGTTTTGAAGCGGTGTTTAAAAACCGGCGACTCGAATACCAGCATTTTTTATCGACTGAAAATTTTGTCGCCCGCTTTGATGAATTGATCTTCCACGATGAAACCATCCTGGTAAAAGGCGCGCGCAGTTTTGGTTTCGAGGCCATCTCACTGCTGTTGGAAAGGCAGGAACACCAAACCGTATTAGAAGTAGACCTGAATGCCTTGTTGCATAACCTGCGGCAATACCAGCAACTGCTGAAACCCAGCACCCGCCTGATGGCGATGGTAAAAGCATTTTCATATGGCACCGGCAGTTTCGAAATTGCCAACCTATTGCAATACCATGGGGTTGATTACCTCGCAGTGGCGTATACCGATGAGGGACTAGCCTTGCGAAGAGCCGGTATTCATTTACCGATCATGGTGATGAATGCAGCGCCCGTTGATTTTGCGGCGCTGCTTGAATACAACCTTGAACCGGTTTTGTATTCACTGACCATGTATCACCAGTTCGATCGGTTTGTACGACAGGAAGGTCTTTCGCAGGTACCGGTGCATATTGAATTGGAAACAGGTATGAACCGGCTTGGGTTTTCAGGCCATGAATTGGAAACGCTTTTGCATGTAATGCCCGATTCGGTGTGTAAAGTACAGTCTGTATTCAGTCACCTGGCAGCCAGTGAAGACCCGGCCATGGATGCTTTCACGGCCATGCAGGTAGCGATCTTTGAAAAAAATGCGTCCGCCATTGCAGCCGTATTGTCCTATCCTTTTTTACGCCATATAGAAAATACAGCGGCCATCGCCCGGCAGCCCAATTGGCAATTTGACATGGTTCGCTTGGGCATTGGTTTATACGGCGTGGCTTCGGCACGGGCCAATCAGTTTAGCCTGCAGCCGGTATCGACGCTGAAAACAACCATCGCCCAATGCAAACAATTGCAGCCGGGTGAAACGGTGGGCTATAACCGAAAAGGCATTATCAGCCGGCCTTCAGTGATTGCAACGGTGCGGATCGGGTATGCCGACGGCTATCCCCGGAGTTTGGGTAATGGCAAAGGGTATATGTTGGTTAAAGGCAAGCTGGCACCGGTAATCGGCTCTATCTGCATGGACATGACCATGATCGATGTAACCGATATTGATGGAATAGCGGAGAATGAAACGGTAACTGTTTTCGGGTCAGGGCTTCCTGTTGAAACCGTAGCAGGCTGGGCGGGCACCATCGCCTACGAAATTTTGACGGGCATTTCACAACGTGTTAAAAGGATATATTACCAAGACTAGTGTTCGTCCAACGGTTATCTTTGCCCCTTTATTGACGATATGGGAAAAGCGCGAAATATTATTTTTTTGATCATCATGATACTGGCCGTAGACCAGGTGATCAAGATTTGGGTGAAGACACATATGCCCCTGAGTTATCATTGGGATGCGAGTCATCAACTGATTACGCCGTACGACCGGGGCATCCGGCCCTTCGGCGAAAAAGCAGAATGGTGCCAGATCTATTTTGTGGAGAATGAGGGCATGGCCTGGGGACTGAAGTTTGGCGGCGGGATCGGTAAAATGGCACTCACCCTTTTCAGAATGGTGGCGGTTATTTTTGGTGTTTGGTATATCAGGGAAATCTTCCGCAAAAAACACCACCCCGGATTTATTCTTTGTGTGGGATTGATTTTTGCTGGCGCCCTCGGCAACCTGATCGACAGTATGTTTTATGGATTGATCTTCGAAGAAAGTAACTACACAACCGTCGCTAAAATTTTTCCCGCGCAAGGCTATGCCGGTTTCTTGCACGGCAAAGTGGTTGATATGTTTTACTTCCCCATCATTCGATCTACCTATCCTTCGTGGTTTCCATTTGTAGGCGGTGATGATTTTGAATTTTTTAGTCCCGTGTTCAACCTGGCCGACGCCTCTATTTCTGTGGGCGTTATTGCGTTGTTGGTATTCCAGAAAAAATTTATGCACCTGCCGGAAAGCGAAAAGAAAGAAACAGTTGGCACCTGATTTGTAAACAGAAACTGTATGCGACTATTTATTGCTTTGCTGGCAGGAACGCTGTTGCTAACCGGTTGTTTCAAAGAGAAAAGTGCGGGGCCCGATGTCATTCCACCCACGCCGCAATATCCCTGGCGCTTCGAAGTGGGCACTCAATCTTATATCGGTGCAGTTGAATCCATTCAGGTTGATTCGGTCGCGGGTGCGGCCGTGATGACCATTAGCGGTGTAGATACTGTCGGCAAAGGTCGTATCAGTTTGTCCATAACAGGTACCGACCTGGTACCAGGAACATATAAAAGTCCGTCGGCCTCTTTTGTTTATACCGAAGACCTCAACACCATTTATCAATCTGTCAACGGCGCAGATAGTTTTGCCATCACCATTAATTCCATCAGTAGTTCGCAGGTAACAGGCAGCTTTACCGGTAGCATCCGTTCTTTGTCGGGCGGTACAACCAAGCTCAGCAACGGTAGTTTCAGCGGACTGCGTTAAGCGATTCAAAGCTGGTTAAAAAGAATACCCCGCTTCGATAAGCGGGGTAAATAAACCCTATATTCAAAATTGACAACATTTCCTTTAAACCAAGCCTTTTTTGGTTTTTCACTGGATATTGGTCGTCAAGCTGAAATAAGGAACGGACCAAAACAGAACATGAGACTAACTATCGTGCATTCATTTAAGTATAAGTGGTATTGAAAAACGGGGCAGCGTTCCGTTTTATTGCCAAAATGCCGGCTCCTTCGATGTTTGGAACAATAAAAAAACAGGCCCGGAGGCCTGTTGCTATGGTCGAAGTATTTTTTCGATGCCGGATCGTAGATTTTCTAGGCCCAGGTCGTAAAGGCAACCATCAGGATGGCTGAAACGGCGAGGCTATATACTACCATGGCTTTTACAAAGGGACGATACGTAATCATAAGGATGGATATTTATTGGTAGATCAAAGATGCAAAACGAAACCGGCCTTTGCAAACCCCTTTAGACGGATGGGCGGATTTTTTAGATAAAGCCTTTTCAGGACTCGATAACCCCTACCATCTTAGCGGGTACCACCCATTGATCGAACTCTTCGGCTGTCAGGTAGCCCAATTTTACCGCCATCTCTTTCAGGGTGGTATGCTCTTTATGCGCTTTTTGGGCAATCTCGGCCGCTTTGTAATAACCGATTTTTGGATTGAGCGCCGTTACCAGCATCAGTGAATTGTCAACATGCTTTTTGATATTGGCTTCGATGGGTTCGATGCCCACGGCACATTTGTCGTTGAAGCTTACACAGCCTTCACCAATAAGTCGGGCGCTGTTCAGGAAATTAAAGATCATCATCGGCTTGAACACATTGAGTTCAAAATGGCCGGTAGCACCACCAATATTAATGGCCACATCATTGCCCAATACCTGGGCTGAAATCATGGTCAATGCTTCACACTGCGTAGGATTCACTTTGCCCGGCATGATGGAAGAACCAGGCTCATTGTCGGGAATGAACAATTCGCCGATGCCCGAACGCGGACCGCTGGAAAGCATCCGAATATCATTCGCGATTTTCATCAGGCTTACAGCAATTGTTTTCAACGCACCATGGGTTTCAACAATGGCATCGTGCGCAGCCAATGATTCGAATTTGTTTTCGGCGGTTACAAAAGGAATGCCGGTGAGTTTGGCAATTTGTTTGGCTACGTTCACCGCATAATGATCGGGTGTATTGATGCCCGTACCGACGGCTGTACCACCCAATGCGAGTTCGGAAAGATGCGGCAGTGTATTCTTAATCGCTTTGATGCCATGGTTCAACTGTGATACATAACCGCTGAATTCCTGGCCCACGGTGAGGGGCGTGGCATCCATAAAATGCGTGCGGCCAATCTTGACCACCTTCATAAATTCTTTGCTTTTCGCCGCCAGGGTATCGCGCAGTTTTTCGATGCCGGGAATGGTTACTTCCAGCAACATTTTATAAGCCGCAATATGCATCGCGGTGGGGAAAGTATCGTTCGATGATTGTGATTTATTGACATCATCGTTGGGATGCAGAAATTTTTCTTTGTCGGCCAGTTTGCCACCGTTCAATACATGTCCGCGATAGGCCACCACTTCGTTCACATTCATATTGCTTTGCGTACCGGAACCGGTTTGCCAAACCACCAGCGGAAAATAATCATCGAGTTTGCCAGCTAGTATTTCATCACACACTTTGCCGATCATATCTGCTTTTTCTTTCGGCAACACACCTGCTTCCTGGTTGGTAATGGCTGCGGCTTTTTTCAGGTACGCGAAAGCACGAATCACTTCAATAGGCATCTTGTTGGTAGCCTGGGCAATCTTGAAATTATCGATACTGCGTTGGGTCTGGGCACCATAATAGGCATCCACGGGTACTTTCACTTCACCCATGGTGTCTTTCTCTATTCTGTATTCCATAAAACGGAAAAATTGGTTCGCCGCAAAGTTAGCTATTCACCTTTAAAGGCGGGCTTGCGTTTCTCCAAAAAAGCGGCCGCCCCTTCTTTGGCATCTGCTGTTTCGAAGAGTGCGCCAAAAGCTTGCGCTTCAGCGGCAAGGCCATTGGGGTCGCCGAGTGCGGCGAGGTTGGTGAGCCGGATCACTTCACTGATCGCCCGCGGCGCCTTGGTCAATATTGTTGAAACGATTTCGGTTGTTTTGGTCATCAAATCGGCTGCCGGTACTACATGGTTTACCAGTCCGCTTTGCAGGGCGGTAACAGCATCAATCAAACCACCGGTCATCATCCATTCCATCGCCCGGCCCTTGCCTACCAATTGCGTCAATCGTTGGGTACCGCCATAGCCGGGCACCAGGCCGAGGTTCACTTCGGGTTGACCAAATCGCGCGGTATCGGCTGCCAGCCTAAAATGACAGGCCATCGCCAGTTCGCAACCGCCACCGAGGGCGAAACCATTGATGGCCGCTACAACCGGCTTGGGACAGTTTTCAATTTTGGAAAACACCGCTGCTTGTCCGCGGAGGGCCAATGCTTCACCCGCTTTGCCATCCAGTCCTGCAAACTCACTGATATCAGCACCGGCAACAAAACTCTTTGGTCCCGCGCCGGTAATGATGGCCGCGCCAATTAATTTATTACTGATTAGTTCATCGATCGCTTCAGACAATTCACTGATCACTGTTTTGTTCAGCGCATTCAGTTTGTCGGGGCGATTGATGGTAATGGTCAAGATGCGGTTGTTCAGCGAGGTCAATATCGTTTGGTACATAACAGATGGTATTAAAAAGGGCGATGTTGGGCCACCCAATCTTTGATATAGTTCGCGGTTTCGGTAGTTGGTGTACCAGGCGGAAATAATTTGCCAACACCCATTTCAACGAGGGCCTGCACATCTTTCTCCGGAATAATACCACCGCCGGTAAGTAACACATCAGTCAGGTCGGCTTCTTGCATGAGCTGTAGTATACGCGGAAACACCGTCATGTGTGCTCCGCTGAGTATGCTCACGCCGATGGCATCCACATCTTCCTGCAGTGCCGCCTGCACCACCATTTCAGGTGTTTGGCGCAAACCGGTATAAATCACTTCCATGCCGGCATCGCGCAAGGCGGCGGCAATGATTTTGGCGCCGCGGTCGTGACCGTCGAGCCCCACTTTGGCGACAAGTACCCGTATTGGGCGATTGATTTCTTGGGTCATATAGCCAGATAAAGATAGGCTTTGGCCAGCAAGCCATGGGTGAATCTTAGGCCAATGCCTGCAAGCCTTGCCGAATGCGCTTGCCGGTTTCTTCGGCGCCCAGCATGGCCGCAATTTCAAATACCGCGGGACCAAATTTTCCCCCCACCAGCATCAGTCGAAAAGGCAGTTGCAATTCGCCCACTTTAATATTGTGCGCGGTGGCGAGGTCTTTGAAAATTTGTTCTACGGCAGCGGCATCTTTGCTCGCAGGCAGTTTGTTCATCAGCTCGTTGAAAAAATGGGTTTTTTCGGCTGTCCATTTCCCTGCCACCGCCTGCATATCGGGCGCCGCCGGCGTTTTGAAGAAAAAGCCGGCCTGTTCGGCAAAATCGGTGGTGAAGGTGCAGCGATCTTTGACCAGGGCAATGACTTTCTTCGTGTAGTCGTCGTCGTTAGCCTCGAAACCCTGTTGCGACAATACTGCTTTTACATCGGGCAGCAATCTATCCGGCGTAGCCGCTTTGATCCATTCGTGGTTAAACCATTTTGCTTTTTCGAAATCGAATTTCGCGCCGCCCTTGTGCACGCGCTCGAGGCTGAAGGCTTGCACCAATTCTTCGAGGCTGAAGATTTCTTTTCCGGTGCCATCGTTCCAACCCAGCATGGCCAGCATATTCACAAAAGCTTCGGGTAAGAAACCGCGTTCGCGGAAGCCGGTGGTTGTTTCGCCGGTTTTGGGGTCGGTCCAGTTCATGGCGAATACCGGAAAGCCCAGTCGATCGCCGTCGCGTTTGCTGAGTTTGCCATTGCCATCGGGTTTCAGGATCAGCGGCAGGTGCGCCCACTGCGGCATGCTGTCTTTCCAGCCAAGATAATCCCACAATAATACATGTACGGGTGCCGAAGGCAGCCATTCTTCGCCCCTGAAGGCGTGGGTAATTTGCATCAGGTAATCATCCACCACCACCGCGAGGTGATAGGTGGGCATGCCATCTTGCTTGAGCAAAACCTTGTCGTCCACATGACCGGTATTGAATTCCACTTCGCCGCGAATCAGGTCGGTAAAACGCAGGGTTTGGTCGGCCGGCATTTTGATGCGGATCACATGCGGCACGCCGTCGCTCAGCAGTTTCGCCACTTCGTCTTTGCTCAACCGCAGTGAATTCTTCATTTGCTGCCGCAGGCGATGATCATATTGGGGCGACGGGTTTTCAGTTGTGCGGAAATCTTCGCGCATTTTCTCCAGTTCTTCGGGTGTATCGAAGGCATAATACGCATGGCCATCGGCTACCAGCTTTTCCGCATACGCGCGGTAATTGGCTTTGCGCTCGCTTTTGCGATAAGGACCGTAGTTGCCGCCGGTCAGCGGACTCTCGTCGGGTTCTAATCCGCACCAGCGCAAACAGTCCATAATATATTCTTCTGCGCCGGGTACAAAGCGCGATTGATCGGTGTCTTCAATACGCAATATGAAATCGCCCAGGTGTTGGCGGGCAAATAAATAATTGTAGAGCACGGTGCGCACACCGCCGAGGTGCAGGCCGCCCGTGGGACTGGGTGCAAATCGAACGCGAATCTTCTTTGACATAGCGGCAAAAGTAATAAGAATGCTAGGTTTGTTGCCATGAAGTACTGGAAAACGGGAAACTGGTTGTTGCGTTTGCTGTATCCTTCGCGGTTGTGGCGCATGGACAAGCGGGAAAAGAAGATTTACCTGAGCTTCGACGATGGTCCGCATCCCCACATTACGCCCTGGGTGCTTGACTTGCTGCAACAATACAATGCCAAAGCGAGTTTTTTTTGCATCGGTAAAAATGTGCGGGATTATCCGGATGTGTATGAGCGGATCTTACGCGAGGGGCATGTTACAGGTAATCATACGATGCAACACCTGAATGGATGGAAAACCGACAACGATGTTTATTTTGCTGATGTTGCTGCTTGTAGACAATGGGTGGACAGCGCATTGTTTCGTCCGCCGTACGGCAAACTCACCAGCTTTCAATCAACTATTTTACAGCGCCACCAACAGTACAGCATAGTGATGTGGTCGGTATTGAGCGGTGATTTTGATAATACTATCACCGGTGAAATGTGTTGGAAAAACCTGCACAATACAATTAAGTCCGGATCAATAGTGGTTTTTCACGATAGCGAAAAAGCATATGACCGACTCACGTATGCGTTGCCGCGCACGTTGCAAAAATTTTCGGAACAGGGTTATGTGTTTGAAGCGATACGGATGAAGTAGATAGTTTCCAGCTATACAGAATGCAATAAATAATAGAATAGCCTAATAAGAAAAAGGGTTAAAAAAAGTTGGGCCTGGGTAGAAACCCTGGCCCGTTTTTAATCCGTACCCTATGAAAACTATTTTAAAGGTATATAATTTTTAATTATCTCAAACTTATTTCTACTGAGGCACCATTTACGTAGATCGTGGCCTTGTTATCGCAATCTCCGTTGCCGAAATCGAGGGTGGCTTGAGCGCCGGTGGAACCTTCAATGGCCTGAATGCCTTTTGAGATCCATTGGCAGGTAGCGCGTTTTTCGAGCGGTACAATATTATAGCCACTCCAGTTGTAGACCGTGCCGTTTTTGCTGATGGATCCATTGCCCTGGCTAACGATGGTATATAAATCGTCGGTGGCGTCGAAAAGGGTGTTCCAGCCTTCTTTCTGGGTGAAAGTGCGGGTGCCGGTCCAACTGATCGATGAGCCATCGGTGCCGGTGAGTTTGCCCTCGTTAATGGCCACGCCGAAGATCAACTGGCTATTGGTGCTTAAGTTGGTCAGGGTGTGGGTGCCTTCCACTTTCACGTCGTTCACCGAGTAGTCGGTAAAGGTAGAAGTAGCGGTGGCGCCATTGATCCACAAGGGTTTAGAGTAAACTGTATTGATTTTACCCTTGCGCACGCGGCCATCCCAGCC
>Ga0116181_1003120_pt1 | contig 13064 bp, 10 predicted proteins | sample AD_UKC075_MetaG_FD_89752 | JGI IMG/M metagenome (GOLD analysis project Ga0116181, IMG submission 89752) | Active sludge microbial communities of municipal wastewater-treating anaerobic digesters from USA - AD_UKC075_MetaG | ecosystem: Engineered > Bioreactor > Anaerobic > Digestate | place: USA...
AACGCTCCGGCGCGGTCCTGGAGCTGGCCTTCGAGGACGGCGCGAAGATCATCGTCAACGGCAACGCGCCGGTCCGGCAGATCTGGGTGGCCGCCCGCGCCGGCGGGTTCCACTTCGTCCGCAGCGGCGAGCGCTGGGTGGACACCCGCTCGGGTGAGTCGCTGGCCTCGAGCATGAATCGCCTGGTGCAGGCGCAGGCCGGCGTCGCGCTGAAGCTGCCCGAGCTCTGACCCGCCGCCCCGCGCGCCCGACCCGCGGCGGCGGGCGCGGTCCGAGGCGCGGTCCGGGGCGCGCGGTCAGTTCGAGACCGGCGCCGATTCCGACGAGGTCGGCTGATCGCGCGTGCCGCTGTCCTCGGACAGCCCGATCGACGACACGCCCTGACCCGGCTGGGTCTCCGCGTAGTAGAACTCCCCGCCCACTTCGACGATCCCGTCCGGAACGGGCAGGCGCTTCTCCGGCGCGTCCTTGAGGGCGTGGCCCATGTACGCGATCCAGATCGGCAGCGCCAGGCCGCCGCCGGTCTCGCGGTCGCCGAGCTTGCGCGGCTGGTCGTAGCCGACCCATGCCACCGCCGCCAGGCCCGGCTGGTAGCCGGCGAACCAGGCATCGTGCGCGTCGTTGGTCGTGCCGGTCTTGCCGGCCAGGTCGCGCCGCTTGAGTGATTGCGCCTTGGCCGCCGTGCCCGAGCGCACGACCTCGCGCAGCAGGCTGTCCATGATGAACGCGTTGCGCGCGTCGATCGTCCGGATGGCCTCGTCCCCGGCCCGCACGGGCTGTGCCTGCGCGATCACCTTGCCGTTCTGGTTGGTGATGCGTTGCACCACGTAGGGATTCACGCGGAAGCCGCCGTTGGCGAACACCGAATAGGCGCCCACCATCTGCCACGGCGTGACCGATCCCGCGCCCAGCGCCATCGTCAGGTAGGGCGGGTGGCGGGGGGCGTCGAAGCCGAAGCGCGTGACGTAGTCCTGTGCGTAGCGGGTGCCGATCGCCTGCAGGATGCGGATCGACACCATGTTCTTGGACTTGGCCAGTGCCTGGCGCATGCGCATCGGTCCGTCGAAGCGCCCGTCGTAGTTCTTGGGCTCCCAGACCTGTCCGCCGGTGACCGTGGCGTCCACCACGAACGGCGCGTCGTTGATCACGGTCGAGGCCATCAGCCCCTTCTCGAGCGACGCGGAGTAGATGAACGGCTTGAAGCTGGACCCGGGCTGCCGCCAGGCCTGCGTGACGCGGTTGAACTTGTTGCGGTTGAAGTCGAAGCCGCCGACCATCGCGCGGATCGCGCCGTCGCCCGTGTCGCACGACACGAGCGCGCCCTGCACCTCGGGCAGTTGCGTGATCTCCCACTCGTTGCCGCGGGTGCGTGCGATCCGCACGACCGCGCCCGGGCGGATCTGCTTCGGTGCGGCCGCCCGCGGGCCCAGCGCGGAGGCGGCGAACTTCAGTCCGTCGCCGGTGATGTCGATCGCGGCGCCCCGTCCGCGCGACACGCGCACCGACTGCGGCGATGCCGACAGCACGACGGCGGCGACGAACTCGTCCACGTCCTTCGCCTCGGCCACCGCGGCGTCGATCTGGTCCTCGGCCACGCGCGCGTTCGACGACAGGTCGATGTACGACTCGGGGCCCCGGTAGCCGTACTTGCGGTCGTACTCGAGGAGCCCGCGCTTGACGGCGGCGTTGGCGGCCTGCTGGTCGCCCGACAGGATCGTCGTGTACACGCTCAGCCCGGCACTGTAGATGTCCTCCTGGAACATCTCGTAGGCGAGCATCCGGGCCACCTCGGCGACGTACGGCGCCCGCACCGTCGCCTCGGACGCCGTCACGTAGCGCAGCTCTTCCCTGAGTGCCGCCTGATGCTGCTCCTCGGTGATGAACCCGGACTCCTCCATGCGCCGCAGGATGTAGTGCTGCCGTTCCGTCGCGCGCTTGGGATTCACCAGCGGGTTGTAGAGCGAGGGCGCCTTGGGGAGTCCGGCCAGCATCGCCGCCTCGGCGATCGACAGCGCATTGAGCGACTTGCCGAAGTAGATGCGCGCGGCGGCCGCGAATCCGTGCGCGCGCTTTCCGAGGAAGATCTGGTTCAGGTAGATCTCGAGGATCTGGTCCTTGGTCAGGCTCTCCTCGATCTTCAGCGCGAGCAGGATCTCGTAGATCTTGCGGGTGTAGGTCTTCTCGCTCGACAGGTAGAAGTTGCGGGCGAGCTGCTGCGTGATCGTGCTGGCGCCCTGCTCGTGGCCGCCCGACACGAGGTTCACCACCGCCGCGCGCAGGATGCCGCGCACGTCGACGCCGCTGTGCTCGAAGAAGCGCGCGTCCTCGGCCGCGAGGATGGCGTTCTTCATGGTCGCGGGGACGTCCTCGATCCGTACCAGGCTGCGCCGTTCCTCGCCGAACTCGCCGATCAGCACGTTGTCGGCCGTGTACACCCGCAGCGGGATCTTCGGACGGTAGTCGATCAGGGCGTCGAGCGGCGGCAGCCGGTCGTTGGCCAGCAGCACCGCGAGCGTCGTGACGAGACCCGCCAGCAGCGCGCCGGCGACGGGCAGCAGGACGACCGCGCCGAGGATGCGCAGCCAGGAGAACCCGGCCTGACGGCGGCGAATTCGGGAAGCACTGGAAAAAGCGCCCATTGCAACGGTCTTTTGGTCACTCGCGCCGGCCGGAGGGTCCCGGATTATATGCCCTGACCCCGGAACGCCGCTCCCGGCCCCGCAAACGGGGGGTGGCAAGGCAAAAACGCACGGATTTTCGTGACTTTCTGCCGGATGGTCGGGTTGCTGCGACAGATGGCCGCCCGTCCCGATGCTCCCGGTGTCAAAAATCTTTACAGTAACTCAGCAATATTGCTAGCATTTCAAGTAGTTTATTTAAAGTCGATGTAACTCCTTATCAGATAAGGATTTTTCGGCTTTCAAGGGGTTCAGGTGGCGCTTACTTTACCCAGCTTCATGCGACGTGCTTCTCCGCCGCTGCTCGGGATCGATCTCAGTTCGTCGAGCGTCAAGGTGGTGGAACTCGTCCCGGGCCAGAAGGCCGGCATCCGGCTGCAGCGGTACGCGATCGAGTCGATCGAGCGCGGCGCCATCGCGGACGGCAACGTCGAGAATCCCGACCAGGTCGCCGAGGCGCTCGCGCGCGCGCTGCGCCGGATGGGCACGCGGACCCGCGAAGCCGCGCTGGCGCTGCCCTCGTCGGCGGTGATCACCAAGCGCATCGCGCTGCCGGCCGGGCTGGACGAGGAGGACTACGAGCTCCAGGTCGAGTCGGAGGCGAGCCAGTACATCCCGTTCGCCATCGAGGAGGTCAACCTCGATTTCCAGATCCTCGGGCCGGCCGCCGGCGGGGACGACGAGGTCGAAGTGCTGCTCGCTGCGTCCCGCAAGGAGAAGGTCGAGGACCGGGTCGCCGTCGCCGAGATGTGCGGCCTGCGCCCGGTCGTGATGGACATCGATGCCTACGCCGCGCGCAGTGCGCTCGACCATGCGGCGGCCTTCCTGCCCAACAACGGGCAGGGCCTGGTCCTGGCGGTGTTCGACATCGGCAGCAGCGCCACCCACCTGTCGATCGTGCTCAACGGTCAGACCATCTTCGAGCGCGAGCAGGCCTTCGGCGGCATGCAGCTGACGCAGGACCTGGTGCGCCTCTACGGCCTGACCGTCGAGGAGGCCGAGATCAAGAAGAAGACCGGCGAGCTGCCCGAGAACTTCCGTACGGACGTGCTCCAGCCGTTCCTCGAGCAGGGCGCGATCGACGTCACGCGCGCCCTGCAGTTCTTCTTCACGTCCACCCCGTACACCCGCGTCGACCGGATCTTCCTGGCCGGCGGATCTTCGGTCGTGCCGGGTCTGGTCGAGGCGATCGCCGAGCGCACCCAGGTGCAGACCGAGATCCTGAGCCCGTTCCAGGGCATGGAGATCGCCGAGACGATCCGCGAGAAGCAGCTGCGCGTCGACGCGCCGGCGCTGCTGACCGCGTGCGGTCTCGCGATGCGGAGGTTCGACGCATGATTCGCATCAACCTGCTCCCGCACCGGGAGATGCGCCGTGAGCGGCGCAAGAAGGACTTCGTCGGCCTGCTGCTGCTGGTGTTCGTGCTCAGCGCGGGCGTTTCGCTGCTGGTCGCGTTCGGGATCTCCGAGCAGATCGACACGCAGCAGGCGCGCAACGATTTCATCACGCAGGAGAACGCGAACCTCGACGAGCAGATCAAGAAGATCGCCACGCTGCGCGAGGAGATCGACTCGCTGCGCGCCCGCCAGCAGGCGGTCGAGAACCTGCAGCGCGACCGGACGATTCCGGTCCACGTCCTCGACGAGCTCGTGCGCTACACCCCGGACGGCATCTTCTTCAAGCAGCTGCGCCAGGAGGAACGCAAGATCACCCTGGTGGGCGTTGCGCAGTCGAACGAGAGTGTGTCGAACCTGATGGACCGCATCACGATCGACGCGCCGTGGCTCGAGAACCCCGATCTCGGGGAGAGCGCCGCCGGCACGCTCGGGCCGGCCAACGCGCGCGACACGCGGCGGGTGTTCGAGTTCACGATGAGCGCAATGATCAAGGCGCCGACCGCGCCGGACGACAAGTCGGCCGCCAAGCCGGTGGCCGCGGGTCCCGCGACCGTCGCCGCGGCGGGCACGACGGGCAGGTGAGCGCGATGGCCAAGTTCAATCCGAAGATCGATCTCGGCGGGGTGTCCGCCCAGTTCAAGGGGCTGCAGGGGCGTCATCCGGGGCTGTGGCCGCTGCTGCCGCGGCTGGCGCTGCTGGCCGGCCTGTTCGCGGGTGTCCTGACCCTGGCGTGGGCGTCGTACTGGCGCACGCAGCTCGAGGAACTCGAGGCGGGGCAGGCGCAGGAGGAGCAGCTCAAGGCGCAGTACCTCGAGAAGCTCAAGATGGCGGTCAACCTCGAGGCGCTGCTCAAGCAGAAGCAGCAGGTGTCCGGTTACGTGCACCAGCTCGAGAAGCAGCTGCCCAGCAAGGCCGAGATGGCCGCGCTGCTGCAGGACATCACGCAGGCCGCGGTCGGCCGCGGCCTGCAGTTCGACCGGTTCAAGCCGGGGCAGGTCGTGGTCAAGGAGTTCTACGCGGAGCTGCCCATCAGCATCAAGGTGTCGGGCGGCTACCACGAGCTCGGCGGGTTCGCGAGCGACGTGTCCAACCTGGCGCGGATCGTGACGCTGAACAACATGAACATCCAGGTCGACAAGAACGGACAGCTGTCGATGGAAGCGGTCGCGAAGACCTTCCGGTACCTCGATCCCGAGGAGATCGCGATCTCCCGCCGCGAGGCTGCGAAGGCGAAGGCCGCCGCGGCCAAGGGAGGTGCGAAATGAGCCGGGTGTCCCTCGCGGCGATTGCCGCCGCGGTCGCGCTGCTCGGTGCCTGCAGCGACGAGCAGCAGGAACTGCGCTCGTGGATGGACGAGCAGCGCGCGGCGATCACGCCGGTGGTCGAGAAGATCACGCCGCCCAAGAGCTTCGAGCCGTTCCGCTACGAGAACGAGGGCCTTGCCGATCCCTTCGCGCAGTCGCGTCTCGCCTTCCGCGCCAACGGCGAGCCGAAGTCCGGCGGACGCACGCCCGACCTGGCCCGCAAGCGCGAGGTGCTGGAGGCGTTCCCGCTCGAGGCGATCAAGATGGTCGGCCACATGAGCAACAACAACGCGAGCTTCGCGTTGCTGCAGGTCGAGAACATGGTCTACCAGGCGCGCGTCGGGAACTACGCCGGGCAGAACTTCGGAAAGATCGTGCGCGTCAGCGAAGGCGAAGTGGTGCTGAAGGAAATGGTCCAGGACGCCGCCGGCGACTGGAACGAACGGGACACGGCGTTGCGCCTGCAGGAGACCAAGAAATGACGATTCTTCACAGGCTTGGCCGCACGGCGATGCGTCTGGCCGCTTTGAGCGCCTTCGTGGTGGCGGGGCAGGCCTTTGCGCAGAGCAACGCGATCGAGTCGGTCACCAGCGGGCTGCAGGGCGCGACGACCTACCTGCGCGTGCAGCTGAAGACGCCGCTGTCCAAGGCGCCGGCCAGCTTCTCGGTCAACACGCCGCCGCGCGTGGCGCTCGACTTCGTCGACACCGGCAACGAAGCCGGCAAGTCGTCGATCGACCTTGCGCAGGGCGACGTGCGCAACGTCGCCCTGGTGCAGTCGGGCAACCGCACGCGCCTGGTGCTGAACCTGAAGCGGCCGCTGACCTACACCACCTCGATCGAGGGCAAGGACCTGGTCGTCGCGCTGTCGCCGGTCGCGATGCAGGGCGATGCCTCCGGCAGCAGCACGTACAGCTTCGCACGCGGCGACGCCGCCGCCAGTCATGCGCTGCGCGACCTCGACTTCCGGCGCGGCAAGGATGGCGAGGGCCGTGTGGTGGTCGAGCTGTCCGATCCCGGCGTGGGCGTCGACATCCGCCAGCAGGGGCAGTCGATCGTGGTCGACTTCCTGAAGGCGCGCCTGCCCGAGAACCTGCGCAAGCGCCTCGACGTCGGCGACTTCGGCACGCCGGTCAAGGCCGTCCGTGCGACGCAGCAGGGCGACAACGCGCGCCTGATCATCGAGCCGCAGGGGCAGTGGGAACACAACGCCTATCAGAGCGACACGCAGTTCGTGATCGAGGTCAAGCCGGTGCGCGAGGATCCGAACCGCCTCGCCACGCGCCAGGGCTATCGGGGTGACCGCCTGTCGCTGAACTTCCAGAACGTGGACGTGCGTGCGCTGCTCCAGGTCATCGCCGACTTCACCAACCTGAACATCGTCACCAGCGACTCGGTCGCCGGCAGCCTGACGCTGCGGCTGAAGGACGTTCCCTGGGACCAGGCCCTCGACATCATCCTGCAGTCGAAGGCGCTGGACATGCGCAAGAACGGCAACGTGATCCTGGTCGCGCCCAGCGAGGAGCTCGCCACCAAGGAGAAGCTCGAGCTCGAGGCCCGCCAGCAGATCGCCGAGATCGAGCCGGTGCGCACCGAGATCTTCCAGCTGAACTACGCGAAGGCCGAGAACCTGGTGAAGCTGCTCACCAACGAGAAGCAGCCGGTGCTCTCCAAGCGGGGCAGCGCGGTGCCCGACGTGCGCACGAACAAGGTGTTCGTGCAGGACACCGCAGCGCGTCTCGAGGAGGTGCGCAAGATCATCGGCCAGATCGACATCACCGTGCGTCAGGTGCTGATCGAGGCGCGCATCGTCGAGGCCGACGACAAGTTCTCGCGCAACCTCGGCGCCAAGCTCGGCTTCAACGACCTGTCGTCGACGGTCTACCGCACCGTCGGCGTCACGGATCCGGTCACGGGCACGGCGACCGCGCTCAACGTGCCCGTCTATGGCGCCGGGTCCAAGGTGCTGGGCAACTACGCGACGGTCTCGGGCAATCTGACCGGCGTCACCGACCTGTCGTCGCAGAACGGCAGCGGGCTGACGGGCATCAACGCGCAGGGCCTGGGGCGCCTGACGGCCACCAACAACACCAACTTCGTGAACCTGCCGGCGTCGGCGATCAGCGGCTTCTCGCCGGCGTCCTTCGCGGTCAGCCTGTTCGGCTCGTCGCTGACCCGCTTCCTGAACCTGGAGCTGTCCGCGCTCGAGGCCGACCAGCGCGGCAAGGTCGTGTCCAGTCCGCGCGTGCTGACGGCCGACCAGAGCAAGGCGACGATCGAGCAGGGCACGGAGCTGCCGTTCCTGTCGGCCACGTCCAGCGGTGCGTCGGCGATCCAGTTCCGCAAGGCCAGCCTGCGCCTGGAGGTGACGCCGCAGATCACGCCGGAAGGCAACGTGATCATGGAGGTCTCCGTGAACCGCGACGCGGTCGGCATCCTGATGCCGGCCGGCTACGCGATCGACACGCGCCAGGTGCGCACCCAGGTGCTGGTCGAGAACGGCGGCACCGTGGTGATCGGCGGCATCTACGAGCAGTTCGAGCGCGACACCGTCAACAAGGTGCCGCTGCTCGGCGACATCCCGGTGGTCGGGTACGCCTTCAAGAACACCACGCGCCGCAACGACCGCACCGAGCTGCTCGTCTTCCTGACGCCGCGCGTCGTCACCGACAGCTCGCTGGCCCGCTGAACGCCGCATCCCGTCACGGACAAGAACTCCAAGGAACCCCATCCATGATGCTTCGACGATTCAATCGACTGTTGAGCGCGGCCGCGGTGCTGCTGTTCGGCGCCGTGCTCGCAGGGTGCGGCGGCGGTGGCGCCGGCGGTGCGGGTTCCTCGGGCTCCGGCGGATCGACCGGCACCGATGCCGCCGGTCTGCAGATCACGACCAGCACGCCGTCGATCGGGTCCGACGGACGCACTTCGGCGACGATCGTCGCGATCGTGAAGGACGCGAGCAACCGCACGCTGGCGAACCAGCAGGTCGACTTCTCGACGCCGGACTCGGGCGCCCGTCTGCAGGTGGCGAACAACCGCACCGACGCCGCCGGCCAGGCGATCGCGACGCTGTCGATCGCCGAGCCCTCGAATCGTCAGATCGTCGTGACCGCGACCAGCGGTTCGCTGTCGCAGTCGGTGACCATCGCGGTCACCGGCACCACGCTCACGCTGAGCGGGCCGACCAACCTGGTGTCGAACTCGCCGACCGAGTTCACGGTCGGGCTGCGCGACTCGTCCGGCACGGTCGTCGTCGGCCGGCCGGTGACGATCGCGTCCTCGGCGGGCAACACCGTCAGCGCGACCTCCGTCACGACGGACAGCGCCGGCCAGGCGCGGTTCCTGCTGACCGGCATCAAGGCGGGGGCCGACCGGCTCACCGTGTCGGCGCTCGGCACCTCGGCCACCGCGGAGCTCCAGGTGTCGGCGACGCAGCTCAGCTTCGTCTCGCCGGGCGCGAGCCAGGAACTGGTCGTGTCGGCCAGCCAGGAGGTCGCCGTGTCGTACACGGTGAACAACCTGCCGCAACCCGGGCAGTCGATCGAATTCGTCGCCACGCGCGGCACGCTGAGCGCCGCTTCGGCGACGACCGACGCCCAGGGCGTCGCCCGCGTCTCGATCCAGTCGCCGACGGCCGGTGCGAGCACGATCACCGCGCAGGTGCGCCCGGCCTCGGGCGGCGCGATCCTCAGCTCGCAGCGCATCGAGTTCGTCAGCCGCACGCCGAGCAAGATCACCGTGCAGCCCAGCCCGCCCGCGGTCGGCGTCAACCTGTCGGCGAGCGGCACCAATTCCAGCCAGCTGATCGCCGTCGTGCGCGACGCGGCGGACAACCCGGTGAAGGGCGCGGTGGTCAGCTTCTCGGCGGTCTCGGACCCCAGCAACGGCCGCATCGAACCCGCCGTCGCGACCAGCGACGGATCGGGCGTGGCGACCGTCGCCTTCTACCCCGGCGCCAACTCGACCGGCAACAACCAGATCGTCGTGCGTGCGGCGGTGCCGGGCACGGCGCTGGCGGCGACGACCTCGCTGACCGCGTCGAAGCAGGAGCTGTTCGTGCGGGCCGGCACCGGCAACGAGCTGGTCGAGCTGAACCTCACGACCCTCGAGATGCCCTGGTCGGCGGTGGTGACGGACGCCAACGGCAACCCGGTGGTGGGCGCCTCCATCCAGGCATCGCTGCTGTCCACGCACTTCTACAAGGGCCGCTACTACTGGAGCGGGCTGGTCTGGTATCCGGCGGGCGAGACCTCGTCGGTGCCGCGCCACGAGTGCATCAGCGAAGACCTCAACGGCAACCTGCGGCTCGATGCGGGCGAGGACCTGAACCGCAACAATGCGCTCGATCCGGGCGGCATCGCGGCGGTCGAGGTCGTCTCCACCGGCGCGAAGACGGATGCCAGCGGGCTTGCGAACCTGCGCCTCGTGTACCCGAAGTCGTATGGCAACTGGGTGCGCGTGCGCCTGCGGGTCACGATCACGACGATCGCCGGCACCGAGGGTACGGACGAGGCGGAGTTCATCCTGCCGGTGCTCGCCTCCGACGTCTCCAACGAGACCGTCGCGCCGCCGGGATTCGTGTCGCGCTACGGCCAGGTGCCGGACTGCACGACCATCGACTGATCGGCACACGGCACGCCGTGAAAGCGCCCGGCCCGTCCGGGCGTTTTCACGTCTGCGCTAAGCTGTCGGAATGCAAGAATCCGTCAATCAAGAGGCCCGCCCGATCTTCCTGATCGGCATGATGGGCTCGGGCAAGTCGACCGTCGGACGCCGCCTGGCCACCACCCTGTCGCGCGAATTCATCGACGCCGACAAGGAGCTCGAGGCCCGCTGCGGCGTCCCCATCACCACCATCTTCGAACTCGAGGGCGAAGCGGGGTTCCGTCGGCGCGAGGCCGCGCTCATCGAGGACCTCACCCAGAAGCCCGGGCTGGTGCTCGCCACCGGCGGCGGCGCCGTGCTGCTCGAGGAGAACCGGCGCCACCTCCACGCGCGCGGGCTGGTCGTGTACCTGCGCGCGACCGTGCAGGAACTGTGGCTGCGATTGCGCAACGACAAGGTGCGCCCGCTGCTGCGCGCGCCCGATCCGCGCCGGCGCATCGCGGAGCTGGTGGACCTGCGCGATCCCCTGTATCGCGAATGCGCGCACATGATCGTGAACACCGGGCGGCAGCCGGTCGACAAGGTCGTGCGGGAGATCGTCGAGCGCCTCGGCGGCCCGCAGGGCCCGGCGGCGGACCCGTCTTCGGAGCCGGCGCAGCCGACGCCGTCCGCCCCGCCCGAGCGGCCGGCACAGCCGGCTCGAACCGCACGACCCGCGGCGTCCCCGCAGCCGTCGCCGGCCGACCCGCCGATATAATCCGGGCCTGTCCAACACGCGCCCGCCGGCCATGCCCGGCGGTGCGACAGCGAATCGCCCCATGAGAGCGCTCCAGGTATCCCTCGGTGATCGCAGCTACCCCATCGTCGTCGGCGCCGGCGCGCTCGAGCGGCGCGATCTGCTCGAGCCGATCGTCGCGGGCCGCTCGGTGGCGATCGTCAGCAACACCACCGTGGCGCCGCTGTACGCGGGCCGGCTGCGGGCGATGCTGGGGGGCGCCGCGCAGGTCGTCGACGTGGTGCTGCCCGACGGCGAGGCGCACAAGCACTGGCAGACGCTCAACGGCATCTTCGACGCGCTGCTGGCGGCGCGGTTCGACCGCAATTCGGTGCTGGTGGCGCTCGGCGGCGGTGTCGTCGGCGACATGGCCGGGTTCGCCGCGGCGGTCTACCAGCGCGGCATCGATTTCGTGCAGGTGCCGACCACCCTGCTGGCGCAGGTCGATTCCTCGGTGGGCGGCAAGACCGGCATCAACCATCCGCTCGGCAAGAACATGATCGGCGCCTTCCATCAGCCGCGGCTGGTGCTGGCCGACGTCGCCTGCCTGCAGAGCCTGCCGCAGCGTGAGCTGATCGCCGGCCTCGCCGAAGTGATCAAGCATGGCGCGATCGCCGACCGGGCCTACTTCGACGCAGTCGCCGACGATCTGCCCGCGCTGCTCGCGAAGGACACCGCTGCACTGGAGCGCGCGGTGGCGCGCTCGTGCGAGATCAAGGCCGACGTCGTCGCGCACGACGAGCGCGAGGCCGGGCTGCGCGCCATCCTCAATTTCGGGCACACGTTCGGCCACGCCATCGAGGCCGGCATGGGCTATGGCGAGTGGCTGCACGGCGAGGCCGTCGGCGCGGGCATGGTGATGGCGACCGACCTGTCGCAGCGGCTCGGACTGCTCGACGCGGCCGATGGGGCGCGCATCCGCGCGCTCGTGTCCGCCGCCGGCCTGCCGGTGGCGGCCCCGCGCTGGAGCGCGGAGCGGTACGTCGAGCTGATGAGCGTCGACAAGAAGGCCGAGCGCGGCACGCCCAAGTTCGTGCTGCTCGAGGCGCTCGGCCGGGCCTGCGTGCGGCGCGCGCCCGACGACGCGCTGCGCGCCACCCTCGCGGCCGCGGCCACCGGCTGAATGCCGCGCCGGCCGGCCGTCATGCGCCTGGCCCCCTATGCGGCCGACCCCGCAGCCAGCCGGGGGCGGGTGTTCGACGAACCGGCGGCCACCACCCGCAGCCAGTTCCAGCGCGACCGCGATCGCATCGTGCATTCCACGGCGTTCCGGCGGCTCGAGTACAAGACGCAGGTGTTCCTCAACCACGAGGGCGACCTCTACCGCACGCGTCTGACCCATTCCATCGAGGTGGCGCAGATCGCGCGCTCGATCGCCCGTGCGCTGGGGCTGAACGAGGACCTCGTCGAGGCGATCTCCCTGGCGCACGACCTCGGTCATACGCCGTTCGGCCATGCCGGCCAGGATGCGCTCGACCAGTGCATGCGGCCGTGGGGCGGGTTCGAGCACAACCTGCAGTCGCTGCGCGTGGTCGACGCGCTCGAGCAGCGCTATGCGGCGTTCGACGGGCTGAACCTGTGCTTCGAGACGCGCGAGGGCATCCTGAAGCACTGTCGCAAGGCGGTGGCCGCCGGACTCGGTCCGGTCGCGCAGCGCTTCGTGTCGGGCGGGCAGCCCACGCTGGAGGCGCAGGTGGCCAACCTGGCCGACGAGATCGCGTACAACAACCACGACGTCGACGACGGGCTGCGTTCGGGCCTGATCGTGTTCGCCCAGCTCGAGGAGGTGGCCCTCTTCCGCCGCCACGCGCAGGCCGTGCGGCGTCGGCACCCCGATCTCGCCGACCGTCGCCTGGTCCACGAGACCGTGCGGGCGATGATCAACGAACTGGTCACCGACCTGCTCGACGAGACCGCGCGGCGCATCGCCCAGGCCGGGGTCGCGTCGGTCGACGACGTGCGCGCCGCACCGCCGCTGGTGGCGTTCTCGGCGCCGGTGCGCCGCCAGTCGTCGCAGCTCAAGCGCTTCCTGTACCGGTCGCTGTACCGGCACGCGCGCGTGATGCGCGTGATGGACCACGCCAAGCGGGTGGTGCAGGGCCTGTTCGACGCGTATCGCGCCGATCCGGGCGCGCTGCCCGCCGAACATGCCGAGCGGGTGGCGGCCGGCGGGCCGCGTGCGATCGCCGACTACATCGCCGGCATGACCGATCGCTTCGCGCTGCAGGAGCATGCACGGGTGAGCGGCATGCGCAGCGCGTCCGATGGGCGCTGAAGACCATCGCGCAGCGCACCCGGCGCGCTG
>Ga0116181_1003138_pt1 | contig 13019 bp, 14 predicted proteins | sample AD_UKC075_MetaG_FD_89752 | JGI IMG/M metagenome (GOLD analysis project Ga0116181, IMG submission 89752) | Active sludge microbial communities of municipal wastewater-treating anaerobic digesters from USA - AD_UKC075_MetaG | ecosystem: Engineered > Bioreactor > Anaerobic > Digestate | place: USA...
GAGGTTCACCGTATTCGCTACTTGTTCATCTATCCGGAGGAGGCATCATGAACGAAACACGGCGCAACATCCTTAAAGGCCTGGCTACTGCTCCTCCGTTGGCCCTTGCCCCCAATCTGCTGTGGGCCCAAGCCGCAGGCGAATTGAAAATTTCGGGGCTTCGACTACCTAGATTGTGAATTTCCTTTTTCACTACAGGCACACACGATTGCTAGTCTGTAGTCGAGGAGAGTCAGTTTAATTCAAAAGCCTATTTTTTCAAAAGCTAGGAGGATTTTATGGTACCCAATAATGATTTCTATGAATTATTCGCGGCTGATGCGAAATTTAATGAATTGATAAAGAAAAAGCGAAAAGTCAGCTTCGTTCTTTTCTCAATATCAATGGCCCTGTTCTTTTCGATACCACTAATATCAAGTTATGCGCCAAATTTTTTTAAATCTCAATTTATCGGACAAGTCAACATGGGGCTTGCATACTTAATATTTCAATACATTGCGGGTGGATTAATTGCCTGGAAATATGCGAAATCTTTCGGTGAAATAGACATTGAAACGCAGAAACTGCTATCGAGCATGACAGGCAATAAGTGATGAATGAAGGATTATTAAAATCGGAGAATGTAATGAAACAACCACATCGATCAAAGAGTTGGGCAGCACTGCTGGCACCATTGGTTTTTTATGGAGAAAGTGCTTTTGCCCAAGCTACCACGTTGGTTTCTGAAAAAAACCAATTAATGACCATTTCGGTGTTTTTGGTTTTATTTATTCTAACGCTAGCAATTACATTTGTTGCTGGCCGCAAGAACAAAACGGTTGGTGATTTCTATACGGCTGGTGGCGGGATATCTCCAAAGACAAATGGGATAGCTATCGCAGGGGACTATCTTTCAGCAGCAGCTTTTCTGGGTGTATCAGGGCTCATTTCTCTCTACGGCCTTGATGGGATCACCTATGTTGTTGGGTTCTTTGTTTCGTTTATTCCTGTTCTTCTTCTTGTTGCGGAACCATGCAGAAATCTTGGTCGCTTCACACTCGGTGACGTACTAGCTTATAGAAACAATTTCCGAGTAACAAAAACTGTCGTAGCTGTTTCGAGCATTCTAGTTGCATTGTTTTACATGGTTCCTCAAATCGTGGGTGGAGCAGTAATTATTCGCGCGCTGGTTGGGATTCCTTATGAAATATCGGTTATTGCTGTTGGCAGCTCAATGCTCGTATACGTAATGTTCGGTGGGATGAGGGCTACAACTGCTGTTCAAGTCCTCAAGGCTTGCCTTCTCATATCATTCTGCTTTGTACTCGTGGTGCTTTCTTGGCTTCCGTATGGATTTGATATTGGCAGTTTCTTTAAGGCCCTTACTTCAAGCGCCGGCGTACAGACTCATGTTCTAGAGACACTTCTCGGCGGAAAATCAGCACTGTCTGTGGCTGAAGCCGGGCAGCGCTTTATGGAGCCGGGTTTGTATCTAAAAAACCCAATTGAGCAGGCATCTCTAGGGTTAGCGCTGGTATTGGGAACAGCTGCAATGCCTCACATTCTCATGCGCTTTTTCACAGTAGCAGACGCACGCGGTGCGCGCACTTCAGCGTTGTATGCAATGGCTGCTATTGGCTTCTGTCACATTTTGATCATCGTTATTGGTTTTTCGGCAGCACTCAACGTGGGCCCGAAAGCAATTATCGCCATGGATAAAGGTGGCAATCTGGCAGCACCGATGCTTGCGCAATTTCTTGGGGGCGGGCCTGACAGCATCCTAGGTAATTTCATGCTGGCCTTGGTCGCTTCTGTATCGTTTGCAACGATCGTCGCGGTGGTTGCAGGTCTAACCTTGGCAGCAGCATCTGCGCTTGCTCATGACGTGTATGTGGGCGCCATTAAAAATGGAGATGCATCAGAAAAGCAGCAAGCAACTGCGGCGCGTATTGCGACGATTGCAATGGCGATTATCTCGATCGGTGCTGGTATTGCGGCAAAGGGACAAAACGTCGCACATTTGGTTGGACTTGGTTATGCCGTTGCAGCCTCGGCAAACCTTCCAGCATTAATCTTGACCCTTTATTGGAAGCGTTGCAGTACGGCCGGAGTAGTAGCTGGTGTTGTTGGTGGAACTTTGCTAAGCATATCTCTTGTTCTGATATCTCCGAACATGACCTATCCGATGCAAGTAAAGAAGACAGCAAATTCAACCATAGCTGATCTTGAAAAAAAGCTAAACAAAGCGGAAACCGGCGAGATCATTTTGAATGATGTAATTTTGGCTAAGCTGAAAGCCGATCTGAAGTCTGCGCAAACTGTAGTGTCGTCTATACATGATGGTGAAAAAAGCATTGTTGGCTTGAGCGAGCCACTAATCACCTTACGCAATCCTGGCATTATTTCTATTCCAGTAGGTTTTGCACTCGTAATAATTTTCTCAATGCTATTCCCGAGTGGGTATTCTAAATCACGTTGGGCAGAACTAGCGGTTCGGCGTGAAACTGGATATGGCGCTGCGCAAGCTACGTCCCATTAATCACTTCAATTTAATATACTCAGGAGATAAAAAATGAATTTGCCTATCGTAAAAGTCGCCGCAGCTCACGCAGCCCCAGTTTACATGAATAAGACTGCAACAATCCAGAAAGCTATTTCAATTATCAATGAAGCAGCTAAAAGCGGTGCCGAGCTGGTTGTCTTCCCGGAATCATTTATTCCAGGCTTTCCTGTGTGGGCTGCTCTTTGGGCTCCAATTTATAATCATGAATGGTTCAAAAAAATGGTGGCCAATAGCATCCTGATTGACGGCCCTGAGATTGCTGCAATCGCTAATGCTGCAAAGCAGAATCAAGTTTTTGTCTCTCTCGGGTTTAGCGAATCCACCCGAGTCAGTGTTGGTTGTATTTGGAACTCAAACGTGATGATCGGCGATGATGGAAGCATACTAAATCACCATCGAAAGCTCGTCCCAACATTTTATGAAAAAATGGTTTGGGCTTCTGGAGATGGTTACGGGTTGCGTGTTTCCGATACACGAATTGGAAAAATCGGAGCATTGATTTGTGGTGAAAACACGAATCCATTGGCGCGCTACTCACTAGCAGCCCAAGGCGAGCAGATTCACATTTCTGCTTGGCCAGCAATTTGGCCAACTCGTAAGCCGGGTAATCAAAACTTTGATAACCTCGCAGCAAACAGAATTCGGGCAGGCGGCGCATCCTTCGAGGCAAAGGCGTTCGGTATATTGAATGCAGGCTACATGGATAGCCACATGTTAAATATGCTTTTGGATGGTGCAGATAGTGATACGGTTGAAGTACTTGAAAAATCTCCACGTGCAGCTACGCAGTTCCTTGATCCGACTGGTGCTTTAATCGGTGATACGCTGCAGCACGAGGAAGGAATTGCTTATGCCACTTTTGACCTGAACGCTTGCGTTGAGCCAAAGCAGTTTCACGATATTGTTGGCTATTACAATCGATTTGATGTTTTTGACTTGTCAATCGATCGTCGCCGCCTTACTCCCGCTTGTTTTAAAGATACACCTGAGAGCGATGTTCTTGAAATTGTAGAGCGTAGAGAAGAGCATAATCAATTTTGTGATTAGTAATTTATATACAACGCGGCGCTGTGAATACATTCGTGCAAATGTCGATCACATTGACTGACCCTAAAATCTCAGGAATTTTTATGAACGCTCACCCGCCGAATGGTGTTTGGGACAGCCTGCGTCAGAGCCGAACTCGCCGCCTCGAGCGGGCGGCGAGTCTCGGTTTTGGCAAGGAAATTCCGGTCGACCGCATCATTGACCTGCTCGAAGCCGTCATCCAGCCGGGCGACCGCGTCTGCCTCGAAGGCAACAACCAGAAGCAGGCCGATTTCCTCGCCGAGTCGCTGGCCGACTGCAGCCCGGAACGCATCAATCACCTCAGTCTGGTCCAGTCAGTCCTGGCTCTCCCGAGCCATGTGGACCTTTTCGAGCGCGGCCTGGCAAACCGCCTCGACTTTTCTTTCAGCGGCCCGCAGGGCGCCCGGTTGGCCAAGCTGGTCCAGGAGCAGCGCATCGAGATCGGGGCGATTCACACCTATCTCGAACTGTTCGGTCGTTACTTCATGGATCTGACGCCGAACGTCGCGTTGATCGCGGCGCAGGCGGCGGATGCCGAGGGAAACCTCTATCTCGGCCCGAACACCGAGGATACGCCGGTCATTGTCGAGGCCACCGCCTTCAAGGGCGGCATCGTCATCGCCCAGGTCAACGAGCGGCTGGAAAAGCTGCCGCGTGTCGACGTGCCGGCCGACTGGGTCGATTTCACAGTGTTGGCGCCAAAGCCGAACTACATCGAACCGCTTTTTACCCGCGACCCGGCGCAGATCACCGAGGTGCAGGTCTTGATGGCGATGATGGCGATCAAGGGCATCTACGCCGAATACGGCGTCACCCGGCTGAACCACGGCATCGGCTTCGACACGGCGGCAATCGAGCTGCTGCTGCCGACCTATGCTGCCGATCTCGGCCTGAAGGGCAAGATCTGCACGCACTGGGCCCTGAATCCGCACCCGACGCTGATCCCGGCCATCGAAGCCGGCTTCGTCGAATCGGTGCACTGCTTCGGTTCGGAAGTTGGCATGGACGCCTATATCTCGGCCCGCTCCGACGTCTTCTTCACCGGCGCCGACGGCAGCATGCGTTCCAACCGGGCGTTCAGCCAGACGGCCGGGCTCTACGCCTGCGACATGTTCATCGGCTCGACGCTGCAGATGGACCTGGCCGGCAACAGTTCGACGGCGACGCTGGGCCGCATCACCGGCTTTGGTGGCGCCCCGAACATGGGTTCCGACCCGCACGGCCGGCGTCATGCCAGCCCGGCCTGGCTGAAAGCCGGGCGCGAGGCTTACGGTGCAAATGCCATCCGTGGCCGCAAGCTGGTCGTCCAGATGGTCGAGACCTTCCGCGAACACATGGCACCGGTCTTCGTCGAGGAACTCGATGCCTGGCAACTGCAGAAAATGATGGGTGCCGAGCTGCCGCCGATCATGATCTACGGCGACGACGTCAGCCATATCGTCACCGAGGAAGGCATCGCCAACCTGCTGCTCTGCCGCACGCCGGAAGAGCGCGAGCAGGCGATCCGCGGCGTCGCCGGCTTCACGCCGGTCGGCCTAGCGCGCGACAAGGCGATGGTCGAGAACCTGCGCGACCGCGGCATCATCCGCCGCGCCGAAGACCTCGGCATCGATCCCCGGATGGCGACCCGCGACCTCTTGGCCGCCCGTTCCGTCAAGGATCTGGTGCGCTGGTCGGGCGGCCTCTATGCTCCCCCTTCACGCTTCCGCAATTGGTGACCGCTATGGAAACACTCGAATTCCGTTTCGATTCCAAACCGGGCGTCCGGCCTGACCATCCCGCGCTGTGCGGCGTGGTCGGCTCGGGTAATCTGGAAATCCTGGTCAAGCCCGGCGACCAGCCGGGCTGCTGCCAGGTTCACATCAAGACCTCGGCGCGCGGCTTCGGCACCACCTGGCGCGCCGTAATCGGCGACTTCGCCGCCAGCCACCCGGCAGGCGGCACCGCCATCGCCATCAACGACATGGGGGCGACGCCAGCCGTCGTCTCCCTGCGTCTCGCCCAGGCGCTGGCCGAATATCAGGGAGGAGCACGATGAGCCTGTCGCTCACTAACCGCCACAGCTGGTTCGAAGCCACGGCCCGGGCCCGGATCAATGGCCTGCTCGACGCCGGCAGCTTCAGCGAAATCCTGCCGCCGGCCGCCTCACAACCCAGCCCGCATCTCGCCCAGCTCGACCTGCCGGGCGCCTTCGACGACGGCGTGGTCATTGGCTACGGTCGACTGGAAAAAAAGCCGATTTTCGTCGCGGCCCAGGAAGGCCAGTTCATGGGCGGCGCCGTCGGCGAAATCCACGGTGCCAAGATCGTCGGCCTGCTGCGCCGCGCGGTTGAGGAAAAGCCGGCCGCCGTGCTGTTCCTGATCGATTCCGGCGGCGTCCGTCTGCACGAGGCCAACGCCGGCCTGATCGCCATTTCCGAAATCATGCGCGCCGTGCTCGACGCCCGTGCCGCCGGCGTCCCGGTCATCGCGCTGGTCGGTGGCAGCTGCGGCGCCTTCGGTGGCATGGGTATCGTCGCCAAGCTCTGTTCGGCCATCATCATTTCCGAGGAAGGCCGCCTGGCGCTGTCCGGGCCGGAGGTCATCGAAACGGTGGCCGGCGTCGAGGAATTCGATGCCAAGGACCGGGCGCTGGTCTGGCGCGTCACCGGCGGCAAGCACCGCTACCTGATGGGCGACTGCGCGATGCTGGTTGACGACGACCTCGCCGCCTTCCGTAGCGGCGCCACGGAATTCCTCGCCGGATGGGCGGAACCGGCGCCGAGCCTGGCCAGCCTGCGCGCCCGGCAGCAGGTGCTGAAAAACCGCCTCGCCGCCTACGCCACCTATCGCGACGGCCTGCAGGTCTGGGCGGCGCTCGGCGTTGCCGAGCCGGAAAGCGTTCCGCTGCTCGACCGCGACAGCCTGGTCGCCTTGAAGGAAGGATTGCCGACATGAGCCTCAAAGACATTCTCGATCGCCTGTTTCCGGCCGGTCATGCGGTCAACGTCGCCAATTCGGTGATTACCGGCCAGGCGCAGACGGCGCAGGGTCCGGTCGCCGTGCTCGGCACCACCGACGCGGCGGCGATCGACCACGCGATGGCGCTGGCGCTGGCCGATTTCATCCTCGACACCGTCGAGCAGCATCCCGGCCGGCCGCTGGTCTTTCTGGTCGACACCTGCGGGCAGGCCCTGTCGCGCAGTCAGGAATTGCTGTGCCTGAACGGCTCGCTGGCCCATCTCGCCAGTTGCGTCGATCTGGCCCGTCGCCAGGGTCACCCTTCGCTCAGCCTTGTCACCGCCAACGCGGTCAGCGGCGGCTTCCTGTCCTTCGGCCTGATGGCCGACCAGGCCTATGCGCTGGCCGATGCCCAGGTCCGGGTCATGGACCTGCGGGCGATGGCGCGGGTGACCAAGATCGCCCACGAACGGCTGGTCGAACTGGCGGCGACCTCGCCGATCTTCGCGCCGGGCGCCGAAAGCTACGTCCGGATGGGCGGCATCGAGGCGATCTGGCCGACCGCTTCGGCCGAGTTGCTCGAAGCGGCATTGCTCGCCGCCCGGCAGGCGATGCCGGCGACCGACCAGCGGCTGGGCTGCGGCCTGAACCGCGGCGGCCGCCAGTTGGCGGCCGGTATCGCCCAGGCGGTGCAGCACGCCGGGCTCGGCGCCTGATCCGATGCGCCGCCACGATCTCGTCTATCTGCAGCCGGACGCGGCGTTTGCGACGTCCTGCACCGAGACGGGCGGGGCATACTGGCTGGCCGCCCGTGACTGGATCGCGGCTGGCCGGCCGCTGGTCGCCGCCCGCCAGCCGGCGGCCGGCGCGTTGCTGCTCGGCCTCGGTCTGCCGACCCGGCTGCAGCGGAAAAGACTGACGCTCAGCGTCGACCGCGAGGTCATTGCCGACATTCGGCCGCCGCTTGCCATCGCCGACTGCTTGTCCCAGCTGCCGGCTGGGCACGCCGTCGTGCTGGCCCGGCTGGCCGCGCAGGCCGCAGCCTGTTCGGTCCGGCTCGGCGTCTATGGCTCGTTGGCCTGGGAGGCGCTGAGCGGCGAAAGCTACCGCCATGCCGACTCCGATATCGACCTGATTTGCGATCTTGAGCATGTCGGTCAATTTGCCGCCATGTTGTCGGCCCTGCAGCAGGCTGCCGCCGAACTGCCCTGCCGGCTGGATGGTGAATTGCGCTTCCCGGGCGGCCATGCCGCCGCCTGGCGGGAAATCGCCGGCCAGCTCGGCCGGCCGCACGTCCCTGTCCTGGTCAAGGGTGAGCACGAGGTCGGCCTGTGGCCGCTGCACGCGCTGACCGCCAGCTTGTTGCCGGAGTCTTGCCATGCTTGAACGCGCCCGTCCCCTGCGCCATCCGTTGCCGCTGACAGTGCCGGCCGGCGAGCGGTTTGCCGCACGCATCGGCCGGCTGGCCATTCGCAGCCTGTACCGCGAAGTGGCGCTCGACGGCAAGCCCGGCCTGGTCGGCCCGGCCGGCAGCGGTAGCCACCCCGACATGGATTTCACCACCTTTATGCGCAGCCTGCAGGCCTTGCGCGGCTACTTCCCGGCGATTGCCGCCTGCGGTTTGCAGCGCCCCGCCTTCGCCCCGCTGCAGGCGCTCGGCATCGCCGCCGAAGCGGACATGCTGGCGGCGACTGCTGCGGTCAACACCCATCGCGGGGCAATTTTCAATCTCGGCCTGCTCTGTGCGGCGCTCGGTGTTCTGCAAGCCAAGGGCGCGACGCTCAATGCCGAAGCGGCCTGCGCTGTCGTCCGCCGGCACTGGGGGCGGGATATTCTCGCCGGCCTGAGCGAGACGACCGCTGGCGCACCGCTCAGCCACGGCCTGATCGTCGCCCGCCGCGACGGCAGTGGCGGGGCGCGGCAGGAAGCGGCGAGCGGCTTTCCAGCCGCCCTGAACGTTGGCCTGCCGGTGTACCGCGCGACGCTGGCCGCTACCGGCGACGGCGAACTGGCCGCGATGCAGGCCTTGTTCGCCTTGATCGCCGAACTGGAAGACACCAACCTGCTCTGGCGCGGCGGGCGCGCCGGGCTCGACTATGGCCGCCGCACCGCCGCCGATTTCCTGGCCGCCGGTGGCGTGCTGGCCGCCGACTGGCGGGCGCATGCCGCCGCGATCGATCGCGCCTTCGTCGCCCGTCGCCTGAGTCCCGGCGGCAGTGCCGACCTGCTCGGTATCACGCTCTTCCTGGCCGAACTCGACGGGCTGGCCTGAACATGCGCCTCGCCCTCCTCTTCAGCGGCCAGGGCGGCCAGCGTCCCGAGCACTGGCAACAGGTTCAGGCGGGCGTCGAGGGTGAACTGGGCGAGGTGCTTTCGCGGGTGCTCCCAGGCATCGCCGACCCTGCTGCTGCGGTCGACCCGGAAAAACTGGCCAAAAACAGCGTCGCCCAGCCGCTGATCTTCGCCCAGCAGATGCTGTTGTGGTCGCACCTGCGCGATCACCTGCCCAAGCCAATATGCGCCGCCGGCTATTCGCTGGGCGAAATGGCGGCGTGCAGCGCGGCCGGCGCGTTTACTGCCGTTGACGGCGTTGCCCTGTGTGCCGAGCGGGCCGCCGCGATGGACGGGGCGGTCGCCGGCGAACACGGCATGCTGGCCGTGCTCGGGCTCGACGAGGCGTTGGTCGCGGCGCTGGCCGAAGAGGCCGGGCTGGCCGTGGCGATCCGTAATGCGCCACGGCATGTCGTGGTCGCCGGGCCGCGCGCCGGCATCGCTGCTGCGGCGGGCAAGTTCGAAGCGGCCGGAGCGAGCCGGCTGGTCCATCTGGCGGTGCACACGCCTTCCCACACGCCCTTGCTGAACGCGGCCGCGGTCGACTTCAAAAAACGCCTGGATTTGCTGCCCGATCGCCGCCTGAGCTTCCCCGTGCTGAGCGCCATCGACGCGACGGCGGCGCGCACGGCCAAGGTGGCGCTCGACGCGCTGGCTCGCCAGATCTGCACGCCGCTCGACTGGGCCGCCTGCCTGCAGGCAGTCGTCGAGATGCAACCGGACGCGGTGCTGGAGATCGGTCCCGGCAATGCGCTGATCCGCCTGTTCGGCGAAGTGGCGCCTGGCATTCCGGCGCGTGCCTGTGACGATTTCCGCAGCATCGATGGCATTGTTGCCTGGATTCGTAGCGCCTGCTGATGAATTCAGCATTCGCGGATATTCAGGCCAATGACCCGTGATTCCCCTCGATGCCGTTCTGGCTTACCTTCTGACCGGCTCGGTGGCCGGTTTTTTTGCGGGGCTGCTCGGCGTCGGCGGTGGCGTCGTTGTCGTGCCAGTGCTGACCATCATCTTCACCGGGGTGGGATTTCCGGCCCGCGAAGTGCTGCATCTGGCACTCGGTACGTCGATGGCGACCATCCTGTTCACGTCGGTCTCCAGCCTGCGCGCCCATCACGGACACCAGGCCGTCCTCTGGCCGGTCATGGGCCGGATGACACCGGGCGTCCTGGTCGGCACCCTGCTCGGGGCGCAACTGGCGGCGATGGTGCCGTCGCGGGCGCTGTCGATCTTCTTCGTCGGGTTCATGATCTTCGTCGCGGTCCAGATGATTGCCGGCCTGCGGCCGAAGCCGACCCGCAGCTTGCCGGGTTGGCCGGGACTCGGGCTGGCGGGGATCGTGATCGGCGGCATCGCCAGCTTGGCGGCAATTGGCGGCGGGGCGCTGACCGTCCCCTACCTGATCTGGTGCAATGTCCGTCCGCACGCCGCCATCGGCACCTCGGCCGCGGTCGGCCTGCCGATCGCCATTGGCGGCAGCCTCGGCTATGTCTGGAATGGCTGGGGCCATCCCGGCCTGCCGCCAGGCAGTCTCGGCTTCATCTACCTGCCGGCGCTCGGCGTCATCCTGATCGCCAGCGTGCTGATGGCGCCGCTCGGCGCGCGCATGGCACACCGGCTGCCGATCAAGGTGCTCAAGCGGGTGTTTGCCGGCCTGTTGCTCGGACTCTCGGCAAAAATGCTGTGGAGCCTGTACGCCACCTGAGCCGCGACGGCGTCAGCACGCCTTGAACGCGGGCTTGCGCTTTTCCAGGAAGGCAGCCAGCCCTTCCCGGTAGTCTTCGGTGTCGAGAAAGGCGAACGACGCCGCCTTTTCCTCGTCGTTGAGCGGGCGGCCGCTTTGCAGGCGGCGAATCCACTGCTTGTGCCAGCCAGCGACCAGCGGTGCCCCGGCGCAGATGCGGCGGGCCGTGGCGTAGGCTTCGTCGGCGACCTGGGCGTCGGGCACGACGCGCGTCACCAGGCCTTTCTCGTAGGCTTCGCCGGCATTCAGGATGCGCCCTTCGAGCAGGATTTCCTTCATCACCGCGGCGCCGGCGAGCTTCAGCAAGCCCTCCATCTCGCCCGGATACATCGAGAAGCCGAGGCGGTTGATCGGTGCGCCGAAGCGCGCCGATTCGTTGCAGATGCGCAGGTCGCAGACGCCGGCGATTTCCAGCCCGCCGCCGATGCAGGCGCCCTGGATCAGGGCGACGGTCGGGTGCGGGCAGTCGGCGATGGAGTTCAGCGCAGCGGCAACCTGGCAGTGATAGTGGAGCGCCTGTTCGAGCGTGGCGCGGGCGGTGACGAATTCCTCAAGATCGCCGCCGGCGGCGAATGCCTCGTTGCCGGCGCCGCGCAGGACGATGCAGCGGATGTCGCGGTCGACCGACAAGGAAGCCATGTTTTCGGCCAGCTGGAGCCACATGTCGAGGTTGATGGCGTTCAGCTTGCCGGGGTTGTTCAGCGTCAGGGTGGCGATTTCGCCGTCGCGGGTGAGGTCGACCGTAGTCATCATGAATGTCCCAGTGGCGGAACGTGCATTATAAATGGCGCAATAGGTCAATTTTGGTCAGACCTCTATAAGATATAATCGCGGCCGCCGGATATACGGTAAGAACACAGAGGGAGAATAAAGCCATGAGCAGCGCGATGTATGAGCGGATGCGGGCCAACCCGAAATTCCAGGAACTTGTCGCAAGACGGGGGCGGTTTGCCTGGACGTTGGCAGCAGTTGTCCTGACCATGTTTTACGGTTTCGTAATGGTGGTCGCCTTCAACCCCACGTCGTTGGGACAACCGGTTGCCGAAGGCTCGATGCTGACGGTCGGTGTCGCCGTGGAACTTTTCATGTTCATTTTCTTCTGGGTGCTGACTGCCGTTTACGTCAAGCGCGCCAATACGGAATTCGACGCCCTGACGCAGGAAATCGTCAAGGAAGCCTGGAAGGAGAATAAATGATGCGCCAACTGATTATCGCGCTCGGACTACTGAGCCTCTCCGCCCTCGCCGTTGCAGCCGGCGATCCGCTTGGCGCCGCTGAAAAGCAGGCGACCAACTAGCACGCCATCATCATGTTCTGCATTTTCGTCGCGATGACGATGGGCATTACCTACTGGGCAGCCAGCCGCACCAAATCGACCGCCGACTTCTACACCGCCGGCGGCGGTATCACCGGTTTCCAGAACGGTCTGGCGATTGCCGGCGACTACATGTCGGCCGCCACGCTGCTCGGTCTGACGGCGATGGTGTACTCGCAGGGCTACGACGGCTATATCTACATGCTGGCCTTCTTCGCCGGCTGGCCGATCATCCTGTTCCTGATGGCCGAACGCCTGCGCAATCTGGGCAAGTTCACCTTCTCCGACATCACCGCCTACCGCCTCGACCAGGGCAAGGTGCGGACGATGGCGGCGATCTCGTCGCTGACCGTCGTCTGCTTCTACCTGATCGCCCAGATGGTCGGTGCCGGTCAGCTGATCAAGCTGCTGTTCGGACTGGAGTACAACGTCGCCATCTTCGCCGTCGGCATCCTGATGATGGTGTACGTCACCTTTGGCGGCATGGTCGCGACGACCTGGGTGCAGATCATCAAGGCCTGCATGCTGCTCGCCGGCGGCACGCTGGTCATGTTCCTCGCTTTCGGCCAGTTCGGCTTCTCGTTCCAGACGCTGCTGGAAAAGGCCACCGCCGTCCATAAGCTCGGTCCCAAGCTGATGTATCCGGGCAGCCTGCTGGCCGATCCGGTCACCGCCATCTCGCTCGGCCTCGGCCTGATGTTCGGCACCGCCGGCCTGCCGCACATCCTGATGCGCTTCTTCACCGTGACCGACGCCAAGGAAGCACGCAAGTCGGTGCTCTATGCATCAGGCTTCGTCGCCTACTTCTTCAACGTGATCTTCATCATGGGCCTGTGCGGCATCCTGATCGTCGGCCAGAACCCGGACTTCTTCGAAGGCGGTACGGTTGGCGGCAAGCTGATCGGCGGCGGCAACATGGTCGCCATGCACCTGGCCAAGGCGGTCGGCGGCAACCTGCTGCTCGGCTTCCTCTCGGCAGTGGCCTTCGCGACCAATCTTGCGGTGGTGGCGGGTCTTGCGCTGGCAGGAGCGGCGGCGATCTCGCACGACATCTACGCCAGCGTGATCATGAAGGGCAA
>Ga0116181_1003144_pt1 | contig 13004 bp, 10 predicted proteins | sample AD_UKC075_MetaG_FD_89752 | JGI IMG/M metagenome (GOLD analysis project Ga0116181, IMG submission 89752) | Active sludge microbial communities of municipal wastewater-treating anaerobic digesters from USA - AD_UKC075_MetaG | ecosystem: Engineered > Bioreactor > Anaerobic > Digestate | place: USA...
AATATCAGCAGGAGAAGGTAAATAGTCAATAATCATATCAAGTAATGTGCTGATACCAACATCTTTGGTTGCAGAAGAGATAACTACTGGGAAGATTTCGCCATTTAATGTTCCAACACGTAAGCCGTTTTTAATTTCTTCAAGGGTTAATTCTTCTCCTGAGAAATATTTCTCAAGCATTTCTTCACTTGTCTCCGCAACCGCCTCAGTTAATTGATTATATAATTCCTCAATTTTGGCCATTTTATCAGGATAAATTTCACCTTCGACTAATTCTTGACCAGTAAAAATAAGAGCTTTTTTATCGATAACATTTGCAAATCCATCAAATTTATCGCTTTTACCTAATGGCCAGCAGAATGGGACAGCTTTATGACCTAATTTTTTGCGAACTTGATTTAATACATCTTCAAATTTAACATTTTCTTTATCCATTTTATTGATAAGAATAATGGTTGGAATATGTTTTGTTCGTAGATATTGCCATGCTAGTTCGGTCCCTACTTGTACTCCAGCACTAGCATCAACAAGCAATACCGCCCCATCAACAACTGATAAGGCATTTTGAACTTCCCCAACAAACTCCTCAGAACCTGGTAAATCTAAAAAGTTAATTTTATGGTCCTTCCATTCTACTGGAATCAAACTAGTTGTTAGCGATGTTTGACGAACATGTTCTTCAGGAAGATAATCGCTAACAGTATTTTTACGTTCTACTTCCCCTTTCTTCTCAATTGCCTTGGAAACAAAAAGAACCGATTCAGCTAAAGTTGTTTTTCCTGATCCTTGATGCCCCATAATAGCAATATTACGAATCGATTGTGCTAGATATTCTTTCATTAAAAATTACCTCCTCGTATAAATCCGATTCCATTGACTTTATTATACCTTATTTTTAGGGATTTGGCTACTATTATTTGTAAAATACCAAGTCCTAAAAACAAAATTATTACCGAAAAATTACTCATAAATTAATGAATTTTTACTCACAACTGCTTTAATTATAACATATGCTAATTTAATTCTCTATGATTTTTTTTCAAATTATTATATTGTTTCAACTTTTTATAACAATAGTCCTTGAATAATTCATTGTTTTTATCTTCATTTTAATTTTGCTAATTCATTATTAATAATAAATCAATACTTTAATATATCAAATCAATATTAATCTATAAAATATAATAAAAAAAGTATCCTTTAAAAGGATACATTTTAAATATGAAATCTTTTTTTGATTTCATCTTTAGTTTGACGATCGCCAAAAACAATCATTCCAATGATAGTAACTAATGATAAGCAAGCTGCCGAAAGACTTGGCCATAAAATATTTGTTACTTTAAGCAAATACAATATCATAGGAACAAAACCTAAAAAAATTGTTCCAAGAAAATATAAAATATAATCACTATATTTCATTCGTTTAATCATAATAACGATGATATTAGCAACTGTAGTGACAAACGATAATACCGGAATAACATATGAAACTGACCAACCATTGATAAGTTTTTTATCACTAACATAATCTATTAATGCCACCACTAAACTAATTACTATCATTTGTATAATTAACTTTTTCGCAATCGGTGTCTTTGAAAGAATTGTGCTTTTAAATAAAATCCATAAATAAATCGAACCACCAATTATATAAAAACTCCATAAATTATCTTTATTATTAATTAGGTTAATAAGTAACGAAATAAGGGAGGAGACTATAAGAATAAAGGCTAAAATACGTAAGAATAAATTTCGTTTTTGAACTAATGGTTGATGAGGGGGATATGTAGTTAATACCGGATCATCATTAATAATTTCTAAAAAATTTCCGCATAATGGACAAGTTTTTCTTGTGGTGCTGACCTTTACCCGACATTGTTTACATTTTTTCATATTACACCTCTAATTCATTAGTCTCAATAATAATATCTAGTCCCTCATCAGCTAAAAATCTAAATAAATTTTTTTGGAAATCTCGTTCTACCATCGCACTACTAATAGATAAAACTAATTGATTATTATAGCTTACTACCCCAATACCAATTAAACTACCTCGAGATGCTCCACTCGTAAAATTAATTCGTTTGACATACTTGCTCATTGATTTTGGTAATTGTACAACACCAAGGTTAGAAAAAGATAAGCTATTTGGTCCTTCGCCCCACGTTTTATAACCTAATTTTAAAACTAATTCTTTAATAAATAATGGCATTATACGCATTATGAAATTTTTTTCTAATTTGACATTTGCTACGATTTGGGCTTGCAATTTATCTTTTTGAATTTGATCTTTAAAATCCGCTTTGACTTTTTCTAAAATATCTTTAAAAGTTAATTCTTTATCAAAGGAAATACTAGAACGAATGAATAACGAAAAGTTTCGTAAAGTTTGAGTTGGGAAAAAGCGACGCAAATTAACTGGAACAAATAACTTAAATGGACGTTTAGTTTTTTCTAAAACATTTGGGGATTTATAGGCACTATAAATAATCGCAGCCCCTAAAAATTCAGTAATAGTACAATCATATTTTTTAGTTATTTCTTTCAATTGATTAACATCCATTATGCTTTTAATTACCGCTGGCCATAAATCATCATATTCAGTCCCAACAAAATGCATAGCTCTTCCAGCATTTCGTGGATATTTTACTTTTGGATCATAATTTTTAACGAAACTATCTTCTAATTCTTCTCGGCGGACCTCAGTGTCTTCAGTTAGCACCAGCCCTTCATCTTCTACATCATATCCCATTAATTTTAAATAAGTAAAACAAATAGATTTAAGCATTTCCATGGCGCCGGTACCATCAGTTAACGAATGGAAAGTCTCTAGCGTAATTCGATTATCATAATATGATAATTCAAATAAAAAGTTGTTTAAATCTTTTCGTTTATAACTTTGACAAATATATGGACTTTCCTTAACTACTTTAGGTTTGGCATCATTTGGCTCAAAGTAATACCAAAACAATCCACGTTTTAATTTAACATTTAGATTAACAAATCTTTTAATTACTATTTCTAAAGCCTCTTGTAATACTTCCGGTTTAATTTCATGATCTAAAATCATAGATACCCTAAATGTATTCGTTCGACCTTTATTAGTAACAGATGGAAAGATTTTGGCGGCATTATCTAATTTATACCATTTTTTCGTAGACATTATAATACACCATCCCGATAATGACCATATGTACTATTTCTTAATGATAAACTATGGTCAATTTTTTGATAATATTTCTCATAATACATTTTAGCGATTTCCTTAGTTTCTTTATAATCTTCAATTGTGAAATCAAGATAACAACTTCGGATTCCTAGTTGTTTAATTTCATCTAAATAGTCGATTAAATGAAGACGCTTCGAATTTAATATTTTTGTAACATTTTTAATTTTTAAAACTGGAAAAGTATAATCTTTACGGTCAATTAAATAACTTTGATTTCCGTTAATATTATTCTTTCCTAATAAATCATGACGCATAATCATCATTTCTTGATATCCATAACAATTTAATTCTAAATTAGGAATAAAACCATAACGATTTTTAAAATTGTTAATTAAATTAATAATTTCTTCTTTAGACATTTCCAAAGACAAACCAACAATTTTAACACCTTTTGTTAACAAATAATACACCGCATATGAATTAACAACATTTAAATAAATAGAACTAGCCAATGTTTTATCATTCAATAATCCAATATTACTTGAAACATATGGAATACTTTCATCAAAACTTTCTTGAGCAATTCGATCATAATAATAAACAAATTTAATTTTAGGATATTGTTTTTGATATTTGTGAATTAATTCTAAATTTGAAACATATATTTCTTGAAATCCAATTTCGATAACAGCTTGAAGTTGTTCTTCAGTAGTAACCTTAGCTTTTAAAGAATATTCTATAGGTAAAACATTTATTGGTTTAATACTTGGACTTGCTATCTTTGGTTTCCGAATATTCCATTTACTTCTTAAATACGATAATTCTTCAATCGCTTGACGTCGTAGTTCATTAATTTCTTTAATTGGTAAAAATACTGCAAATGGTAAATCAATTGTTAAATTTTTAAAATAGTATGGTGTATTACCTAATTTATTAATTTGTTCAAATATTCGTTCATTTGTAATATTTGCTCTTTCCGCCTTTTCAACATTTCCCTTTGATAAAACACAAACAGTATTTTTTCCATCAGTAATTTCCAGTTTCAATTTATTATCTTGCAAACTAACCTTTCCAAAACATGCAATTTTTTTATAATTTGATTTAATCGTCTCTTCAGTATGAAGAGTTTGCTTGATTGATTTAGTTAAATAAACTAAAGCACCATTATTTACTATATGATTACTTAGGATAAAGCATTCTTTACTAGCGCTTTTAATGTCTTGAAAAGATAGATCTTTCATTTTCGTAATTGTAAATCCAAAACTTTCTTTTCCGACAATTCTAATACTATCACCAGTATTTAACGGATAAGTTAGTTTTATTTTCAAATATTCACCTTTACTACCAATAACTTGTCCTATTAAAATTCCTTGATGATTGGGACTTTCGATATTAGTAATACTATAATTATTTTCATCTAATAAGTAGCCTTTGGTAAATTGGCGATTAAAAGCTGTTTGTAATTCCAAAATGGCTTGATTAATATCAAATGATTTCCCATCATAAAAAGAATCAATGGCTTGACGATAGATATTTGTGGTAATGGCCACATATTCAGGACTTTTCATTCGCCCTTCAATTTTTAATGAATCAATGCCACTTTCAATTATTTTATCTAAATATTCTAGTGTTATTAAATCTTTTGTACTTAAATAATGTTTTTCAGATGGATTATTACCTAATTTATATGGCAAGCGACATGCTTGAGCACACTTTCCACGATTCCCACTCCGCTTACCAATAAATGAACTCATTAAACAATTACCGGAATAACAAATGCATAATGCTCCGTGGGCAAAGACTTCGATTTCTAAATTAGTTTGATCTTTAATAGATTTAGCTAAAGGTAGATTAACTTCACGAGCTAAAACAATACGTTTGACATTAAAGTATTGTAAAGTCTTAGCTTGGTTTACGCTATGGACATTTACTTGGGTGGAAGCATGAATGGTAAATGATGGATAATGTTTTGAAATATATTCCATCACACCTAAATCTTGGACAATTAATGCATCCACATCAGTTTGATATAAAAAATCTAAAAATGAAGTTAATTCATCCCATTCCGAATCGAAAACGATAGTATTTATTGTTACATACACTTTTACTCCACGGACATGGGCATAGGTAATAAGTTCGCAAATTTCTTCGTTAGTAAAATTTTGCGCATAGGCACGGGCCCCAAAGTTTTTACCACCAATATAGACTGCATCGGCCCCGTTATTCACTGCCGCATAAAACGCTTCTTTAGTTCCGGCAGGTGCTAAGAGTTCAATTTTTTTCATGGTGTCATCCTTCTTGATATAAACTTTCTAAATATAATAAAGCTTTTTTAGCTTCTTGTAAATATAGTTCTTCATCGAAACTATTCTCTTTGGTAACTGCTTCTAAAGTTAATGGACCAAAAAAACCAATTTTCTTAAATTTTTTTATTAGGTTTAACCAATTAATATTTCCATGAGTTGGAATCAAGTGTTCATCATAATCGCCATGATTATCACTTAAATGAATACATACTAATTTGTCTTGATATTTGGCAAAATCAAATGACTCTATATTTTTCGTAAAAGCATTGGCATGGCCTGAATCAAAGCAAAATTTTAAATATGGATGATTAATATTCCCATAAATATAATCTAAATAATCTAGACGACGTAAATTTTCTAATGCTAAATAAACATTATTTTTCTCACATATTGATAGGATTTTTTCAACCCGTTCTAAAGCAATTGGATTAATAGCTGGTGGATTATTGCCACTCGAAATGTGCATCACCACAATTGGAATATCTAATTTTGATGCTTGCTCAACCCCAGCAATTACTCCATTAGCATAATCATTCCCTAACTCATCATCTATCCATAAATGATTACAATTGGTAACTGCTAAATGCATCGCTTCCACATCTAACCCAATTGTTCGGGCATAATTTACAATTTGTTCATTTTTATCATTTTCATCAATCTTAATAAAAATACCATCAAATTGATGTTTTTTAATTAAATCCAAACGTGTGAAAACATCACTTTGTTTACTATATTCTAAATATATATGATGTTTCATTAAATCACCTAAGTTTTTACAAATTAAGAAGAGACCTAAACGATCTCTTCTACTTTATTCATTCACTATATATAAAATACCAATCGTTTTTGGACCACAGTGAGACCCGATAACACTTCCAGCTTTTGTAGAAACAATGTTAGCATTTGGAATTAGTGGAGTAATTTTTTCACGAATGTATTTCTCGTTTTCATCAGATACCACATGTGTAATAAAAATACAATCCGGATCAACTTTATCTAAGTCTTTATAAAAATATTCTAACATCGCATCAACTGCTTTACGTAATGTCCCACGAGGTTTTTTAGCTACAATCATTTTACCATCAATTACCCGAATAAGTGGATGCATTTTTAATAATGTTCCAATTAAGCGAGCAGTTCCACTGCATCTTCCACCCCGATGTAAATATTCTAAGGTATCAACGATAAACTGACTGCGAACACGAGGAACAATTTTTTCCACTTCTTCTTTAATTTGTTCAGCACTCATTCCTTGGTCTCGAAAACCGACGGCTTTACGTAACAATAATCCTGAACCACTAGACAAGTTTTGTGAATCAACTAAAAATACCCGTCCTTCTGGCAAATCATGAATAACTGACTTAGCAATTTGGAATGCCCCTGACAATCCACTACCAATTCCTAAATATAAGACGTCATAGCCTTGATCAATATATTTTTTAAACGTCTCATAAAATACTCCTGCTGAAGCAGCAGCGGTTTTTGGAAAAATTTTAGTTTCTTTAACTTTTTCGACCAATTGGTCACTATCCATTTCTACTAAATCTAAATACGATTCATCATTAAAATTCACATGGAACGGAATTACTTCCACATCCATTTCTTGATACATCTGTAAACTTAAATCACATGTGCTGTCAGTAATAATTTTAACTTTATTCATTCTACACTCTCCCAAATAGATATTTAATTATTATATCATAATTACATTATTTATCTAGCGAAAATAGTTTATTTTGTTGTTTATAAGTTTTTAATTCTAAAATTAAGTAATCACGAAAATACTCATGTAAGTTAGTAATTTCACGTCCATTTAAAAATTCATAATTTGTTTTATAAAATAAATAATCAACCGTTGCAATCGTATATTCTTTATAATCCACTAAATAATTAACATCAAAATTACTACTAAAAACAAATCCACTATTTCTAGCAAGTAACCGTAATTGACGTCCAGTTAACTTACATGTTAAAACAACATTATCAAACGGCATAAATTGATATACTCTTTGAACATCAATTATTTCATTTTGACGAATTGGAAAACCTCCACGGAAAGCCCCCGAATTCACTACTGCAAAATCTGCTTTGCTATATTTTTTCATTACATTAACCGCCCAATTAGCAAATGTATCTTTGGAAATATATGTTCCGGCAGTTGCTAATGCTTCATCGATATCAAGTTTTTTCTTTACTTCTTGGCGGTGTTTTTCAATTATTTCAAGAATAGTTGGATTATTTTCTGAAAGTGAATAACCTACTTGAATTGTATCAACTGATACTGAAGTTATTTTTTTAGTCTTTTTATCTAGATTTAAACGAATATATCCAATATGACTACCACTACTTCCCGCTTGAACTACCGGTAATTCTACCCGGTTTTGGCGAGGAATAGTACGGTCATAATAGTAATGAGTATGAGCATTAATTACTGCATCAACACTATACATTCCTTCTAGATAACTTAACTTACGGTTAAATGAGTCAGAGGGTGTATTCGTAGTATCTCCGTCATGAGCAAGAACAATTACTACATCAACATTCTTATTTGCTCGTAACTCAAAAGCTAGGCTTTTAATAATTGGGACAGGATTTAAAAACTTATACCCTTCAACATAAGGTGCCGTAATCGAATTAATTTGATAATCTCCGATTACTCCAATAATACCAATCTTTAATCCGCCGCGTTCAATAATAACGTAGTCATTAACCCATTCAGCTCGTTGGTTAGTACTTATTTTATAGATATTTGCTCCTAATAAAGGGAAATTAACCTTTACTTGGGAACTTTTTTCATCGATTAAATCAATTATTCTTTGAACCCCCCAATCAAACTCATGGTTAACAATTGTAAAAGCATCAATTCCAATATAATTTAACGCCTCGACAACGACTCCACCATAAGTTAAATTGGAAATGGCAGTTCCTTGAAACATATCTCCAGCTACCAAAATAACTGTATTATCTGGGTTTGTTGTTTTCTTTTCAATTAAGAAATTTCCTATCCGAGCAAGTCCACGGCCATATTCATCTTCTTCGATAGCGCCGTGTAGATCATTGATTGAATAAATATCTAAATAATCTATGGTAATCTGATCTTCTTGCTCGTCCTCATTACCCAGGTCATCATCACCGATAATTTGATCATTATCAGGATATTCAAGTGGGGCTTTTTCTACAAGATCACAACTTGTAAAAATAAAAATACTAAATATTAACAGTAAGATAATAAATAACTTGTTAAATAAATTACTTCTCCTAATCACTGTTATTTACCTTTCTTCTTTGATGTTGATTCGACATTTTAATTATATCATAGTTGTTTCATCTTTTCAAAATAATCATTAATTTTTATTAATTTATTAGATATTGCTAAATGAATATTACCTAATAAAACAAGAATTTAAAAGGTCAATTTTTACCTTTCTCATTCTTTTTTAAATAAATTTCTTTATCTAAAATATAATTTATACTTTAAAATCAACCACTTAATCACACTAAATCAATAGAAAAAAAGAACTAAAGGTGAATTGATACCTTTAGTTCTTAATAATTTCACCATATGTTCCCGGTGCAGTAATTCCCGCCGCATTTGCTTCATCAGTGTCGATGTGCATAGCTAAAGCAAAGTTTGGACTTACACGAACTACTACATCTGAGAAAGTTAAACTACGATGATCAGTAGTTACTTTAACACTTACTACCTCGTTATCTTTTAAATCTAATCTTTCTGCATCTTCAGGGGTGGCATGAATATGTCTTTTAGCAACAATAACCCCTTCAGTTAATTCTACTTCTCCGGCAGGGCCGATTAATTTACAACCTGGTGTTCCTTTGATATCTCCTGATTCTCTAATTACCGCTGGTATACCTAAAGCGCGAGCGTCGGTTGCGGAGACTTCGACTTGGGTAGCTTTACGAGTTGGTCCTAAAATAACTACATTAGAAATTGAACTTCTTGGTCCAACGATAGTTACTCGTTGTTCAGAAGCATATTGACCTGGTTGAGACAATTCTTTAACCGGAGTTAATTTAGCACCTTTTCCGAATAATATTTCTAAATGTTCATCTGTTACATGTACATGTCTTGCAGATGTTTCGACTAAAACTTTATCTCGCATTTATAGACCTCCATTTTAAAAAACAAATACTTGTATCGTTAAGACTAACATATTATAGCATGTATACTGTAAACTTGCAAGAAAGGAGACTGTAAATTTAAAGTAAATGTTTTCCAAAATTATTTAATTAAAATATAAAAACCTCATAATATGAGGTTTTTCGTTTTTGATAGTTTTATACATAATTTTTATTCAAATACACCAGTTCTTTCAATATCTTTAAAAATAGACATTAATACATCCACAACTATTGAATTACCAGCTTGTTTATAGCCCTGTGCTCTTGATACAACTAATCGAAAGTCATCTGTAAAGCCCATCAATCTTAATGCTTCCCTTTCTGAAAGCATTCTAACTTTACCATTCACCGTCAGGTAATTATCAATTCCCGCTCGATGTCTATTCCCCATGGTTGATAAAATAGTCCTAGCAATCGGTAAATCTATTTCAGGTTTTTGATAAAAAGATTTTGTTCCACCCTTCATAACATAATTATATAATTTTTCAGTTAAAAAGTATTTCTCATCAATTTTACCTGGTATGTTTTTTAATACTATTTCACCTTGTTCATTATAAGTAACTGAACCTAAATCATTTCTCTCAATTGTAAAATCTTGCATTGTATATGAATTCTTATCTTCTATTTTAGTAGTAAACTCAAAACCTTTTTCTTCCCTAAACCCTACTACAAACAATCTCCTTCTTGTTTGAGGAATTCCAAAATCACTTGCATTAAGAATTTCATGTTTAATTTCATATCCAATATTTTTAAAGCTGTTATAAATTATTTTCCATGTTTCACCCCTGTTATGGGTTTTTAATCCACGAACATTTTCGAATATGAAGACTTTAGGTTGAACCTCACTAACAACCCTAACAAAGTCTCTAAACAAATTTCCTCGATCATCGTTAAGTCCCTCTTGTGATCCTACAATTGAGGAAGATTGACAAGGTGAACCACCAACTAGTAGATCGACTTTTCCAGTGAAATTTGTTCCGTCAAGTAATTGAATGTCTTGAAAAAATAAGTTATCTTTCAATTTATCTTTGTAATTTGCTAGATAACTTATTTGCACAAAATTTGTTCGTCTTGTTTTAGATTTATATAAATTATCAACATATTCTTTTTTTTCAATTGCTGTTTTTAGAGAACGAACTATTTGTAACTCTTTTTTTGGATTTATATCTATTTGCCTTTCGCCATTATCGCAGGCAAAAACAATCTCATAATCAACATTTAGCCTTCTTAAAGCAAATTCCATTGCTCCAATGCCACTAAATAACGTAGCTAGTCTAATTTTTCTTTTCATTAAAATCGACCACTTTCAAAATTGATTTTAATATTTCTTCTAACACATTAACAACTATGGAATTACCAGCTTGTCTATATATCTGTGAATTTGGTCCTTCAAATTTAAAACTATCCGGAAATCCCATTAACCTCAAACATTCTCTAGGTGTTAATTGTCTTACAACACCCTTTTCGCCTTGGAACTCGCCTACATAGGCTCTGCTTAATATTTTTTCATCATGTTTAGTTAAGTCCAGTTTCTCAAATATAAAATCGCCATTCCAGTTATACTGTTGGTTAGCTCTTTGAGCTCTCATAACACTATGATTAACTCTTGCTCGAGCGTAATTCTTTGGGTTGGTAACAAATTCAAAACCCTTTTTCCCTAAATAATACAAATAATCAACTTTATCCTCTAAAAAGTCAAATACTGTTTTATTAGTTGGTTCCCCTTCAGGAAACTCAAAACTATTTGGGTTATTTTTAAAGCCCACAAGAAATAATCTTTTTCTATTTTGTGGAATCCCAAAATCAATAGCATTTAAAATATTAGAATATATTGTATACCCCGTAGATTTAAACTCCTTTTCAACAATTTCCCAGGTCTCTTTTTTTGATAATAGACCAGGAACATTCTCAAAGATAAATACTTCGGGTTCAATTTCTTTAATTAATCTTATGTATTCAAAAACTAAAATACCTCTTTCATCAGTTAAGCCTTTTCTATTCCCCATTATCGAAAAGCTTTGACAGGGACTACCACCAACAAGTAGGTTTATATTGTTTTTATATCTAGTACCATCGATAAACCTAATATCTTCGTACCATTGGTCTTCACTTATTTTATAATTTTTAAAATAATTTATTTTTACATAATTTTTCCTCTTTGTTTGCCCGTATAATTCCTTTACAAATTTTTGCTTTTCTGAATATGTCAAATTTTTTGTTTCTTCTTCAATTTCAGTAAAACTTTGCTTGATATCCCGTTCTCCATTATCACAAGCAAATATTATATCATAATTGATCTTTTTTTGCATCTTAATTTTTTCAAGAGCTTGTTCTATTGCTCCAATGCCACTAAAAACACTAGCTAACTTTATCATATTATACCTCGTCTATTTAGTAAATACAATTTTCTACCACTTAGTATATTCAATGCCACCTAGGTCAATTGTATAAACTATTTTCAATATCTTATTTCTTGTTGTTTCATTACTAATATCTTCTATAGACAATTTAGGAAACTTATCATCTATACAATATTTTCTTTTATCCACCACCATATATTTCTCTTTTCTCATTTTCTTGCCTTTTCTTAAGTTAAGCGAAGTTAATTGTTCTTCTAATTCATTTGCTGGATATCCCAAATCCACAAGCTCCCTCACAACATCATCTATGGAATTACCATATGGGGATTTTTCCAATCTACAAAAGAATAAGTAAACAGGTTTGTTAGAATGTAGTTGATTTTGACTATTTATTGAAATAGTTAAATCATATTTTTTTATGGTAGATTTGACTTCACAAACGAATTCATCCGTTTCAAAATCATGTGTACCGTTTATAATTGATGTCCATTGTACATTACTATATGTTTGATAAAGATATCTTAAAACAAGTAATTCTGCTAAAACTGAATAACTACTAATATTTTTCTCAGCATTTCCTAATAAAGATTTCCAACTTTCCCACCAATCAAAAGGTGACTCAATTAGTTTTTTTCTTAACTCTCCATTTTCCCCAGGGTCAACAAAATGTTTACAAATAACAGCAAATTCATTTCTAAGCGTAAAATTTGAGGAATTAAAATATAAACATCTAATTTCTTTATATTCTTGACCCTTTTTAATAGGGAAAATTTTAGTTTCTATTTTTGCGCTAGAAAATTCTGCAAATACATCATCATCTTTGTCATAGATGATAGCTACCCCATAATTATCAAACGTTTTAACAACAAATGTTTTAAATTCATCCGGTATTGTATTTAGCTGAATTATTGTATTTGGTCTTATCGAAGAAAACTTTAATTTAATTTCTTCTAATATATTCATAACTAGACCCACTTTCATTAAATTTTATTCCGACATTCTCAAACAGCATTCTTACATAATTGTCCG
>Ga0116181_1003148_pt1 | contig 12986 bp, 12 predicted proteins | sample AD_UKC075_MetaG_FD_89752 | JGI IMG/M metagenome (GOLD analysis project Ga0116181, IMG submission 89752) | Active sludge microbial communities of municipal wastewater-treating anaerobic digesters from USA - AD_UKC075_MetaG | ecosystem: Engineered > Bioreactor > Anaerobic > Digestate | place: USA...
AAGTCTGTCAAGAGACTCTTTTGGATTTCTTGTAAATAAGACTCCCGAACCTGAATTCGTATCAAAATTACCAAATACCATCTTCTGAACCACAACCGCTGTTCCCCAATCTTCAGAGATTCCTAGAATTTCCCTATAAGACTTTGCTTTTTTTGAATACCATGAATTGAAAACTTGTGAAATTGATATGTCAAGCTGAATCCACGGATCCTCTTCTATATAGATACCTTTAGATAAAATAAATTCTTTATATGTCGTCGCAACTTCTTTCATCTGAGATGCAACAAACTGAATTTTAAAATCTGTCTTATATTTTTTCTTAAATTCATTTATAATATTGTCAAATTCATCTCTATCAAGTCCAAAAGACATTCCCCAGCACTGTAAAAATCTTCTGTAACTGTCCCAGACAAACCATGGTTTTCCAGTCTGTTTTATAAGTCCATCTATAATTTTTTCATTAATTCCAACATTTAAAAAAGAATTCATCATTCCAGGCATTGAAATAGCTCCTCCGCTTCTTACGGATACAAGTAAAGGATTAGCCGGATCTCCGAAAGTTTTTTTTGTGATATTTTCCAGTCTTTTTAAGGCTAAATGAATCTCTTTGTTTAAATGTTCTTTTACAGGTTCAAAATTATTGATTGCTTCTCTGCATCTGAAAACTTCAGTAGTTAAAATAAATCCGGGAGGCACAGAAATTCCTTTATGAAAAAGTTTTATCAGATTATGCCCTTTATTGCCAAGATGGATTCTATCATTGATTTCCTCTTTTGGATAATAAATATCACATATAATCTTCTTGGGGTCATATGTCATAAGAAGGTCAAGGTCTTTATATTCAAGTTTTTCTGCCTGATTGTATGATGCGTTAATAACTCTGCTGATAAGTCTATCAAGCTGGCTTAGACCCGGATATTGAGCAACCGTATCTCTTAAAAATTTTTCTGATAGAGTACTTGTGGGTTCAAACTCAGCAAGCTCTCTATTGTTCAGATTTTTTAAAATTTTTATTATTATTTTTTTAAGCCATTTCTTGTATGGCGCTGTGCAATATATATTTACCATATCACTTATTGACTCAGCAAAATTTCTGAAAATATCCATATATTGAGAGAATGTGAATCTTCTTATCTCCAATGCCACCGACAGCATCGTAAAAGTATTTATATATTTTTGTGAGGAAATTCCATTAAGTTCAAGAATTTTACCAAAAAGTTTAAGATATTTTTCTATTCTAAAAAGAGTTGCTCTTGTAATGAAGCTGAGGTCTATTGATTGCTCAATTTCATCAAGAAAACTGTTAAGCAAACTCTCAAGTCTTAAAAATACAGAAAGTGCATTAAATTTTCTTTCACTGTATCTTCCTGATACAGAGGGAATTCCTGCAACAATATGCCTCTTATGAGTTATATCTTCAAAAGCATCATATTTTTCAGATGAAGTCATGATACTTTTCAACTTTTCAAGATAAGATATAATTGACTCAATTTTTCTAAATAGAGAGTTTTCAGATAAAGCCTCAATTACCGGTGTTGCATCTGGTAATCCGAGATAAAGAGCCTCTTTTAAAAGAGTTTCGACTTCTTTGCAGTCTGTTTTATATTTTGCATACAACAACTGGTAAAGCTTTGCTGTTAAAATCGCTTTGGTTTTGGCTGTATCTGATACAGGAATCAAGTTTATCTCATTCATTATTGTATCCATTGGAGTTGAAAGGACGGTTTCAACAGAACCAAATTTTTCAGAATCTGAAAGTTTTTTAAATATATATCCAAGCTCTTTCAGATGTTCATTAACTAAATCAAGATCTTTTAAAACCTCATCAGGTACATATTTTTCAAGAACTTTTCTGTCAGCAGTAATCCAGAATTCTACTGTTTTTTTAATTAAATCAATTATCAGAGGACTGCTTTCAACATGAATCTGCTTTCTTATAAAATGTACAAGAGTATCTTTTCTTTTAAACATTTCATCAACCTGGGTTGAAACCATTCTTAACTCGCCTTCTGCATTTATTTCGTTAAAATAAACAGGAAATTTCTTTAAGAGCAGTTTTACTAGATAAAATATCTGACCAATATCAGCATTGAGAAGTTTTGTTATTTCTCTCTGGAAAAGGTCTGTATCCTTTATATGAACTCCTCCAAAAAATAGATAAATACAGAGTGCTGCTATCAATTCTTTTGTATCCAATGGGCTTTTAGAAATTAAATTAAACCATAGCCTTAAGTTATTTATATGATAACGATTAACATTTATAGTGTAATTTTCAGAAAATCCTTTAAATTGAGGTGTATGAAACCCTGATAATATCAAGTGTTCAAGATAATAATCTAAAATTTCTTTATTTTTTATTTTATAAATAGCATTTCCAATGTCCTCAAGTGAAAATATCACAGCATCAGGAAGTCTATAGAAGAATTTTTCAAATTGAAGAAATACTGTATCAAGAATTAAAAAAAAGTTTTTATTATTTATTTGCTGTGAATGAATCAAAAAATTTTTTATTGCTCGTCCGAGTTCTCTTATTGAAAACTCATGAATTTCTTTTAACTGTTCTGTATCAAGTATCCAGCACAGATATTGAAGATGTGTCAATAAATTAATCCATAAGTCACCGGAATCTAAGAAATTTTTTGGAAGTTCCCTGAATTTATTTAAAATTTCAGTTTCAGAAGGAATAGTTAATAGTTTGTCAAGATCATAGACTTTGGGAATTTCATCAGCCATTTTTTCAATTTCTTGAAATAGGGATTCACAGGCTGAAGTTATAAAAACAATTCCATCAATGAAAAATTTTCTAAAATACTCATCAGGTCGTAAAATTGAAAGAAATTGTGAATAAAGTCTCTGCAGATATTTCTGGTAAAGCTTTGTAAATGAGTTGATTAACTGCGGATCATTATTTTGTTTTTTTTGTAATAGTTTGCTGATGTTTTTTAGAAGCCCGAGATGGGATAAATAATTATCAAGCTCAATGAAATAAAAATATTTCAAAGTATCTGAAATAATGTTTCTGAAAAGATAGTTTTTTACTGCCTCGTCTTCTTCAAGAAGTTTTATAATAATTTTCAAGACAGCTCTTAAGAACGCTTCTTTATCTTCAGTTTGCTCAAATCCCTGAATTAAGTAATTAATCAAAAAGCAAGTTGCGTCATATCCCTGCGGATGTTTTAAATAATAGTCTGCATATTTTGTATAGTGCGTTTCTATTTCTTGTGCTATGGTTGGTGTGTGAGATGAGGATTTTAACTTTTCAGCTAAATCAAGAACATTTTTCAAAATTCCAGGGTAGGCAGAAAAAATACTCGTTATTTTTTCAACTTCTTTCCATATAACCTGTTTCATTAGTAATTTAATTATATCAAAAATTTATAGTAATCATAAGATTTCGTATGTTAAAATTTAATAAAGGTTTTTACATAAATGAACGAAAATAATCTCTTTTTCGATATTCATGAAGAGTGTGGAATTTTTGGTATCTTTGGCCACCCTGAAGCTGCCAATCTTACCTATCTCGGACTTTACGCTCTTCAGCATAGGGGACAGGAAGGAGCTGGAATTTGTTCATCAGATGGCTCAAGACTTTATCTTGAGAAATCCCTCGGTCTTGTTGCTGAAATATTCAATGAAAAGGTTTTAAAGAATCTACCAGGACACATTGCAATAGGGCATAACCGGTACTCAACTACAGGTTCAAGCAGTCTTGAAAATGTTCAGCCATTGATGGCTACCTATTCTCTTGGCAGTATTGCAATTGCTCATAATGGAAATCTTATAGACATAGAAAGATTGAGAGGTAAACTTGAAAAGGATGGGGCAATATTTCAGACCACCTCAGATAGTGAAATAATTTTACATCTTATTGCAAGGGCAAGAGATGGTGGAGTTCATGAACGAGTTGCCAATGCTATAAGGCAGGTATCAGGAGCATTTTCGATACTTTTAATGTCTGAAACAGAATTAATAGCTCTCAGAGATCCTTATGGTATCAGGCCTCTGTCATTGGGGCAACTGAATGACAGTTATATAGTGGCATCCGAGACATGTGCTTTTGACTTAATTGGAGCAACATATATAAGAGATGTTGAACCTGGAGAAATGCTAATTATAAATGAGGGTGGTATAAAATCTTTAAAAATTTTCAATTCATATAAAAAGGCTCACTGCGTATTTGAATTTATTTATTTTGCGAGACCTGACAGCTATATTTTTGATCATATATGTGTAAATACTGTTAGAAAAGAGCTTGGCAGACAACTGGCAAGAGAACATCCGGTTGATGCTGATATAGTCATTCCTGTTCCTGATTCTGGAGTGCCGGCAGCACTCGGATATGCTGAGCAAAGTGGTATTCCTTTTGAATTCGGTTTAATAAGAAATCATTATGTTGGCAGGACCTTTATAGAACCAAAACAGAGTATACGACACTTTGGTGTTAAGATTAAGCTTAATCCTGTACGAGAAATTCTGAAAGGGAAAAAAGTGATAGTTATAGATGATTCAATTGTAAGAGGAACCACATCAAAAAAAATTGTCAAAATGATAAGAGAACTTGGAGAAGCAAAAGAAGTTCATATGAGAATAAGTTCTCCACCCGCAATTGGTCCATGTTTTTATGGTATAGACACTCCAACAAGGCAGGAACTAATTGCATCATCTCATAAAGTTGAAGAGATAAGAAAATATATCACAGCAGATTCGCTCGGTTATTTAAGCATAGAAGGATTGAAAAAAATAATTCCCAGCTCAACCAACTACTGTATGGCATGCTTTAACAGTAAGTATCCAATAGAGTTTGAATCTAAAAAAGTAAGTCAGATAGAACTATTTTCATGAATCTTGAGCCCATTATAAACATTTATCAAATCAACCTTAAAGTTAAATCTTACGAGAAGGTATTAATTTTTACTGACACTATCAGAGAGGATGAAAATTTAACTGTTGAGGAAAGACACAGAAGGCATTCTTTAGTTGCAATAGCTAGAACAATCAGAGAAATTGGGAAAGACTTATGTAAAGAAATCCTGTACGCAGAATATCCATCTCTTGGATCTCCAGGTATTGAACCGCCTGAAGCAATCTGGAAGATTGCTTTTGGCGATAAAACAATTAAAAACCTTAAGAAAACAAAGCTATTTCATAAACTTCTTTCTAAAAATATCTCTTCTCAGGAAATTCATCTTATAAAAGAGATTGTGAAACAGCATTGTAACGAAGCTGTTAATGTTGTCATTGCTCTTTCTAATTTTTCAACAAGTCATACAAACTTCAGGGACATCTTAACTAAATTTTGTGGAACAAGGTATGCAAGTATGCCACTTTTTGACCTTTCAATGCTTGATGGATCAATGACCGCAGACTGGAAGACAGTCAAGCATAGAGCATTAAAGGTCAAACAAATTCTTGATAGAGGAATAAAAATTAAAATAAAAACTCCAAATGGTACGGAGATTGAGATACTTAGAGGAAAGAGGAAAATCTATATTGACTCAGGCATTCTAACAAGAAGAGGCTCTTTTGGTAATCTTCCGGCAGGTGAAGTATTTTTTGCTCCATTAGAAGGTTCAGCAAAAGGAAAACTTGTTATTGAATGGGCACCAACGAGAAAACTTAAATCCCCCCTGATTTTAAAAGTTGAAAAAGGAGAAGTTATCTCAATTGAAGGTAATGAACCATATAAAAAAGAGCTTGAGGCTATTTTAAATAAACGACAGGAAAACAGAAACATCGCAGAGCTTGGTATTGGAATGAATGATAAAGCCATTAGACCCGATAACATTCTTGAGTCAGAAAAAATTCTTGGGACAATTCATATTGCACTTGGTGATAACTCTTCCTTTGGTGGACGAGTCAGAACTACTATGCATCAGGATTTCATCTTCTTTAATCCTGATTTATATGCTGTTACTGAAGAAGGCGAACAAATTAAAATCTTACAAACAGGACAACTTATGGTATCATAAAACTATGAAAGCTATTGTTGAAATTGAATTTAAAGACTTACCTGTAGAAAAAGTTCAGACAATACTTGTCGATATATTACAGACATTAAAAACTTCTGAATACCTTGATGATGCAAGATTTCAAATACATACACCTAATGGAGTAGTTACAGAAAAATGCCTCTTTCAGGGAACTAAGATAGTTGCCTGAAGAAGAAATTCTCTGCTGTAAGCAGACCAGATCATGAAAATAGTCTGTCAGAATAGAAAAGCTTATGCTGATTATAATATTGAAGAAACCATTGAAGCAGGAATAGTCCTAACTGGAACAGAAGTTAAATCTCTTAGGGAAGGTAAGGCAAATTTAAAAGACAGTTACGTAATAATCAAAGATGACGAAGCCTGGTTGCTTAATTGTCATATAAGCCCTTACAGTCATGGAAATATTTACAACCACGATCCATTAAGAACACGCAAACTTCTTCTTAACAGAAAAGAGATTGAGAGACTTAATGGAAAAATTCAGCAACAGGGTTACACACTTGTTCCTTTAAAACTTTATTTTAAAGGACCTTATGTTAAAGTTGAAGTTGCTCTTGCCCGTGGTAGAAAGACTTACGAAAAAAGAGATATAATAAAAAAGAAAGAAGCTCAAAGAGAGATTGAGCGTGCACTTAAAAACAATTGATCTTTTACAAGGGGGCGAAAGGACTCGACGGAGGTAGTGAGGGCTAGGTTGCATGCCGTGGTTCTCACCGCCACGTAAAAAAGGTGGGAAACACACAACTGCCAACAACGAATTGGCACTCGCTGCTTAATTAAAAGCAGCCGTCTTCTCAAGCTTTGTTCTGAGACTTGAGAAAGATGTCATAAATCAGAGCTAATCTTAAGTGTATAACCTGGCACTTAAGAGAAATTTAAGGGTTGTAGGGTTTTAGAAAGCCTGTTGGAGGGCGAGCTAAAATCCGAAGCTTAAAACTCCAACTAAGCATGTAGATGCTTAGAAGTAGCACCTTCGGACGCGGGTTCGATTCCCGCCGCCTCCACCATATTGAATTAGTCGCCTCGCAAAATTTTTTTCAATTAAGGAAACGAAAATTTTTCTGTTTTGCCTTCCTGCTGACGCAGGAATTGCGGAAACGCTCCCACCTAATTGTCCCGCTTTGCGGGACTGGCAGGCGGGCGGAAATTCATTTCCCCCACACCCCTTTTTCTTTTTGCCCGCTTGCTTTCGGGCTTCGCCCGATTTTTTTCGGCGGCGGGGCTATTGTAATTTATAGTCGCCCTTGTCCCACTCCACCCATACGCGGGCGACAACAAGGAACTCCCTATAATATCGTTGACCTTTTTGACTTTTTCGTATAACATAATAAGAGAAGGGATACGCATATTATGTCACAATCCTTACATTCGATTGAAGTCCAAAAACAACTCGTCGCTGAAATGGAAGAGCAGGAAAAAATTATAGAGGCGAACAAAAAACTTATCGGGATAATGGAGCAAAAAATCAGCGAAGTTTTAAGTGAAATATAGTTATGTTTATTAAATCCCTGACAATCAAAAATTTTCGTTGTTTTGGAAAAGGGGTTGATGAAAAAGGCACAACGATAAACTTCAATAACTGTCTTACCGCTTTTATTGGTAGAAACGGAAGCGGCAAAACCGCAATTCTGGAAGCTCTGAATTTTTTGATTGGCTTGGATTATTTACCGACAAAAATTAGCGAAAAAGACTTTAACAGCGAGGCAAAAGAAATTAAGGACGAGATTGTAATTGAGGGTGAAACGGAAAAGCCCTTTTTCGCAACGCTTGATGTCCGTTCAAGCACAAATCAGCTTGAAAAAATTATTATTCCCTGCAATAAAATCAGGCTCACAATTAAGCGGCGAGAAAAACCAGAAAAGGTTTTAGATGATCCTTTTGTCATCAATAAGTATGTTTTGCCGATTGTTGACGATAATATTGATAAGAGTATTTTTGAAAAAGACGAAGAAGCGCGCAAAGCGTCCCGGATTAGTCAAATAAAGGAAGGTTATACCGTTTTTTTCAAACTCAAAGACGGGCAAGAGCGTAATGCCAAAGTAATAAGTTATCAGCTTACTTACAATTCAAACCGCCTGACAAAATGTCCAAAATCTTACTATCTCTCAAAAGACCGCGACGATGATGTTTCCGGTAATTATTCCCTTATTGCGAAAATTTTAACCGACCTGCATTGGAAATATAAGAAAAAGCAGACAGGCGGCGAAAAGACCATTTCAAGCCAATACGACACGCTTGCCGGTTCACTGCGGGGCATTGTGGACGAAAAGAGCGTATTGATTAACGGAATAAACGAAAAAGTAAAAGCGATTTGTTGCGATGACAAAAATTTCCAGATTGATTTTATTGATATTGACCAGCCCTACAAATCGGCTTTTGTCGCAAAAAAGGAAGGCGAAAAATTGCTTTTGCCCGACAATCTCGGCTCCGGTTTTAACATTTTGATTGCCTACGCGCTTTTTGCGTATGTCGCCGACCAAGAAAAAATCCCGATTGTTTTGATTATTGACGAGCCGGAACTTCATATGCATAGCGACTGGCAAAAGAAAATGTATGAGGTTTTTACTAATCAAACCGACTTACAATTCATCTATTCCACTCAATCTGAAAATTTTATTTCGTTGAAAAATTGGAAGCAAATCCGCTCAATTTCCAATTTCCAAGTTTTTCCGAAAGAAGAAATTTTACAAGAGCAAATCACGGCAACCGACGGACAAAACGGGACGAGAGCCGATTATCTTGACGACTACGCGGCAAGAAATTTGCATATCAGTACAATATTGCGCGAAAATCTTGAATTATTTTTTGTCAAAAAGTGCGTTCTGGTTGAAGGCCCGTCGGAGAAATACGGATTACCGAAACTTTTAAAACTTTTCGGCTGCGATGTTGAAAATTTTTCTGTTTCAATAATTCCGGCGTGGGGTAAAACGAAAATCAAAAATTATCAAATGATTTGTAAAGTTTTTGGCATAGATTACTTTACGATTTATGACAATGACAACGCGGAAGACGACGAACCGACAAACGAAAATACGGCGATTGAAAATAACGCCGAAAACGGAAAGAAGACAAAATTTTCAACAAGTTTTGAGGCAAAACTTGGAGTAACCGGAGACAACAAGTTTCAAAAGTTGGTGAAAAAGATTGATGAATTGAACGACACAAATTCGCTGGATCAAGAGATTAAAGATTGTGTAAGAGATCTAAAAAACTTTATTGAAAGCTAAAATTCTGATAGAATATAATTAACTAACCCTGCCCACCACCGAAAAAAAATCGGGCGAAGTCCGAAAGCAGGCGGGCGGAAACGCTAGGCGGGTCAATCAGCAAAATCCTCTGGATTTTTCTCAAAAGAAAGTTCTGACATCGTCCAATAGACACCACCATATTGAATTAGCCGCCTCGCTCGGGGCTTCGCCCCTCGCTTCGGCGGGCAGATTTGCGAGGAAATCAAAGGGCTTTTTGAAATCAATTGAGAGTTTTTGCCGGCTGATTTGGCGGTTCAAGCCGATTTTTTTGAGAAAGTTTTTCATCTCTGAAAAATTATCTCGCTTTGCCTTTCGCCTTTGGCGAAAAAAAATCTCACAAAATTTTTGGGTAGCTTTCTATAAATCATTTGAAAGATTTACAATTTGCTTATTACAAAGGACTTTTAATATTTTTAAGTTTTGGATTTGTTACTTGAGTATAAACTTGAGTTGTTCTAATGTTTCGATGACCCAAGAGTTCCTGCACATACCTGACATCAACGCCATTTTCTAATAAATGCGTCGCAAAGCTGTGTCTTAATGAATGAAAAGTAGCGTTTTTTTTTGATACCGACTCCTCGGAGCGCGTTTTCAAAAACTTTTTGAGCCGTCCGTTCGGTTAATTTTCCGCCCCGTTCGCTTTCAAAAAGATAGTCGTTCATATTTTTCTCGGCTATTAAACTTTGAAGATCGGTTTTAATTTTTTCCGGGAAAATAGTGATTCTGTCCTTTTTACCCTTGGCGTTTTTAATGTGGATAGTTAATTCTTCAAAATTGACATCTTTCACTTTTAAACTAACAACTTCGCTAATTCTTAATCCTGCGCCGTAAGCCAAAGAAATTATCAATTTATGTTTTGGATTTCTGATTGCATCAATGATATTTTTGATTTCTTCTCTTGATAGGACAATCGGTAGTTTTTTACTTCGCTTGGCGAATTTTAAATTTATCTTTTCGGGAATTTTCAATACTTCGCGGTAAAAAAATTTTATTGCATTTAAGTAAAGATTTATCGTTTGCGAAGAATAGTTTTTGTCTTGTTTATTTAATAAAAACTGCTTTATATTTTCCTCGTCTATTTTTTCTAAATTAAATTTTTTAAAATCAAAATATTCTCTTAAACAACCGAGATAGGCCTTTATAGTTTTGAAACTATAATTTCTTAATTTTAATTCCCGCCTTGTTTGTTCCAGGTATTTTTGTTGCATAATTCTATAAAAATTGGTAAAATTAAGTCAGTTAAGTGATTATTAGTAATTTCATTAATAATTATACATTAACTTTGTATAATATGCAACAAAAGGTCAATATTATACATTTAATTCGTATAGAAACGAGTTAGCTGAAATTGGCGTGATACTATGTTAAAGGATAAAATAGCTGCTGTTGAAGCCCAAATGAGGGCAAAATTGGAGGAGGCACGTGCTACGTTTACCCATCCGGGAGACAAGGGAACTTCTGTTGAAGATTCGTTTCGGAAGTTTCTGCGTCAATATTTACCTAGGCGACTGGAGGTTGGGCATGGTGAAATCGTCGACCGTAAAGGACAAAGATCAAAGCAGACCGATGTAGTAATTGTCAGTGAAGAGCACCCCTTTTCCTTTACTCCAGACCTCCCTGGACTTTTCTTTATCGACGGCGTTTGTGCGGCGGGTGAAGTCAAGACAAGTCTCACCAGCACAGAGTTGGAGAAGTCTCTTGAGAACTCTTGTCAATTCAAGCAACTCGCGATAGAGCCAGGTAAAGGGACGATGGTACATTCGAATCCATCAGATCTTGATCGTTTCTATAAATGTCCTCCCTATTTTCTGGTGGGGTTTGAATCCCAGTTAAAACTTTCTGCCATTTTTGAGAAAATTAAGAACTTCGTGAGATCCAAAGGATTTGAAGTCAATGAGGTAAACAAAATATTGGATGCAGTATTCATTATAGATCACGGATGGATTATTAACTTTGGAGATGGCAAAGGTTCATTACAGTTTCGGACTCCAATGGGTGAATCGGTTGAGGGGTGGGTATGGAAAGACTCTGACTCGGTTCTCTTCGATTTACTGTGCTGGCTGTCCGCTGTAATGCCAAGAATGTTTCGATTTGAGCTCATCCTTCCCTATTATATTCTACCAAGGAAGTAGAGATTGCTATGGAAAGGGTTAACCAACTTCAGCTAACAGCGGATAAAAGGGAAATCAAAGATTTCCCTTTTATCCGCAAAACGTTATACTCAATTGCGGGCGACATGAATGGGGAAAAATTTAATATAATTACTGCTAGGTATATAGGAGTGTATGACAATGAATAGAACTGAGAGAAAAACTCTTATTGAAAGTATAGAAAGAAATCGTGAATCCAAAGTATTAGTGTATATCACGGGAGATCGTCGGGGATTAGAAACAAAAATATCTGGCGATATTTTTCCGATGATACACAAACATCTAATTCAAATAGGCCACCAAAAGAAAATAGACCTATTTATTTATAGCACAGGAGGAATAACAATTGCTGGCTATGCCCTTGTAAACTTAATTCGAGAATACTGTGACGAATTTAATGTAATTATACCTTTTAAAGCACTTAGCACAGCCACGTTAATCTCTGTTGGCGCCGATGAAATTATTATGACCCCTATGGCGCAATTAAGCCCAATCGACCCCTCTGTTCAACATCCTCTTGGCCCTATTGTTCAAATCCCAGGTCAACCTGGAGGGCAAATAGCTCCAGTTAATGTTGAAGATGTCAATGCTTTTATTGATTTAGCAAAGCAGGAAACACACTTGAAGAATGAAGAATCAATGAAAATGGTTTTTGAACAATTGGCAGAGAAAATCCATCCATTGGTATTAGGAGCGGTTCAACGGTCAAGAGAACAGATTGCATTCTTAGCTTCTAATTTGATGAAATATCATTGTGAGGACAAAAATAAAATTGATTCCGTAGTTAAAATATTAACCCGTGAGAGATTTTCACATAGTTATCTAATTGGTAAAAAAGAAAGTAAAGAAACCTTAGGGCTTAATATAGTAGAACCCACCGAAGAACTCAGTAAAACGATTATTGCCCTTTTTGAAGCATATAATAGTATTCTGGAATTAGATGTTCCTTACAATCCAGAATTATATCTTTCAGAAAGTGATTCTGGTATTTTTGATTTCCATAGGGGCATAATAGAATCAAGTAATTTAGCCCATATTTATAGAACAAAACGAGAGGTTAAAAAGGTACAGATGACTCAACCAGGAATACCATTCCCAGTAATCGGATATCAAGAGAGAGCTTTGCAAGAAGGATGGGTAGAGGATAATGCAATATAGGAGGTAAAAAAATGGATGATGAAAAAGTGTGTGGAATGCCTGTAATATCAACGACTAACACAAATGGATTAACGTCTATTATGCAAACTATTGATATAACTGCAAACGATTTCTTTGTTCAGGAGGACGACACATCAGAAACAGACAATCTGCAACGAATTATTTTTCCCCAACGATAGAAAAAGTCGCCCGCAACTCATCGCCTTGCTTTGCAAGGCTTGTCCCTACCGGGAGAGTATAACTTGCGGCTATCTGGATCGCTTCGCTGCGCTCGCTCAGCCCAAATTCCCCTTCGGGGAACTTCAGATAGCCCCACCCGTTATCTGCAATTGCGGGCAAGGGGAAAAGCAAATATCAAGGTATGTTAAATATTAATAGTAGAAGGTAATCAGATATGAGCCAACTAACATTTTTTGAAAAAGAAGAAAAGAACCTAATCA
>Ga0116181_1003149_pt1 | contig 12979 bp, 9 predicted proteins | sample AD_UKC075_MetaG_FD_89752 | JGI IMG/M metagenome (GOLD analysis project Ga0116181, IMG submission 89752) | Active sludge microbial communities of municipal wastewater-treating anaerobic digesters from USA - AD_UKC075_MetaG | ecosystem: Engineered > Bioreactor > Anaerobic > Digestate | place: USA...
ACCGCCGCGCTGGGCGAGGATGGCGCGATCCACGTCGAACGGCTGTGGCGCGGGGTGACCGACCATCATGTGATCGAAGCGAGCTTCATCACCAGCGCCGAGGCCCGCAAGCTCGCGCGCCTGGCGGCCGAACAGGCGGAGGTCTACGCCGCCCCGGCCTATCGGGTGAAAGGCGGCGGCGCGGAGGAAGCGCCCGAGCCGGAACCCGCCGCGCCGGAGGACGAGGAAGACACCGTCGCGCCCGTCGCGCGCCCGGTGGCGAACGGGGGGGCGATCACCCGCCCGGCCGCGCTGCTCGGCGCCGTGCTGGCCAACGGGCGCAAGGGCCTGTCGATCTCCCGCTACAAGGGTCTCGGCGAAATGAACGCCGAACAGCTCTGGGAAACCACGCTCGACCCGGACAACCGCAGCCTGCTGCAAGTCAAGGTCGAGGATGCGGACGTGACCGACGAGATCTTCACCCGGCTGATGGGCGATGTGGTCGAACCGCGCCGCGACTTCATCCAGGAAAACGCCCTGAACGTCGCCAATCTGGACGTTTGAGCGGAAGGCGTCGCCGGGTTCGCAATGACGGGTGGTCAGCCGGCCACCGTCACCCGAAACCCGCCCCGTCCGGCCAGTTCGGCGCGGCGAGGGCCATGACCTTGAACAGCGTGCCCATCTGCTCCGGTTCGACCAGCCGGTCGCGCGCGGAGCGGATCGCGGCGGCGTGGTCCGGCGCGGTGCGGCACAGCGCTTCGGCCCGGGCATCGATCCCCAGCGCCCGCAGCCATGCGCCTTGGCCCACGGTCCCCAGCCACCGCGCATCGCGTGACAGCGCGATGTGCGCCAGAGTGGCGAAATCGACCAGCGCGGTCAGGTCCGCCTCGCCAGGGGTCGCGAACGGATCGACCTTGCAGTGCGCCCGCACTGCCTGAAGGGTGGAACCCGGCTGCAACCGGTCATGCCCGTAATCGATGAACAGCGCCGCCCCGCCCTGCGCCGCCAGCCGCCCGGCGACTTCGAACACGGTCGCCGCCGCCCCGGGGCAGGTTTCGAGAATGGCCCCCTCCGGCACATCGCGGAGCGTTTCGGGCACGGCGGCATCCATCGGCCGCGCGCCCACCACGGGCACGAACCGATCTCCTTCCAACCCGACCATCCGCTCGCGCCAGCCCTGCGCCGTCCGCACCATCTGGCGCACCGGCAGGGCATCGAGGAATTCGTTCGCCACCAGCAGCAGCGGCCCCTTGGCCGGAAGGGTCGACAGATCATCATGCCACCGCGCGTCGGGCACCGCCCGCGCCTGCAACCCGCGCAGCACGGCCGAACCTTCGACCAGGTGGACCTGCGGGCTGAGGCCGAACTTGCGCGCCGCGCGCAAGGCGTCGCGCGCCAGCGTGCCGCGTCCCGGCCCCAGTTCGACATAATGCACCGGTTCCTGCCGCCCGGCGCGAAGCCAGATGTCCGCCAGCCACAGCCCAACCAGTTCGCCGAACATCTGGCTGATTTCCGGCGCGGTGACGAAATCGCCCGCCGCCCCCAGGGGATCGCGCGAGGCGTAGTAGCGCGCGTTCGCCTCGCCCATGTACTGCATCACGCTGATCGGCCCGGTGGTGGCGATCAGCCGGCGGAACATGGCGGCGAGCGGACTGTCCTCCGCCGCGCTCATGCCGGTTCGGCGGCGTCCCCACCGGCGGGGGTGACCGATCCCAGCGGCGGGCGCATCAGCGCCCGCACGAGGACGACGAGGCCCAGCGCGATCAGCGGCAGTGTCAGCCATTGGCCCATCGACAGGCCAGTGCGCAGCGCGAAATCCTCAAGCTGGGCATCCGGTTCGCGGAAGAATTCTACCGTGAAGCGGGCCAACCCGATCCCCGCGGTGAACACCCCGACCAGCAGGCCCGGCCGCCAGCGCGCCCGCGTTTTCCAGAACAGCACCAGCATGACCACGATCAGCAGCGCCCCTTCCAGCGCCGCCTCGTAAAGCTGCGAGGGGTGGCGCGGCAGCGGCCCGGCACCGGGGAACACCATGGCCCAGGGCACATCGCTCGGCCGGCCCCACAGCTCGCCGTTGATGAAATTGGCGATGCGGCCGAACATCATCCCGAACGGCACGTTGACCGCGACGTAATCGGTCACGCGCAGGAACGGGAGCCCACCGCGCCAGCTCACCCACAGCATCGCCAGCAGCACGCCGGTCAGCCCGCCATGGAAGCTCATCCCGCCCTGCCACAGCTTGAGCAGGTCCGCCGGGTGCGTCCACAGCGAGGGCTGATAGAACGTCGCATAGCCCAGCCGCCCGCCGATGATGATGCCCAGCGTGCAGTAGAAGAACAGATCGTCCACATGGCGCTGCGCCATCGGCGCGCCGGGCGCTTTCACCATCTTGCTCAGATGCCAGTAGCCCAGCAGAATGCCCGCGAGATAGGCGAGCGAGTAGAACCGCAGCGTGAAGAAGCCGAGATCGATGCCGGGCCGCAGGCCGAGATCTTCCCACATCAGCGGCACCTGTTGCGTGGCTTCGGCCAATAGTGACAGCAAGCTGCGAACCCCTTAGAGCGTTTGAACCGGTATGGAACGGCTATTGGCATAGGCTGGCAGCGGGAGAAAGCCCATTCCCTGCGCGTTGAGACGACTGACACTGAGACGACTGGCACATGGATGCGATCCGACGGGCGCCATGGCGCGGCCCGCCGTGCGCGCCATCTCGCGTCCCGCCTTGCACGAGGAACGGGTGTGACCCTTCCGCGGATTCCCAACCAGCGCGCCGTGATCGACCGCCGCGCCCTGGGCGATGCGATCGCCGATGCCGTGGCCCGCGACGATGGCCCCGCCCGCCCGCGCGTGCTGGCCCTGCTGCGCGAAGCGCTGGCCGAAGGCCGCGCCGAACTGGCCCGGCGGCTGACCGAGAAACCGTCCGCCGGGCACGATTGCGCGGAGACGCAGGCGTTCCTGATCGACCAGCTCGTCCGCGTGATCCACGATCATGTGGTGACTCACGTCTATCGCAACGCCAACCGCTCCACCGGGGAACGGCTCGCAATCATGGCGGTCGGCGGCTACGGGCGCGGCGAGATGGCGCCCCATTCGGATGTCGACATCGCCTTCCTCACTCCCGGCAAGCAGACCGCCTGGTACGAGCAGGTGATCGAGGCGATGCTCTATTTCCTGTGGGACCTGGGCCTGACGGTCGGCCATTCCAGCCGCTCGCTGGACGACATGGTGCGGATGGCCAAGTCCGACCTCACCATCCGCACCGCGCTGCTGGAAGGGCGCTACGTCTGGGGCGACCAGGCGCTCTACGAGGAGGCCAGCCGCCGTTTCTTCGCCGAAGTGGTGCCCGGCACCGAACGGCAGTTCGTCTCCGAAAAGCTGGAGGAGCGCGACCTGCGGCACAAGCGGCTGGGCGACACCCGCTATGTCGTCGAGCCCAATGTGAAGGAAGGCAAAGGCGGGCTGCGCGACCTGCACACGCTCTACTGGATCGGCAAATACATCTACAAGGTGCGCACGCCGGCCGAACTGGTCGACGTGGGCCTGCTGACGCCGCTGGAATACCGCGCCTTCCGCCGGGCGGAAAACTTCTTCTGGGCGGTGCGCTGCCACCTGCACACGATCACCGGGCGCGAGGAGGACCGACTGACGTTCGACCTCCAGCCCGAGGTGGCCCGGCGGATGAATTTCTCCGATCGGCCGGGCAAGAGCGCGGTCGAGCGGTTCATGCAGTTCTTCTTCCTCCAGGCCAAGCGGGTGGGCAGCCTCACCGCGATGTTCCTCGCCCAGTTGGACGAACAGTTCACGGTCAAGACCCCGCGCGGCATCCTGGCGGGCTTCCGTGCCCGGCCGCGCAAGCTCAAGGGCTATACCGTGTTCGGCGGCAAGCTGCGCGCGCCGTCCGACGACTGGTTCCGCGAAGATCCGGTGCGGCTGATCGAGATCTTCGCCATCGCCGAGGCGGAGGGGCTGGGAATCCATCCCGAAACCATGCGCATGGCGACGCGCGACGTGAAGCTGATCGACAGCCGGGTGCGGCGCGATCCGCGCGCCAATGCCTTCTTCCTCGACGTGCTGACCGGGCACAACGATCCGGAGACGGTGCTGCGGTGGATGAACGAGGCGGAAGTGTTCGGCCGGTTCGTGCCCGATTTCGGCCGGGTCAACGCGCAGATGCAGTTCGACATGTACCACCACTACACGGTGGACGAGCACACCATCCGCGCGATCGGCCTGCTGGCGCGGATCGAGCGCGGCGAGTTGCGCGAGGATCATCCGCTGGCCTGCGAGCTGATCCACAAGGTCGCCTCGCGCCGCGTCACCTATGTCGCGGTGCTGCTGCACGACATCGCCAAGGGCCGCGGCGGCGACCATTCGGTGCTGGGCGCGGAGGTGGCGCTCCGGCTCTGCCCGCGCTTCGGGCTCACCGAGGACGAGACCGAACTGGCGAGCTGGCTGGTACGCCATCACCTGATCATGAGCGCGACCGCGTTCAAACGCGACCTGGCCGATCCCAAGACGATCGGCGATTTCGTCGCTATGGTCCAGGGACTGGACCGCCTGCGCCAGTTGATGCTGCTGACCATCGTCGACATCCGCGCGGTGGGGCCGGGCACCTGGAACAGTTGGAAGCGGCAGTTGATCGGCGATCTCTACCTGCTGGCGGAGGAGCAACTCCGGCTGGGCCACAAGCAGTTCCGCCGCAAGGAACGGGTCGAGGCCAAGAAGGACGCGGTGGCCCGCCTGCTGGGCGAACGCGGGGATCTGGTGGCCAGCGTCGGCACCCTGCTGGGCGATGCCTACTGGATCGCGGAGCCGGAAGACATCGTCGCGCTCAACCTCGTCCAGTTCCACGCCGCGCACGCGGTGGAGGACGCGCTGTCGATCCACTGCGAATACTACCCGGCGCGCGGGGCGACGCTGGTCACGGTGATCTCCACCGACCATCCGGGGCTGTTCTACCGCATCGCCGGGGGCATCCACCTGGCCGGGGGCAATATCATCGACGCCCACATCCACACCGCGCGCAACGGCAAGGCGGTGGACAACTTCCTGATCCAGGACCCGCTCGGCCGCCCGTTCATGGAAGGCGACCAGTTGGCCCGGCTGAAGAAGTCCATCGGCGATGCGCTGGCCAACCGGATCGAACTGGTGCCGCAGCTCGCCAAACGGCCGGCGGCCCGCATCCGCTCGGAAGCGTTCAGCGTGCGCCCCCGCGTGCAGTTCGACAACAAGGCGTCCAATCGCTTCACCGTGGTCGAAGTCAATGCCAAGGACCGGCCCGCCCTGCTCAACCGCCTGGCACGCGCGCTGTTCGAAGCGCAGCTCGTGGTCCATTCGGCGCATATCGCGACATACGGGGAACGGGCGGCGGACACGTTCTACGTCACCGACCTGTTCGGCCACAAGGTCGATCGGCCCGACCGGCTGCGCGCGGTGGAAGACAAACTGCTCGCCGCCGCCAACGCCGCCGAGCAGACCGGCGACGCCCGAACCGGAGCGGTCGAGGAGTATACGATCTAGCGCGCGGGATCGCTTGGGGAGCGCGGTTGCCGCTCAGCCCGGCCGCGCGCCGAACAGGGCACTGCCGACCCGGACGTGCGTCGCGCCCAGCATGATCGCGGTTTCGTAGTCGCCGCTCATCCCCATGCTGCGCCCCGGCAGCCCGTGGTCGCGCGCCAGCTTGTCGAGCAGGGCGAAGAACGGGGCCGGCTCGATGGCGGCGGGGGGCACGCACATCAGGCCGATCACCGGCAGGTCCGCCTCGCGCGCCAGCGCCAGCAAGCCGGGCAGGTCCGCGATGGCGCAGCCGCCTTTCTGCTCTTCCGCGCCGATATTCACCTGGATGAAGCAGGGCACCCGCCGCCCCGCCTTGTCCATCGCCCGGGCCAGCGCCATGGCCAGCGAAGGGCGGTCGAGCGCATGGATGCAATCGAACAGCGCCACGGCGTCGTCCGCCTTGTTCGACTGGAGCTGGCCGACCAGATGCAGCGCGATCCCGGCGAACCGTTCCCGCAGCGCGGGCCACTTGGCCTGCGCTTCCTGCACGCGGTTCTCCCCGAACGCGCGCTGCCCCTGCTCGATCAGCGGCACCATGGCCTCGGCCGGATGCGTCTTGCCGATGGCGATCAGCGCGATCTCTTCCGGCTTCCGGCCGGCGATGCGGGCTGCCTGGACGATCTGGGCACGAACGGTGGCGAGAGGAGTGGCTGCGTTTTCCATCGCGCGCCGCTATAGCGCGGGGATGGACAAGCGCCAGACCCTGAAACGGCGGACGCTGCCGCGCCTTTGGCTGGTCAGCGATGCCCGCAACGACGCCGCGCTGGAAACGGCGCTGCGCCGCCTGCCGCGCGGATCGGGGTTCGTCTTCCGCCATTACCATCTCGCGCCGGAGGAACGCCGCCGGCGCTTCCGCTCCCTGGCGCGCGTGGCCAGGCAGTACGGGCACCTGACGATCGTGGCCGGCCCCGCCGCACTGGCCCGGGCCTGGGGCGCGGCGGGATGCTACGGCCCGACCGGCAGGCGCACGGCGGGCGGCGGCCTGCGTCTCGCCACCGCGCACACCCTGGCCGAACTGGGCGCGGCGCGGCGCGGGGCGGCCTCCGCCGTGCTGCTCTCCCCGGTGTTCCCGACCCGGTCCCACCCCGGCCAGCCCACGCTCGGCCCGGTGCGGTTCCGCCTGCTTGCTGCGCGAGCCGGACTGCCGGTGATCGCGCTGGGCGGCATGAATCGCGCCACGGCCCGGCGGCTCGCCTGGCCGCGCTGGGCGGCGATCGATGGACTTTCTTAACCGATGACTCGTCCGGATTCCCAAGGATTCTTGACGCGGAGTCACCCCTCGGCGCATTATGCGCGCTTACGGACTTAGGGGACGATCATGGCAACACGCGCAATCAGCAAGGCGCCCGCGCCCGACTGGCGCGCGGCTTTCCGCCGCTCGCTGCGCCGCGCCGTGCAGATGGGCGGCGCGCTGCTGCTGCTGGCCGCGATGCTGTTCCTCGCCCTCGCCCTGCTGAGCTACCACCAGACCGATCCGTCCGCCTCCACCGCCGCCGGCGATGCGGTCGCCAACTGGATGGGCCGCCCCGGCGCCTGGGCGGCCGAGCGGGCGCTGTTCCTGTTCGGGCTGGTTTCCGTCCTGCTCCTGCCGCTGCTCTATGCCTTCGTCCGCAAGCTGTGGCGCGACGCGGACGAGGAAGAAACGCCCCATGGCGTGCGTTGGTGGCGCGCGGTGGGCACGCTGCTGCTGGCCATGGCGCTGCTCGCCACCGTGCTGACGCTGGCTTTCGGCGGGCCCGGCGGATCGCTGCCCGCCTCGACCGGGGGCATGACCGGCCTGCTGGGCGCCGCCGCCATCCGGGGCCTGGCGGCGCAATTGCCCGAAGCGGCGCAGGGCTGGCTGATCCTGGTCCTGGCGCTGGCCTGCCTCGCGGGCGGGCTCGTCCTGGCAGGCCGCGTGTTCGCGCTCGACTGGGCGCAACTGCTGTCCCCGCCCGCGCTGTTCCGCCGGGCTCCGCGCGCGCCGGCGGCGGACGGAGCCGAACCGTTCGCGCCCCGCCGCGAGGATCGGCCCAAGGGCGAACGCCGCCTGCCCGAACCGGAGGGGCCCCCGCGCGCCGCGCCGGAAATCACCGACCCGAGCACGCCGCCAAAGCCCGCCAAGCTGACCGGCGGCAATGCCCGGCAGAAGGACCTGTTCGACAAGCACGAGCTGCCCAGCCTCGAACTGCTGGACGATGCGCCCGCCACCGCCGCGCCCAAGCTGGACAAGCTGGCGCTGGAACGCAACGCACGGCTGCTGGAAAACGTGCTCGACGATTTCAACGTCAAGGGCGAGATCACCGCGGTGCGCACCGGCCCGGTCGTCACCATGTACGAGCTGGAGCCCGCCCCCGGCATCAAGGCCAGCCGCGTGATCGGCCTGGCCGAGGACATCGCCCGCAACATGAGCGCGATCTCCGCCCGCGTCTCCTCGATCCCCGGCAAGACGGTGATGGGCATCGAATTGCCCAATGCCGACCGGCAGACCGTCTCGCTCAAGGAACTGGTCGCGTGCGAGGCGTTCGCCCATCACAAGGGCATGCTGCCGATCATCCTCGGCAAGGACATCGCGGGCGAGCCGATCGTGGCCGACCTCGCCGCCATGCCCCACCTGCTGGTGGCCGGCACCACCGGCTCGGGCAAGTCGGTCGGGCTCAACTGCATCCTGCTTTCGCTGCTCTACCGGCTGACACCGGCCGAATGCCGCCTGATCCTGATCGATCCCAAGGTGCTGGAACTCAAGAGCTACGACGACATCCCGCACCTGCTTTCGCCGGTGGTGACCGAACCGGCCAAGGCGATCCGCGCGCTCAAGTGGGGGGTGGAGGAGATGGAGCGGCGCTATCGCCAGATGTCCAGCGTCGGCGCCCGCAACCTCTCCGGCTTCAACCAGCGCGTGAAGGACGCCGCCGCCAAGGGCAAGCCGCTGGGCCGCCGGGTGCAGATCGGCTTCGATCCCGACACCGGCGAGGAACTGTTCGAGGAAGAGCAGCTCGATTACGAAGTGCTGCCGCAGATCGTCCTGATCGTGGACGAACTGGCCGACCTGATGGTGACGGTGGGCAAGGAAATCGAAGTGCTGATCCAGCGCCTGTCGCAAAAGAGCCGCGCCGCCGGCATCCACCTGATCATGGCGACGCAGCGCCCCTCGGTCGATGTCATCACCGGCGTCATCAAGGCCAACCTGCCCACCCGCATCAGCTTCAAGGTCACCAGCCGGATCGACAGCCGCACGATCCTGGGCGAACAGGGGGCCGAGCAACTGCTGGGCAAGGGCGACATGCTTTACAAGCCCAACACCGGCCCGCTGCTGCGCGTCCACGGCCCGTTTGTGGCCGACGAGGAAGTGGAGCGGGTGGCCGATCACTGGCGCGCGCAGGGCAGCCCGGCCTACGTCGATTCGGTGACCGAGGAGCCGGAGGACGGCGGCTTCGGCTTCGACGACGAACTGACCGCGAGCGACGACCCGGCCGAGCGCAAGTACCGCCAGGCCTGCCAGATCGTGTTCGAAAGCCAGAAAGCTTCGGCAAGCTGGCTCCAGCGGCAACTGGGCGTGGGCTACAACACCGCCGCCAAATGGGTCGAGCGGATGGAGGCCGATGGCTTCGTCGGCCCGGCCAACCATGTCGGGCGGCGCGACATCTATCGCGACAAGGACGGCAATCCGCTCTAGGCTTGGCGTGACGCGCCCGGATGCCGGGCGGGAACGCTTCGCCGCGCCGGGCGCTACCATCCCGCTGGGAGACTGTGAATGCGCGTAGGCTGCCCCAAGGAAATCAAGAACCACGAATACCGCGTCGGCCTGACGCCGGAGAGCGTGCGCGAACTGGTCGCCCATGGGCACACGGTATGGGTGGAAAGCGAGGCCGGGGCCGGCATCGGCGCCACCGACGCGGATTACCTCGCCGCCGGGGGCGCGATCCATTCGGCGCCGGAGATTTTCGCCGGGTGCGACATGATCGTCAAAGTGAAGGAGCCCCAGCCGCGCGAGCGCGCCATGCTGCGCCCCGGCCAAGTGCTCTACACCTACCTCCATCTCGCGCCCGATCCGGCGCAGACCGCCGATCTGGTCAAGGCGGGCGTCACCGCCATCGCCTACGAGACGGTGACCGGGCCGGGCCATACCCTGCCGCTGCTCAAGCCGATGAGCCAGGTCGCCGGGCGCATGGCGATCCAGGCGGGCGCCACCGCGCTTGAGAAGGCGCATGGCGGGCGCGGGGTGCTGCTGGGCGGGGTGCCGGGCGTGATGCCGGGCAAGGTCACGATCATCGGCGGCGGCACGGTGGGCTTCAACGCGGCGCAGATGGCGGTCGGGCTGGGAGCCGACGTGACGATCCTCGACCGCGATCCGGACGTGCTGGAAAAGCTCGGCATCCATTTCGAAAGCCGCGCCAAGACGCGCTTTTCCAACACCGCCAACCTCGCCGAAAGCGTCTGCGAGGCGGACCTCGTGATCGGCGCGGTGCTGGTGCCCGGCGCGGCCGCGCCCAAGCTCGTCACCCGCGACATGCTGGCCTGCATGAAGCGCGGCGCGGTGCTGGTGGACGTGGCGATCGACCAGGGCGGCTGCTTCGAGACCAGCCATCCCACCACCCATCAGGACCCGACGTTCGTGGTCGACGGGATCGTCCACTACTGCGTGGCCAACATGCCGGGCGCGGTGGCGCGCACATCCACCTATGCGCTCAACAACGTCACGCTGCCGCATGCCCTGCGGATCGCCGATCTGGGCTGGAAGGAGGCGCTGCGGGCCGATCCCAACCTCGCTGCCGGGCTCAACGTCCATGCCGGGCGCGTGACTTACCCCGCCGTGGCGCGCGAACTGGGCTACGAACTGCTGCCTTTGGCCGAAGCGCTGGCCTGAAAGCGCGCTCCAATGCGGGTTGATGCCCCGCCTTAACCGGAACGCAAAACCTTTCCGCTAGCCCTGCCCCATGGACCTGGGAGGATTCCGGACGCTGGCCCTGGCCACGCTTGCCTGTGTCTGGCTGCTGTTCGCAGCCGGGCCGGCGGCGGCCGACAGCTTCGCGCCCGGCGCCCGCTGCCACGCCAGCGGCGCGAAAAGCGAAACCTACGCCCAGGTCGCCACCCAGCCGCAGCGCTGGAACTGTTCCGATACCGGCTGGTCCATCGCCGCCGAGCGCGTGTTCCTGCGGATCGGCCTGGCCCCGGGGCACGGACCGGAGCCGGTACGCTTCACCACCCGCCTGACCCGGTTCGAGCATATACGACTGACGGCCATAGCCACCGACGGCGCCATGGCCAGCCGCGACCTGACCGAGGCCGACATGATCCCCGGCACCGGCGACTGGGTGATGAGCGCCGACCTGCCGCGCGTGCCCGGCCGACTGGCCGCCGTAGCCGTGACCATCGACGAGGCGCGGCATCCGCGCATCCTGTCCGACAGCGCGCTGACCTCGCACGAACAGGCACGGGGCCACCCGGTGCAGTACGAGCTGGCCGTGGCCGCGATGTGCGGCATGCTGTTCATGGCGCTGCTGTTCAACGCCGTGTTCTATCGCGTGTTGCGCGCCCGCTTCCTGATATGGCACGCGATTTCCGCCGCCTGCATGGTGGTGCTGACGGCGGTCACGTCCGGCCTGGTTCATCGCTTCATGCCCCTCTCGCTCGGAGCCGCCTCGTTCCTGTCGGCCGTCAGCTTCGGCGGCGGCATCGCCACCGGCATGCTGTTCGCGGCCGACCTGATCGAACCGGACCGGCTCGACCGGGTCCACCGCCAGGCGCTGCGCTGGGGCGGGGTGTGGATCGCCTGGTGGACAGTGATCTACCTGCTCGCCAGCGGGCCGCTGCGGCCCTACGCGGCCACGGTCTATTACGTCTCCTTCGCTCCGGTGCTGGCGCTGTTCGTCTCGTTCATGGTCGCCGCGCGCCGCCGCCGGAGCCGGGCGATCAATTTCGTGATCGCGGCCTGGGCACCTTTCATGCTGACCGGCGCGATGCGCATCGCCTCGATCGTCGGCCTGACCGACGCCCCGCTGGACCTGACGATGGAACAGCATGTGACGCTGACCTGGGAAGTGGTGGTGGTCAATCTCGGCATCGCCGACCGGCTGCTGTTCCTCCGCCGCGAGCGTGACCGCGCCCGCGCACGGGCTCAGGTGTTCGAAGCCCGGTCCGAACGCGACCCGCTGACCGGGCTGCTCAACCGGCGCAGCATCGAGGAACGCTTCGACCGGCTCTATCGGCTGGGCTACCGGGCGATGGCGGTGATCGATCTCGACCACTTCAAGGCGATCAACGACACCTATGGCCACGCGGTGGGCGATGCCGCGCTGCGGGCAACGGCCGAGGCGCTGTCGCAGGACCCGGATATCGTCGCGGTGCGGATGGGTGGGGAGGAATTCCTCCTGCTGCTGGACGGCAAGGACCTCGCCAGGCGGGCCGAGCGCTGCCGCCGGGCGATCCCGGCGCGGATCGCGGCGAACGTCCCGGAGCTGAGCCGGCCGGTCACCGCCAGCATGGGCTTCGTCGAGCAACCGTCCGAAACGATGCGGGCGGATTTCGCCAGGCTCTACGGCACATGCGACCGCCTGCTTTACGAAGCCAAGGCCGCCGGACGCAACCGGACGATGAGCGAGAAGCTGACGCTGTTCGCCTCAGGCCGGGGGACACACCCGAAAGCGGCTTAGGCCACTGTCATTGCGAGGGGCGAAGCCCTGCGGCAATGACGAGGCCCCTTTTCCCCTTCTTCAATCGGTCAGGAACGGGGCGGCGATCTCCGGCCGGATGCGCAGCGGCCGCCCGCTCGCCTTGTCGATCATCGCCCAGACCGAGCGCGCGCCGACCAGCACCTTGCCCTCCGCGTCGCGAAATTCCACACAACGCACGAAACGCGCGCCCTGCGGCGGATCGGGAATCCAGGTGCGGGCCGTTACCGTGTCGCCCGGCCCGACATTGCCGCGATAGTCGATCTCGTGCCGGGTGACGAACCAGAGACAGGCGTCGCGATCCTGCGGCCGGGCATGCGCCTGCCAGTGCGCGGTGCCGATGTCCTGCACCCATTGCAGCCAGACCGTGTTGTTCACATGGCCGTTGCTGTCGATATGCTCCGGCCCGGCGGTGAACGGCAGGGTGTAGCTGCGGCTCATCGCCGGCGGGCCGGGGCGCGGGTCACCGGTCGATGCCCAGTTGCCAGAGGATGAAGGCGAATTCCTCCGCCGTTTCGCGCAGCGATTCGAACCGGCCGGACTTGCCGCCGTGCCCGGCGCCCATGTTGGTCTTGAGCAGCAGCTCGTTGCCGTCGGTCTTGAGCGCGCGCAGCCGGGCGACCCATTTGGCCGGCTCCCAGTAAGTCACGCGCGGATCGTTGAGCCCGGCGGTCACCAGGATCGGCGGATAGGCCTGCGCCCGGACGTTGTCGTAGGGGCTGTAGGCGCGGATCGTCTCGAACGCCGCCTGGTCCTCGATCGGGTTGCCCCATTCGGGCCATTCGCCCGGCGTC
>Ga0116181_1003153_pt1 | contig 12975 bp, 8 predicted proteins | sample AD_UKC075_MetaG_FD_89752 | JGI IMG/M metagenome (GOLD analysis project Ga0116181, IMG submission 89752) | Active sludge microbial communities of municipal wastewater-treating anaerobic digesters from USA - AD_UKC075_MetaG | ecosystem: Engineered > Bioreactor > Anaerobic > Digestate | place: USA...
CAAAGGTGCTGCCCTGGCGCCGGGAGCGTATTTTTGCGTGTAAATCGGCTGGTCATGATCTGGAAAACCCTGCTGCGCATTACTGGATACACCGCGCTGATCGTGGGCGCGGCGCTGGCGGGCTGTGCGGATCTGGCCTATTACCAGCAGGCAGCGGCCGGGCAGTGGCATCTGCTGCAGGCCCGCCAGCCGGTGACCGAATTGCTGGAGGCTGCTGACACGCCAGTCCATCTGCGTCAGCGTCTGCAGACCGCGCAGGCTCTGCGTGCGTTTGCCAGCACTGAACTGGCTCTGCCCGACAATGGCAGTTATACCGATTACGCTGATCTTGGCCGGCCCTGGGTGGTGAAAAACGTGTTCGCCGCGCCGGAACTGAGTCTGGAGCCGCGCCGCTGGTGTTTCTGGCTGATTGGTTGCCTGAGTTATCGCGGCTATTTCGACGCCGAAGCCGCGCAGAGTCTCGCTGAGGATCTGCGCGCCGCCGGTGATGATGTCTATCTTGCCGATATTCCGGCCTATTCAACGCTGGGCTGGTTCGATGATCCGCTGCTGAATACTTTCATCGGCTGGCCGACCGGACGTCTGGCGGAACTGTTGTTTCATGAACTGGCCCATCAGCGTCTGTACATCCCGGACGATTCCGCCTTTAACGAAGCCTTTGCGACCGCTGTCGGACAACTGGGCGCACAGCGCTGGCTGCAGCAGCACGGCCCGGCGCGCGCGCAGGCCGAATACGCCGCCGACGTGCAGCGCCGCGAGCAGTTTCTGGCGCTGACCGCTGCCACCCGTGAGCAACTGGCTGCGGTCTATGCCGCGCCGCACAGCGATGCCGCCAAGCGTGCCGCCAAGCAGCGCATTCTGGCGGAACTGCAGGCGCGTTATGCGCAACTCAAACAGGACTGGGCGGGCTATGCCGGCTATGATCACTGGTTTGCGCAGGATCTGAACAATGCCAAGCTGGCCGGTGTCACCACTTATCATCAACAGGTTCCGGCGTTCCGGGCGCTGTTCGCGCGCGAGCGGGGTGATTTCGCCGCCTTTTACCGCGCTGCGCAAGCGCTTGGCCAGTTGCCGCCCGCACAGCGCAAGGCCGCGTTGCACACCTTATCCGCAACAGCGCCGGCTGAGCGACTGGCGGCGGACGCGGCTCCACCCACTGCGGATTCCAAGAACTGAGGTTAAACACCACGGTGTTAGAAGCGACCAGCATTCCTCTTCTCGACGTGCGCGATCTGGCGGTGTCCTTTGGTGCGATATCCGCAGTCAAGCAGGTTTCCTTTACCCTCGATCGTGGCGAAACGCTGGCGCTGGTTGGCGAAAGTGGCTCCGGCAAGTCGGTTTCGGCGCTGTCCATTTTGCAACTGCTGCCCTATCCCCACGCCCGTCATCCGCGTGGCAGTATCCGCCTGCGTGGCGAGGAACTGCTGGGCGCATCACCGCAACGCCTGCGTGAGATTCGCGGCAACCAGATTGCCATGGTGTTTCAGGAGCCGATGACCTCGCTGAACCCTTTGCACTCCATCGAGCGGCAGCTGGGTGAAACCCTGATCCTGCACAAGGGCCTGAGCGGGGCGCAGTTGCGGACCCGGATTCTGCAACTGCTGGATCTGGTGGGTCTACCCGATGCGGCGCGGCGCCTGAATGCCCTGCCGCATGAGCTGTCCGGCGGCCAGCGCCAGCGGGTGATGATCGCCATGGCCTTGGCCAACGATCCCGACCTGCTGATCGCCGACGAGCCGACCACGGCGCTGGATGTCACCATTCAGGCGCAGATTCTGGCCCTGCTCAAGGACCTGCAGGCACGCCTGGGGATGGCGATCCTGTTCATCACTCATGATCTGAGCATCGTACGCAAGCTGGCCGACCGGGTGTGCGTGATGCACGATGGCGAGATTGTCGAAACCGGTCCGGTCGCGACGCTGTTCGCCACGCCCCGGCATTCCTACACCCAGCAACTGCTGGCTGCCGAGCCCCGGGGCGAGCCGCCGCCGGAGGTCGCCGATGCGCCCGAGATCATGCGCGGTGAACTGCTCAGAGTCTGGTTTCCGCTCAAGCACGGTCTATTCGGGCGGGTGACCGAACAGGTCAAGGCGGTTGATGGGGTCAACGTTTGGGTGCGTGCCGGGCAAACTCTGGGCGTGGTCGGCGAGAGCGGTTCCGGCAAGACCACACTCGGTCTGGCGCTGTTGCGGCTGCTGTCCAGCAGCGGTGCGATCCGGTTTCAGGGGCAGCGCATCGACGGTCTGCCCGATAAGGTACTGCGGCCGCTGCGTCGGGAAATGCAGATCGTGTTTCAGGACCCGTTCGGCTCGCTCAGCCCGCGCATGTCGGTAGGCGAGATTATCGCCGAGGGCCTGCAGGTGCATGGGCCGCGCATGGACCGACTGGCGCAGCGTGCGCGCATTGCCCAGGCGCTGACCGAGGTTGGGCTGGACCCGGATACCCAGGACCGTTATCCGCATGAATTCTCCGGTGGCCAGCGGCAGCGCATCGCCATTGCCCGGGCCCTGGTGCTGCAGCCGCGTCTGCTGATTCTCGACGAGCCGACCAATGCCTTGGATGTGTCGGTGCAGGCGCAGATGGTGGATCTGTTGCGCGATCTGCAGCGCCGCTATCAACTGGCCTATGTGTTCATCAGTCACGATCTGCGGGTGGTGCGGGCGCTGGCGCATCATCTGCTGGTGATGAAGGATGGCCAGGTGGTAGAGGAGGGACCGGCGCGGCAGGTGTTCGCGCAACCGGCGCATCCCTATACCCGGGCGCTTCTGGCGGCGGCGCTGAATCTGGAGACGGCTGGCGACAGCGCGCTGCCGGCCTGATCGCGAACATGAGTATGAATGTGAATGTGAATGTGAACGAAGCGGATGCGGTGGAGTGGGTGGAGCTGTTTACCGATGGTGCCTGTTCTGGCAATCCCGGTCCCGGGGGCTGGGGCGCGCTGCTGCGCTATCGCGGCCATGAGAAGGAACTGTCCGGCGGCGATCCGGATACCACTAACAATCGTATGGAACTGCTGGCGGTGATTCATGGCCTGGAGAGCCTGAAGCGACCGATGCCGGTGCGCATCTGCACCGATAGCGAGTATGTGATGCGCGGCATGACTCAATGGCTGGTGAATTGGAAGCGGCGCGGCTGGAAAACCACCGGGCGGCAGCCGGTCAAGAATGTCGATCTTTGGCAGCGGCTGGATGCCGCGCTGGCGCCGCATCAGGTCGAATGGCAATGGGTGCGTGGCCACAGCGGCCATGCGGAGAATGAACGGGTCGATGCGCTGGCGCGCTCAGCGGTGCCGCGCGGCGGAATCAGGCAAAGAGGTTAAGCGCATGAGCGAACGGCAGCTTGTTCTGGATACGGAAACCACCGGTCTTGATCCGGCGCAGGGCCATCGGGTGATCGAGATTGGCTGCATCGAACTGCTCAATCGACGGATCACCGGGGAGCGTTTTCATACCTATCTGCAGCCGGATCGCGCCATCGATGCCGACGCGGTGAAGGTGCATGGTCTGACGCATGATTTTCTCGCCAACCAGCCGCGCTTTGCTGATGTCGCCGAAAGCTTTCTGGAATTTGTGCGCGGTGCCGAACTGATCATCCATAACGCCCCGTTCGATCTGGGCTTTCTCAATCACGAATTGCAGCGTTGCGGACGTGGCCATGTGCGCCTGGAGGACGTGTGCACGGTCCAGGATACCCTGCCGCTGGCCCGCCAGCGGCATCCCGGCCAGCGCAACAGCCTGGATGCCTTATGCAAGCGCTATGGCATCGACAACAGCCAGCGCACCCTGCATGGCGCGCTGCTGGACGCGGAAATCCTCGCCGATGTTTATCTGGCGATGACCCGTCAGCAGGATTCGCTGTTTGCTCAGGACAGCGACGCGGCGGCAGCAGGGGAAACAGCCAGCCGTCGCGCGCCCCGTCAGAGTCGGCTGCCCTTGACGGTGCTGCGCGCTAGTGCCGAAGAGAGCGCCGTCCACGAGGATTATCTGGACATGCTGGACAAGAAGAGCGGCGGCGCCTGTGTATGGAAGCGGCTGGAAGCGGGTTGAAGTCCGCTGTTCAGACCCGGTAATAGGCCCGGTACCACTCCACGAAACGCGCTACGCCGACCTCGATGGGCGTATCTGGCTGATAGCCAACATCGGTGACCAGGGCTTCCACATCAGCGTAGGTATCGGGCACATCACCCGGTTGCAGCGGCAGCAGGTTCTTAATCGCCCTGCGGCCCAGGCAATCCTCCAGCACCTCGATGTAGCGCAGCAGTTCAACCGGGCGGTGGCTGCCGATGTTGTACAGCCGGTAGGGTGCGCGGCTGGTCGCCGGGTCGGGTGCATCGCTCGACCAGTCCGCATTGGCTGTTGCTACCCGGTCAAGCGTGCGGATCACACCCTCGACGATGTCATCGACATAGGTGAAATCGCGCCGGTGATGGCCGTGGTTGAACACATCGATCGGCTCGCCGGCGAGAATGGCGCGGGTGAACAGGAACAGGGCCATGTCCGGTCGGCCCCACGGTCCATACACGGTAAAGAAGCGCAGGCCGGTGACCGGCAGGCCATACAGATGGCTATAGGTATGCGCCATCAGTTCGTTGGCCTTCTTGGTCGCCGCGTACAGGCTCAGCGGATGATCGACGTTGTCATGCACCGAGAACGGCATGCGCGTGTTGGCGCCATACACCGAACTGGTCGAGGCATACACCAGATGCTCGACGCCTTGATGGCGGCAGGCTTCCAGCACGTTGACAAAGCCGACCAGATTGGAATCAACGTAGGCGTGCGGATTCTGGATCGAATAGCGCACCCCGGCCTGGGCAGCCAGATTCACTACCCGGTGCGGCTGGTGGGTGGCGAAGGCGGCATTGATCGCCGCACGGTCTTCCAGGCTGGCGCGTACATCGGTAAAGCCCGGATAAGCGAGCAGCCGCGCCAGCCGCGCCTGCTTGAGGCGGACATCGTAGTAGTCGTTGAGATTATCGATGCCGATAACCGTATCCCCGCGCTCCAGCAAGCGCAGCGCAAGGGTCGAACCGATAAAGCCGGCACTGCCGGTGAGCAGGATTTTCACAGTCGGCCGTCCACATCCTGAGCGGGAAATACATACTTGACGTCGAACAGCACCGCATTGGGCGTGCCGAGGGCGCGGACCCGCTCGACCCCCATATCGCGAAACTGCTGATGGCCGACTGCCACGATGATGGCGTCGTAAGTACCCGGCTCGGGCGCGGCGATGGGCGTGATGCCGTATTCATGTTGCGCCGCATGCGGATCAATCCAGGGATCGTACACGTCCACCTGAGCGTGGTAATCGCGCAGTTCAGCGACGATATCGACCACGCGGGTATTGCGCAGGTCCGGGCAGTTTTCCTTGAAGGTCAGGCCCAGGACCAGCACCCGCGCATCCATGACTGCGATGCGCCGCTGGTTCATCAGCTTGACCACCCGCTGCACCACATAGGCGCCCATGCTGTCGTTGATGCGCCGCCCGGCGAGGATGATTTCCGGATGATGGCCGACCTGCTGCGCCTTGTAGGTCAGGTAATAGGGATCGACGCCGATGCAGTGGCCGCCGACCAGGCCGGGCCGGAACGGCAGGAAGTTCCACTTGGTGCCGGCGGCGAGCAGCACTTCCTCGGTGTCGATGCCGAGGCGGTTGAACAGCAGTGCCAGTTCGTTGACCAGGGCGATGTTGACATCGCGCTGGGTATTCTCGATTACCTTGGCTGCCTCGGCAACGCGGATACTGGAGGCGCGATGGGTGCCGGCGCTGATGATCGACCCGTACAGTGCATCGACGAACGCGGCTGCTTCCGGCGTCGAACCGGAGGTCACCTTGAGAATCGTGGTCACCCGATGCGCCTTGTCACCGGGATTGATCCGCTCCGGGCTGTAGCCAGCGAAAAAGTCGACGTTGAAGCGCAGCCCCGATTCCCGTTCCAGGATCGGTACGCACACTTCCTCAGTGGCACCCGGATACACGGTGGATTCATAGATCGCCACATCGCCGGGCTTGAGCAGCCGGCCTACGGTGGTGCTGGCGCCGATCAGCGGCCCAAAGTCCGGGCGCTTGTAGTCATCCACCGGGGTCGGCACAGTGACGATGTAGACATTGCACCCAGCCAGATCCTCGGGGCGATGGGTGTAGCGCAACTGGCTGGCCTGACGCAGCTCCTCGGCATCGACTTCCAGAGTGCTGTCGTTGCCGGACTGCAGCTCCCGGATCCGCGCCTCGTTGATATCCAGGCCCAGGGTGGGAAAGCGGCGGCCAAATTCAACCGCCAGCGGCAGGCCGACATAACCCAGGCCAATAATGCCGATGCGGGTGGTGGCAAGGTCAAGCATCGTGGAGCGCTCCGTCACGGTTGGGGCAGGCAATGCCGGCTAGTATAAGGGAAAAGCCGCACCCATTCGGAAGCCGGCGTGCGCTGCACAGGATGGCTTGCACGCGAATGACCACATCCGTCATGGAATGCGTCTTAAAATGCAGGACATCCACCTCACCGTGCCCGAGCCATGATCCGCCTCTTTAAACACTATTTCTCACGTTCCCTGCTGACCCTGATGGCTGCGGAAGGCCTGCATCTGTTCTGGTCGGTTTATCTGGGCCGAACGTTACGCCTGGCTTTGTTTGATCAGGGGCCGGTACCGCCGCTGCTCGACACGGTGCCGAGCGCGGTGGTGTTTGCACTGGTCATGCTGATCATCATGGTCGCCATGGGTTTGTACGAGCGCAATTTCTGGAACGGGCGCAGCGATATGCTGCTGCGGGTTGGAGTCAGTTTTCTGTTTGGCTTCTTCGTCCCGACTCTGGTCTATTACCTGATTCCGGAACTGTATCTGGGCCGTGGCGAGATGAGTCTGGCCTTTGTGATTGCTTTTTTCGGCGTGCTGCTGCTGCGTTTTGCATTCGTCCATGTCACCGATCACAGTCTGCTCAAGCCGCGCTTGCTGGTGCTCGGCGTTGGCCAGCAGGCGGCACGCCTGCAAAGCCTGCAGGATCAGGGCACGACCGGCGAGGGGTTTGAAATCGTCGGCTATCCGCGCCTGCATGATGACGAAGTGCAGTGCGTGCCGGAGGCACGGATGCTGAACATGGCCGGATCGCTGTCCGAACTGGTCGATGCGCAGCGCGTGACCGGGATCGTGGTGGCGATGGACGACCGACGCAAGGGTTTTCCCGCCGATGAAGTCCTGGAATGCAAGATCAACGGCGTGCGGGTCAGCAACTTCCTCAGCTTCTACGAGCGCCAGACCGGCAAGATTCAGCTCGATGCCCTGCGACCAAGCAACATGATCTTCTCCAGCGGCTTTCGCCAGGCGCACCGCAAGCAGCTTGCCAAGCGCCTGTTCGACATCGTCACCAGCCTGCTGCTGCTGGGGTTGACCTGGCCGCTGATGCTGGGAGCGACGCTGGCGATCTGGCTGGAATCGGGCTGCCGCGGGCCGATTCTGTACCGGCAAACCCGGGTCGGGCGTGGTGAACGACTGTTTGATGTCATCAAGTTCCGCAGCATGCGCACCGATGCCGAGCGGGATGGCGTTGCCCGCTGGGCGCAGGCCGGCGATAGCCGCATTACCCGGGTCGGTGCAGTGCTGCGCGAAACCCGCATCGATGAACTGCCGCAATTGCTTAACGTGCTGCGCGGTGACATGAGCTTTGTCGGGCCGCGCCCGGAACGGCCGCAGTTCGTCGAACAGCTCCGCCAGACCATTCCCTTCTACTCAATGCGCCACCTGGTCAATCCGGGCATCACCGGCTGGGCACAGATCTGCTACCCCTACGGCGCCTCGGATCAGGATGCCTATGAAAAGCTGCAGTACGATCTGTACTACATCAAGAACTACAGCTTTTTTCTTGATGTACTGGTGCTGCTGCAGACCGCGCACACCATCCTCTGGGGCCAAGGCGCCCGCTAGCCCATCACCATGCACCTCATCGGAACCGTGGGTTATAGCGTCGCTGCCTTCTGCTGGCTGATTCTGTTTCTGCTGCTGCTGACCAGTTGGCGCGGTCGCCTGCGCGGCGGCCTGCTGCTGGCGGCGGTGCTGGTCAATCTGCTCTGGGCCTTGCGCGCCGCGTATTACGCCTATGCCGGCGCCAGCGGCATCGACTGGCTGTATCAGGTGCTGGAAGTGGCGCGCAGCGTGGCCTGGCTGCTGTTCCTGGCCGACTTGCTCGAGCCATTGCTGCACAGTGACGAGGGTACTGGGATGCACCGCCCCGGCCTGTGGCTGGCGCCGCTCATGGCTGGCCTGCTGTTGATCGTGATCGAGTTGCAGCCGGTGCTGGAGATAGGGCTGGCGCTGCCGGCGGATGCAGCGAATCTGGGCCATATTGCCCTGGCCATCGCCGGGCTGGCGCTGATCGAGCAATTATTTCGCAATACCCGCCCGCAGCAGCGCTGGGCGACCAAGTTTTTCTATCTCGGGTTGGGGCTGACTTTCGCCTACGACTTTTTCCTGTATGCCGATGCCTTGCTGTTCAAGCGCCTGGATGCGGCGACCTGGGAGGCGCGCGGCCTGGTCGGGGCCATGACGGTGCCGCTGATAGCCGTGGCTGCGGCACGCAATCCGGCCTGGTCGCTGGATGTATTCGTATCGCGGCGGCTGGTGCTGCACTCGGCGGCGGTGGTGGGCGCGGGCGTTTACCTGCTGGCGATGGCCGGCGCCGGTTATTACATCCGTGCCTATGGCGGTGACTGGGGTATTGCCTTGCAACTGGCATTTCTGGCCGGCGCCGGCGTCCTGCTGGTGGTGCTGATGTTTTCCGGGCAGTTGCGCGCCCGCTTTCTGGTACTGCTTAACAAGCATTTTTTCAACTACAAGTATGATTATCGGGAAGAATGGCTGAAGTTTACCCGCACACTGTCCAGTGGCGCGGCTGGCGAACCGCTGCGTGAGCGGGCCATTCGCGCCACCGCCGAGATTGTGCACAGCACCGGTGGCCTGTTATGGACCCGGCGCGAGCGCGACGTGTTCACCCTGGTGGCCCATTACAACATGCGCGAGCCGGCGCTGCGGGCACTGGCGGCCGATGCGCCACTGGTGCGGTTTCTGGAACAGCGGCAATGGGTGATACAACTGGATGAATACGCCGACACCCCGGAATTGTATGGTGATCTGGTGCTGCCTGACTGGCTGCGTGAGGGCTTGCGGGCCTGGCTGGTGGTGCCGCTGCTGCACGGGGAGCAACTGGAAGGCTTTCTGGTGTTGGCCGAGGCGCGCGCCCGCCAGCAGCTCAACTGGGAGGATCGCGACCTGCTCAAGACCGCCGGGCGGCAGGCAGCCAGTCACGTTGCCCTGCTGGAAACCGCCGAGGCCTTATGGGAAGCGCGCCAGTTTGAAGCGTTTCATCGGCTATCGGCCTATGTGGTGCATGACCTGAAGAATATCGCCGCGCAACTGGCCCTGGTCGTGGCCAATGCCAGCCGCCATCGGCATAACCCGGCCTTTGTCGATGATGCCTTTGAAACCGTGGCCAATGCCACCGAGCGCATGAACCGGCTGCTTGGGCAGTTGCGCAAGGGCAGCCTGCCCGGAGCGGGACTGGCGCGACCGGTTGCGGTAGCAGATGCCGTGCGCCAGGCGGTGACGGCGCGCGCGGGACAGGCGCCGGCGCCAGGGCTGTGCATTGAGGCTGAACCCTGGGTAGCAGTGGAGCGCGAGCGTTTGGTGGCGGTGCTGGAACACCTGCTGCAGAACGCCCAGGAAGCGACCCGTGCCGATGGTCTGGTGGCGGTGACGATCAGCCAGGCGGATACGATGGCCGTGGTGGCGGTGCGCGATACTGGCTGCGGTATGGATGAGCGTTTCGTGCGTGAGCGGCTGTTTCGGCCGTTCACGACCACCAAGGGCAACGCCGGCATGGGCATCGGTGTCTATGAGAGTCGTGAGTTTGCCCGTGCTGCTGGTGGTGAGCTGACGGTGCAGAGCCAGCCTGATCAAGGGACGACGTTCTGGTTGCGCCTGCCGTGCTGTCCACGGCCGGCGGCCATTGGTGGAGAGGAGACCGATGAATGGACGGATTCATCCGGAAATTGTTGATCGTTGAAGATGATCCCGGCCTGCGCAGTCAGTTGCGCTGGTGCTTTGACGGCTACGAGGTGCTGGTAGCCGAGGACCGTGAGACGGCACTGAATCAGGTGCGCCGGCATGCGCCGCCGGTCATGCTGCTGGATCTGGGTCTGCCGCCCGATCCGGCCAATGCCTCGGAAGGTCTGTTGGCCCTGGAGCAGATTCGTGCTCTGGCTCCCGAGACCAAGGTGATCGTGGTCACCGGTAATGATGAGCGCGAGAACGCCCTGCGGGCGGTGGCGATGGGAGCCTATGACTTCTACCAGAAGCCGGTCGATGCCGACGTGCTGCGCCTGCTGGTCGATCGCGCCAGTAATCTATATGCCCTGGAGCGCGAGAATCGGGAATTGCTGGCCTGCCAGATGCACACGCCGCTGCGCGGGGTGATCACGGGCAGCGCAGCGATGCTCAAGATCTGCCGCAACATTGAAAAAATTGCCCCGACCAATGCCAATGTGCTGTTGCTGGGGGAGAGTGGCACCGGCAAGGAACTGCTGGCGCGGGCGCTGCATGAGCTGAGTCCACGCAGCAGGAACAGCTTTGTCGCCATCAACTGCGCCGCGATTCCCGATGCGCTGCTGGAAAGCGAGCTGTTCGGCTACGAGAAGGGTGCCTTCACCGGTGCGGCCAAGCAGACCCGCGGCAAGATCGAATACGCCAGTGGTGGCACGCTGATGCTCGACGAGGTCGGTGATCTACCGATGGCGCTGCAGGCCAAGCTGCTGCGCTTCCTGCAGGAGCGGGTCATCGAGCGCATTGGCGGGCGTGAGCCGATTCCGGTGGATGTGCGCGTGGTGTGCGCTACGCATCGCGATCTGTCGGCGCTGATAGCCGGCGGCCAGTTCCGCGAGGATCTGTACTATCGCATCAGCGAGATTACCGTGCCCATTCCACCGCTGCGTGAGCGTGCCGGTGATGTGGTACTGGTGGCGCGGGCGCTGTTGAACCTGTTTGGCCGTGAGCAGGGCAAGTCGCGCCTGAACCTGAGCGCGGATGCCTTGCGGGCGCTGGAGTCGCACCGCTGGCCAGGCAATGTTCGCGAGCTGGAAAATCGCATCAAGCGGGCGGTGGTGATGAGTGAATCCGACCAGATCAGCGCCCGCGATCTGGAGCTGGACAGCGATGGGACGATGGAGCCACAGCTCAACCTGCGTCAGGTGCGTGAGCATGCCGAGCGGCATGCGGTGCAGCAGGCGATGAGCTATGCCGATGGCAATATCTCGCGCGCTGCCGATCTGCTCGGCATCACTCGCCCGACCCTGTATGCCCTGCTCAACAAGTACGGCATCAAGGTCTGAGCGAGTGGGGCAGCCCTACTTGATGCGTAATCCCGGCGTGGCGCCGGCGTCGGGCGCGAGCAGGTAGATGCCGCTGCCGTCGCTGGCTGCCAGCACCATGCCTTCAGAGACGCCAAAGCGCATCTTGCGTGGGGCCAGATTGGCAACCATGACGGTCAGCCGGCCCTGCAGATCCTCCGGCGCGTAGGCGGCCTTGATGCCGGCGAAGACCTGCCGGGTTTCCCCGCCGAGATCCAGTTCCAGCCGCACCAGCTTGTCGGCGCCCACCACGGCCTCAGCCTTGGCGATGCGCGCCACGCGCAGATCAACCCGGGTGAAATCCTCGATGCCGATGGTTGGCGCGATCGGCATTTCGACCAGCGGTCCAGCCGGTGCGGCCGGCGCGGCGGCTGGATAGCTCTCCCGCGAAGCCTCGACCATGGCCGTGATCTGCGCCATGTCCACCCGCTGCATCAGCGGCTTGAACTCGGCAATGGCGTGATCCAGTAGCGGCGTTCCGGCGTCGGTCCAGCGCAGTGGTGGGATTTGCAGGAACTGTTCGACCTGCGCCGCCAGTCCCGGCAGCACCGGTTTCAGGTACAGCATCAGCAGCCGGAACAGGTTCAGGCCCATGCTGCATACCGCCTGCACCTCGGTCCCGGCATCCGGCTGCTTGGCCAGCGCCCAGGGTTTTTTCTCGTCGATGTACTGATTGGCGCGGTCGGCCAGCGCCATGATTTCGCGCATCGCCCGGCTGAATTCGCGGCCCTCGTAGGCCTGAGCGATGCTGGCACCGGCGGCGACGCAATCAGCATACAGCGCCGGCTCGGCCAGTTCCGTCGCCAGCCGGCCCTCGAAACGGCGGGTGATGAAACCCGCACAGCGGCTGGCAATGTTGACCAGCTTGCCAACCAGATCGCTGTTGACCCGCTGCACGAAGTCCTCAAAATTCAGATCAAGATCGTCGATGCCGTCGCTGAGCTTGGTGGCGAAGTAATAGCGCAGGTATTCCGGGCGCAGGTGGTCAAGATAGGTGCGGGCCTTGATGAAGGTGCCGCGCGACTTGGACATCTTCTGCCCGTCCACGGTCAGGAAGCCGTGGCAGTGCACGCCGCTGGGTTTGCGGAAACCGGCGCCGGTCAGCTCCGCTGGCCAGAACAGGATGTGGAAATAGGCAATGTCCTTGCCGATGAAGTGATACACCTCGGCCGTGCTGTCCGGCGCCCAGAAATCGTTGAAATCCAGTCCGGTGCGCGCGCAGTAGTTCTGGAAGCTGGCCATGTAGCCGATCGGCGCATCCAGCCAGACGTAGAAGTATTTGCCGGGCGCATCGGGGATTTCAAAGCCCCAGTAGGGTGCATCGCGGGAAATATCCCATTCCTGCAGGCCGGCGCTGAACCACTCGTTGAGCTTATTGGCCATCTGCGCCTGGATCGGGCCGCTGTTGATCCACTCCTTGAGCATGGCCTCGAAATCGGCCAGGCGGAAGAACAGATGCAGCGATTCCCTGAGCACTGGCGTGGCTCCGGAAATCGCCGAGCGCGGATTTTTCAAATCGGTGGGCGCATAGGTGGCGCCGCAGTTTTCGCAACTGTCGCCGTACTGGTCGGGCGCGGCGCAGCGCGGGC
>Ga0116181_1003154_pt1 | contig 12971 bp, 9 predicted proteins | sample AD_UKC075_MetaG_FD_89752 | JGI IMG/M metagenome (GOLD analysis project Ga0116181, IMG submission 89752) | Active sludge microbial communities of municipal wastewater-treating anaerobic digesters from USA - AD_UKC075_MetaG | ecosystem: Engineered > Bioreactor > Anaerobic > Digestate | place: USA...
CGCGAGGGCGAAGTGTCGATAACAAATCTGTGGCTTTATATCGAGGAGCAGAAACACAAAGAGCAAAACAAAGCCTTTGATATAAACAGCATACAGGTGCCGCCTCATCTTGATTTTCGTATGGGATATGCCAGTAAATAGCATGTTAAGTGTTATGCGGATGTGGGGGAGTGCCTCTTGCTTCGAGGTTTAAAATTCCATTTCGATAATGAGTATAAAACGAAACCCGTTCGCTACGGGCCTGTTTTGCTGTGGCAAATCGGCGATATCGGCTGCGACCCCGGCTATATTGTAAGAGACCACGAACAGTACTGCTATGAGATTACCTGTGTGGTCGGCGGCTGCGGCACCATATCCAGCGACGGCAGGGAGTACCCTATAAAAAAAGGCGAGATTTATCTAAATAAAAAAGGCGAAGTACACTGTATAAAATCAGATTTGACCGACCCTATCCGGTATTTTTATATAGGTTTTGAGTTTGACGACGCGCTGGCAGACGGTATCTGGAAGGATATTAAGACGGCGTTTGAGGGGTGCAAAAACCCGCTGGCGCGCGACATTGCGGGGGTTCAAAACGCATTCAGCAGCGCGTTCAACGAAATGATGACAAACGACGTTATTTCAAACGATTTGATACGTTTATATGTCTATCAAATCCTGATGCTGTCATACCGGTGTCTTGCACTGTTTAAACCCAAACCGTATCTGATGGCTTACGAACAGAACAAGGCTCAACAGCTGGTCTACACGGTGCTCAATTACATTGATACCAATGTCACCGCGATAGAGCAGCTGGAAGACATCGCGAAAGAAGTCGGTTACAGCTATGCGCATATATCCCGCCTTTTTAAGCAAGTGGTTGGAAAATCAATGAGCGACTACTATATCGCAAAGCGCTTTGAAAAGGCTGTTGAATTGTTGAAGGCGGGAATGCCGATTACCGAAATTTCGGCGTTGCTAAAGTACAAGACCCTTCAAAGCTTCAGCAAAGCTTTTTCTAAATACTTTGGCTTGTCCCCGTCGGAATATAAAAAAATCTTAGATCAAGAAAAAGATTAGTCTGTCCGGAAAGAAGGTACCCTATGAGAATCTTAGGATTGTCATGCAAAGCATCAGAAATACGGGGCGTGGTTTGCGACATAAACGGAACCGTGCTGAATACCGCGCGTCTGGCTGTGAGCTTAAAAAGCAGCAAGCTGAATTATATCGGCAAGGTCCAGTCTTTGATAAACATTCTGGCACAGCACCACTGCCGCGTTGACGGTGTCGGAATTGCATTTGCCGGGGAAGTTGATAAAAAAAGCGGGTTGGTTTTATTCGCTCCCGGTGAAATGAATAAGCATGCGGGGACCGATTTGTTTGCCGTTGCAAAGGCGGTTACGGATTCAAATATTATGGTCGAAAACGAGGTGCGCGCTTCGCTTATCGGTGAGCACTGGTTAGGCTCCGCGGCAAATTATAACAGCGCCTTCATGCTGGCTTTGGATGACTATATTGACGCTGCGGTAATAATCGGCGGCAGAATAACTGCCGGCAAACCCGATTTAAATGAATTCCGGTTGCCGGACAGGGACGGTATTGACAGGGATCTTGATTGCTATATATCCGCAAAGGCGATGTCCAAGAAAATGCAGAATGCGCTCGGCCGAAATGCCTGCCGCGAGGAGTATCTTGAGGAGTATTTGGGTGGGAACAGGGAAATATATCGGGTGCTTTACGAGTTTTCAGAAAACCTGACCGCGGCAATACGCAAAATCAAAGAAATATATAATCCCGAAGCGGTTATTATCGGCGGCGAGTTTTCTGAATGGTACCCGAACTTCATACCATTTGTTGAAGCGCAGTTGAAGGAACATAAAATCAGCATAGCAGTCGAAAAAACCAGATTCGGGCATGATTCCGCTTGTATCGGCGCGGTATGCTTGTGCAGGGAAAATATTCTTGCGGCTCACAAATAAGCTCTCAGGATAGCTTTGAAACAGGGGATGAATGTTGTGCGGAAATTTGCGGCCTTGTTGATTGTTGTTAATCTAATGTCAACATTATTAATATTCTCTGTTTCTGCTGTGAATGCGGATGATACCACCCTTGATTTATGGGAGGATATTGATTACAGCCCGTTCATTGAATACAAAGCCGGTTTTGCTGATAAAGAGCAAGCAAAAACCCCGATTGAGCTTAAATCTGATGATGCCGTGTTGTCCTGCGAGGACGCGATTCAAGTGACCGAAGCGGGCAAAAACGCGGTACTGCTTGACAGCGGCGATACCGACCAGTCCGTCAACGGTTGGATGGAATGGCAGTTTGAGATTCCTGAAAGCAGGATTTATTATCCAGAACTCCGATATTTGGCAGCCGGGGATACGGGCAAAAATCCGCAAATCCGGCTGGAGGTCGACGGCGAGGTGCCGTACAGGGAGTTTTCGAGCTATGCCTTAAGCAGGGTTTATAAAGACGGACAGATAGAACGGGACGACAAAGGCAACGACGGAATTCCGGAGCAACAAGAGGTTAAACGCTGGCAGGCCGCAATGTTTTACGAATTAGAGGGCTTTTGCAGTACGCCGATGTTTCTCTATTTAGAAAAAGGGGAACATACCCTGCGGTTGTCCGCTCTTGAAGAGAGCCTGTTGGTCAGCTCGCTTTTGCTGACAAACCTGCCGGACGTTCCGAGCGATGTTCAGGCGGCGAAAGGGTATGCCGAGGCCGGGTTAAAGGAGTATGCGCCGTTTTATAAAGAGGTTCAGGCCGAAAAAACGCATGAAAAATCGGATTCGGCGGTTTTCCCAAAATATGACCGCACCAGCCCGGCCACCGTGCCGTATCATCCGACACTTATACGGAGGAATATTATCGGAGGGACCAGCTGGGCTACAAGGGGAATGTGGATTTCCTACGCGGTTGACGACATACCGGCGGACGGGCTTTATTACCTCTCAATCAAGTTCAGACAAAAAGACGCGGTAGGTGTTACGACTTTCCGCAATATTTACATAAACGGGGTAATACCGAGCGCTTCATTTGCAGACGTGGATTTCCCCTACAAAGTTGACTGGCAGCTAAAAACGATAGCCGATAGTGAAGGCATCCCCTGTCCGGTTTACCTGAAAAAAGGGCGGAATGAAATCCGTTTTGAGGTTAGCGGCGGCCGGTTTTCCGAGGTATTGGGGATGGTGGACAATGCCTGCAGTGAGTTGAGAAAGCTATATACCCAGATGGTGATGATAACCGGTACAAACCCCGACAAATACAGGGATTATTATTTAGACAAAGAAATCCCCGGCCTTATTGAGAGCTTCCGAAAGCAGGCTGATATACTGCAAAAAGCTGCGGATTTGTTCGACCAGATAAGCGGCTCAAAGTCAAGCGAGAGCGAGATAATCCGCGACATGGCAAGGCGGCTTGACAGTTTCACAAAAAACCCAAAAACAATCCACAAAAGGCTTACCAGCTATCGCGACGGCATCAGTTCTTTATACAGCTTGCTTGACAACATGACAAACCAGCCTCTTGAGATGGATTATTTCATAATACACTCGGCGGACAGCAAGCTCCCCTCTCCTAAGGCCGCTCTTGGTGCCCGACTGCTTCACCATATGAAAACCTTTATCAACTCTTTTGTTGAGGATTACAACACAATCGGACCGGACGGCGGAAAAGAAGCAATTAAAGTCTGGGTCAACATGGGTCGAGACCAGATACAGGTTATCCGGAATATGATAACCGAAGAATTCACCCCGCAGACCGGGATAAACGTACGATTGAGCATTGTTCAGACAGGCTTTATTGAAGCTACGCTATCCGGCACCGGCCCGGACGTCGCAATAGGAATTGCCCGCGGCCAGCCGGTAAACCTCGCATGCCGCAATGCCCTGATGAGCTTTGACGATTACCCTGGGTTTAAGCAGATAAAAGAGCGGTTTTCCGATACCGCGCTGATTCCGTACCAGTTTCAGGGCAAGACTTATGCGCTGCCGTGCACCCAGACTTTTTACATGCTGTTTTACCGCAGGGATATTCTGGCGCAGCTGGGCATTGATGTGCCCAAAACATGGGATGATATCAGCCGCGCGGTGCCAAAACTGCAGCGCAGCAATATGGGGATAGGGCTACCCTATTCGGTGATTTCCGCAGCGGCGGCTGTGGACACCGGACTTGGTGCAAAAGACATGTTCGCTTCGCTGCTGCTGCAAAACGGCGGAAAGTTCTATGCCGACGACCATAAATCCACCCTGCTGGACAGCGAACAGGCGGTCAATGCGTTTAAAACATGGTGTGATTATTATACGCAGTATGATTTTGATTTAGTTTACGACTTTTTCACAAGATTCAGAAACGGCGAAATGCCGTTGGGGATTGCCTCATTTGAAATGTTTAATACACTGTCCATCGGCGCTAGGGAGATAAACGGGCTTTGGGGAATGGCTCCGGTACCGGGGACAGTCAGAGAAGACGGGACGGTAAACAACTCTGTTGCCGGCGGCGGTACCGCGGCCGTAATATTCAAAAAAGCCAAGGATACGCAGGCATGCTATAAGTTTTTGGATTGGTGGACCAGCAACCAAGCGCAGACCGAGTTTTGCGCGTCTTTGGAATCCGCGCTCGGCCCGGGCGGACGCTATCCTACCGCAAACCTGAAAGCGTTCGCAAGCCAGCCGTGGATCAAAAATCAGCTGGAAATGCTGCAGCGGCAGAGAAACAGCGTTATAGAACTACCGGAAATTCCGGGAAGCTATTATGTTTCAAGGAGCATTGACAACGCGTTCCGCTCGGTTTTATTTGACGGCAAAAATCCAAGGGAAATATTCATAAAAGAAAACAGGGCAATAAACAGGGAAATACAGCGAAAGCGGAAAGAGCTGGGTTTACCATAAACTAAGGGGATGGGTAGCTTGCCCAAACGTATGAAAAGGATTTCAAATTCAACCGGCGAACAGGTTTCAGTTTGGAAAAGAATAGTCTACTATCGCGACAGCTATATGCTTATTGCGCCGTTCATGCTGTTGTTCGCGCTGCTCACCGTCATTCCGATAGTTGCGGCGATAGGCTTGAGCTTTACCAGCTTTAATATGCTGGAAATGCCCAGGTTTATCGGCTGGCAGAACTATCAGCGGATGTTTCTGGACGACCCGATTTTTTTCAAGGTTGTCAAAAACACCCTGATATTCGCATTAGTTACCGGTCCGCTGGGTTATATCATGTCGTTTCTGTTTGCGTGGCTTATCAACGAGACCGGAAGACTGATGCGCACTATTCTGACGGTGATATTCTATATGCCCGTGCTGGCAGGCAACATCTATTTTGTCTGGGCATTTCTGCTTTCTGCAGACAGCAACGGCATAATAAACGGCTGGCTTATGCAGATGGGATTTATACAGGAGCCGATAGGCTGGCTGATTGACCAGAATTTGATGCTGCCCTCTCTGATGGTTGTTCAGCTTTGGATGAGTCTTGGAACCGGGTTTTTAGCCTTTATTGCCGGGTTTCAGAGCATGGACAACAAACTGTTTGAAGCCGGCGCGATAGACGGTATCAAAAACCGGTGGCAGGAGCTGTGGTACATTACGCTTCCCTCGATGTCCAACCAGCTGCTGTTCAGCGCGGTGATGCAGATAAGCGCTTCGTTCGGGGCAAGCGCGATAATAATCACCTTGGTTGGGTTTCCGACATCCCAGTACAACGCGGATACCATTGTAACCTACATAATGGATATCGGGACTACCCGCTTTGAAATGGGATATGCGTGTACCCTTGCGGTTTTTCTGTTCACCCTGATGTTGCTGGCTAATTTCGTTTTCACCAATATGTTAAGGCGTTTTCAAGCTGATTAAGCTAAAAGGAGCAGCACCATGAGAGCAAAGGTAGGCAGAACAATTGGCGGAAATATTGCTGTATTTTTCGTGCTTTCTTTATTTGGCGCATTCTTTTTGCTCCCGGTGGTGTTCACTGTGGTGACGGCTTTCAAGCCGCTCAATGAAATATTCATTTTCCCGCCGAGGCTGTATGTGGTGCGTCCGACACTGGCCAATTTTGCATGGCTTAACGTGATGATGTTGGATTTCTGGGTTCCCCTTAGCCGTTACATCTTCAATACCGTTTTCATAACGATTGCGGGATCAGTTCTGCACATCTTAATCGCAAGCATGGCGGCATATCCGATGGCAAAGCACCCGTTTCCCGGACGCACTGTTTTAAACAGGATTATTGTGCTTGCGCTGCTTTTTGTCCCCGCGGTGATTTACATACCGCAGTACGTGATACTCGCGGCGTCGAAAATGATAAACACATATCTTGCGATGATACTTCCCGCCTTGCAAAGCTCGCTCGGTTTGTACCTGATGATGAATTTCATGAAAGATATCCCCGACGACATTTTGGAAGCGGCAAAAATAGACGGGGCTCGCGAAATCCGTATATTCTTTTCGGTGGTAATGCCGAACGTAAAGCCGGCATGGCTGACCCTGCTGATATTCTCGTTTCAGAGCCTTTGGGTGTATAACGGCGGCAGCTTCATATACAACGAGGAGCTGAAAACCCTGCCTGCCGTTATGGCGACGATAAGCGCTGGCGGGGCCATCAGAACAGGCGTAACCGCCGCAGCCGCCTTGCTGCTGATGATTCCGCCGGTATTGCTGTTTGTTTCATCTCAAAGCCGCATAATTGAAACAATGAAAACGTCAGGCTTGAAATAATCTACTTCGCCTCTGTCAAGGGAGTGGCGTCAATGCAAAAGAGAATACGTATACCGAGCGTTTGCGCTGCCATTGCATTGGTTCTAATGCTCGTTATATCCCAAAATGCGGCCGCGTATGCAACCGACCAGACATATTACAGCTACCGCTATAATGTTTGGAATACCGCTGTCGAAACGGGCCAGTCATATATCCCGGCCGGCGTCGTATCCGGAGAATCGCTTGGCTGCGGACCTTTGAAAAAACCCGAAAGCTTGGCTGTAACCACAAGCGGCGATGTCTACCTACTGGATTCCGGAAACAACAGGGTATTAGTGCTTGATGAAAACCTCCATCTGATAAGAATATTAGAGCCTGTTGATAAAGATGGAAACCCGTTTGCTTTCGCTGAACCGGTAGATATTTTTGTCAACGCACGGGAAAACCGCATACTTATTTGCGACAAAACAAGAGCAGTTTTGATTTTTGATATGGATTTGAAGTTGACGGGCGAATTGAAATCGCCGGACAGCCCAATTCTGACGGAGGGCTTTCTGTACGCGCCGGTGAAGGCGCTGATGGATTCGGCGGGGCTGTATTATGTCATATCGGAAAATTGTTATTTAGGCGCACTCCAATTTGATACCGACGGAAAGTTCATCGGTTTTTTCGGCAGCGAAAAGGTGACTCCGACATTTGATACGCTGATTAATTATTTCTGGAAACAGATTTTAAGCGATCAGCAGATTTCATATATGAAGCGGCTGGTCCCAAACGATTTCGTGAGCTTTTGCATTGACGACAGGGATTTTATATACACTGTGCGCAAAGGCAACGATGTGAACAGCGGACAGGTGAAAAAACTCAACGCCAAAGGGAACAACATTCTCCCTGATAAAGTATTTGGCGACCTTGGGGTTGAAAGAAACCTCTCCAGAATTACTGTAGACAACCACGGTTTTATAACCGTATTGGACAGCGGCAGCAACCGGCTGTTCCAGTACGACAGCAGCGGGAACCTGCTTTATGCCTTTGGCGGAAAGGGCATTCAGGCCGGCCTGACTTTGGAGCCGTCTTCAATAGCGGCATTAGGGGAAGACCTATTAGTTCTTGACAGACAGACCGGTTTGATAACCCGATATAAACCGTCAGCTTTTGCCCGGAATATTCGCGAAGCGTCGGCACTTAGCGCCGACGGGAAATACCAGCAGGCCATGTCCCTGTGGCAGGAAGTCTTGAAAAGGGATTCGTCGTACGAGCTGGCGAATTTGGGAATGGGCAAAGCGTACGAAGGTCTTGCAGAGTTCGGATTGGCCGCGGACTACTACAAAAAAGCTTATGACCGCGAGCTTTATTCCCAGGCTTTTGCGGAAGTACGTAGTGAGTATTTAAGGCGGCATTTCCCGCTGTTCATGATTGGGCTTGCGGTGTTAATCCTGCTGCCGGTCGGGGTAGTGGTTTACAGCAGGAAACGCAAAAAATCGGTTTATGATTTGCGCCTTAAAAAAAGCAGCTATCCGTTTTACTGTATGGTGCATCCGATTATCGGGTATTCCGATATGAAAGAGCAAAAGAGCGAGGATAAAAAAATTGCCTCGGTTATCCTGCTGTTGTTTTTTATCGTATCAATACTTAATAATCAGTTAACGGGGTTTGCGTTCAACCATAACAGGACCGACCAGTTTAACCTGCCATTTACCTTTGTATCGACAGTCGGGGTATTTATTGCATTTGTGGTATGCAACTGGTCAATCACCACCATTATGGACGGCAAAGGTCGGTTGTTCGAGATTGGCAGCTACTGTGCCTACGCGATGTTGCCGTATATCTTGGGCTCGCTGCTGCTGATTATATTGAGCAATCTGCTCACGTCAGACGAAACCGCGATTATTCAAATGATAAGGATGGTAGTTTACGGCTGGACAGGTATCAGCCTTGTCACAGCGCTTAAAGAGGTGCATATGTACAGCCTTAAGAAAACCGTCTGGACAACGGTATTGACCCTTTCCGGAATGGTTGTGGTTTTGATTGTATGCGCAATAAGCTACAACATTGTTACCCAGCTTATTGAGTTTGTAGGCAACATTGCGGCCGAAATCCGTTCGTTCTAAACATATGAGGGATTGATTTGCATGAGGAAAACTTGGTTTGCGGGCTTTATGGCTCTGGCTCTGTGTTCAGTAGTGATGACAGGCGTCTTTGCGCAGCCGGATAACAGCGCTGCCGGTGGAGATGTCGCTTTGCCGGTATCCGACGGTTATCAGAAGATTGCCGAAAACAGCAGGTTTATATTGTCCGCAGACACCAAAAACGGCTATATATCTCTGACGGATAAGGAAGGCGTTATATGGTACAGTCTGCCCGAAGGCTATCAGCAGGATGAGCTTGCCCAGAACATCACAAAAAGAGCTATGGAATCGGTTTTGCAGATTTCATATGCCGACAAGCTCCGCAATATTAAGAATCTTAATGCTAAAACAACCTCGGTCGACAGGGGCGGGCTGAAATGCAGCAAAATCAAAAACGGGATAAGAATGGTATTTCAGTTTGACAAAGAAGATTTTACAATCCCTGTGGACTTCACTCTCGGCGAACAGCACCTGGAGGTTTCGGTCGCCGTATCCGAAATAACAGAAGCAAATAACGATTACCAGCTTACGACCATTTCCGTTTTACCCTATTTCGGAGCGGCTGACAGGAATGCGAACGGTTATGTGTTTTTGCCGGACGGCTGCGGCGCACTGATAGAGCTCAACCGCCCCGACCAGTATATTGAGGATTACAGCCAGTATGTGTACGGGCGCGAACCGTCCACGGCAAAGATTAATGCGGAAAACCTGACCCAAAGGGTGAGCATGCCCGTATTCGGCATAAAGAACGGAAACAACGCGATGATGGGGATTATTACAAGCGGCGCCGGACGGGCAATTATAAACGCTTCTGTCAACGGAAAGCGTTGCAGTTACAGTAATGTTTACCCGCAGTTTATCTACAGGGATTCGGAAATGGTTACCATAGAGCAGAAAGGGCAGACCATCAGGGTTATCGAGAAAAACCCGCCGAAATCAAACGATTATAAGGTGCGGTATTATTTCCTAAACGGCGATAAGGCGGATTATGTCGGGATGGCTCATAAATTCGGCGAGTGGCTGATGGCTGACTATAAACCGGACAAGACGCAGGGTTCTCCGTTTTACCTTGAGTTAACCGGAGGGGTAATGGTCAAGGACAATATACTGGGGTTTCCTGTTGAACGGGTGGCGCCGCTGACTACATATTCGGATGTGGCGGACATTGCGGACAGCCTTTCTAAGATGGGCGTAGGGGATCTGGTTATTTATTTAAAATACTGGCAGAAAGACGGTACGGAAGCCGCGATACCCGTCTCGGTTGCACCCGAACCCCGGTTAGGCGGGGAAAAAGGATTTAAATCAATGCTGAAAGCGCTGGCCGACATGGACGCGCAGGTTTACCTTGATTTCAACCTTACCGAAATTGTAAAAAGCAGGATGGGTTACGGCAAACGTTCAGCGTCGGTAATGTCAATACAAAACAGCCCGGCCGTTCAGTACAGCTATTACATAAACACGTTAAGGGCCAAGTTTACCGAGCCGTCTTTTCTGCTCAGGCTTGATAAGGCGCTAAAAGCGGCCCAAAAGATTACCGCCTCGGCCAAATCCTATGATTTTACAGGAGCTGCCGCCAGCAGCCTGGGCAGCACACTTTATTCGGATTTCAGCGGGAAAACCGTAAAACGTGACGTTTCGGACAGAGAAAATGCGAAGATTTTAAAGGTCATGCGGGACATAAAAGGCAGGCAGCTGTTGTCAAACCCGAACGATCATGGATTGCCTTTTGCAGATGTGGCGGTCGACACTCCTATTTTTTCAAGCAGTTTTCTCACCCATACCTGCGAGGTCCCGTTTTACCAGATCGCCGTACATGAGTATATACCGATGAGCACACCTGACATAAATACTTTGAGCGACCCGGATATCGGGGTGCTGAAGGCGCTGGAGGCAGGGATAGGGTTAAAATACGTTTTCACCATGAGGACAAACCGGAGGGTTTCACAATCATCGTTTAACACCCTGAACGGCCCGTTGTTCGATGAAGGGGCGCCTGACGCGGTGGAAAGCTGGAAAGAGGTTAAAGAGCTGCTGATAAAGGTTGCCGGCAAAAGAATAATATCCCATCGGATTATTAACAAATCGGTGCGCGAGACGGTCTTTGAAGGCGGCATAAGGGTTTTTGTAAATTACGGCGCTATCGATTACAGCAGCGACGGGTTAAATGTAAAGGCAAAGAATTTCACAGTATTACAGTCTTGATGAAGGCCGCAAGGATGTGAACAGTCATGAAAACCAAACAGATTATCAGCATTTCCGGCATTGACATCCGCTCCCGCACACAGGTTAAGCGGGCGTTATGGGGGCTGGCTTTCATTCTGCCGTGGCTGATAGGGGCCTTGTACTTCTTTTTGTACCCGTTGATACAGTCGGTTGTGTATGCCTTTTGTAAAGTCGACCTGGCAACCGATACTTTTAAACCGATCGGATTTGACAATTTTCGATATTTATTTACAAAAGACCCAAATTTTATCACAAATCTTACAAAAACCATCGGCAATGTTGTTTATCAGGTGGCCACCATTATGATTTTCAGTTTCCTGATAGCAATTCTGCTCAGAAACAGATTTTATGGAAGGACGCTGGTCAGGGCTATCTTCTTTTTTCCTTTCATAATTTCGTCGGGGGTTGTAATCACCATTCTACAGGAACAGGTGCTGATGACAGCCGAGCCAATCTCACAGCAGCAGGTGTATATGTTTGCGGCACCGTCGTTCGACTATTTCATCGAACAGCTGAGCATACCTGAATCCGTAACCAATCTGGTCAAGAGGGTTTCGATGAGTTTTTTCAACATCATCTGGAAATCGGGCGTACAAATTATTCTGCTTCTTACTGCGGTCAACCATATACCTTCAAGCTCTTATGAAGCCGCGGATATCGAAGGCGCGACCGGATGGGAAAAGCTCTGGAAGATAACCTTCCCGACAATATCCCCGACTCTTCTTGTGGTGCTGATATATTCGATAATTGATTCGTTCACCGACTACGGCAACACCATAATGCGGATGATAAGGAACTTTTTTGAGCTGGGGCAGTATGAATACAGCGCAACAATCGGAATAGTCTACTTCGTCATAATCCTCGCGTTGGTGGGGGCTGTCAATTACCTTGTCGGGCGCAGAATTCATTACGTTGTTTGAGATTTGTCAAAATAAAAAATGTCTTTCGTGAAAGGAGAAAAATCATTATGTTCAAAAAATCAAACAAGAAATCAAAGCTAGCAATTATGGCAGCGGCGCTGCTGTTAGTGTTGTCGGTACTTTCCTTTATTCCGGCCAGCGGCGCCACAACGCACAAAATGGTTACCATCACAACAAACACCGACATTAACCCTTTTATTCGGGTAGCACTTCACAACCGTACTTTTTCTTCCGGCGGTCCCTTTACCATCCGCTGCGAGGTGAATGTGCAGCAGTTCCAGAAGACTGCGATAGACGGCAATGTGTTTTACAATATCGCGGACGGCAGGGACCCGAATCAAATGGTGGTTTGGGTAAACCACTTTTCCAGCAAGACCAACGGCTGGATTGAGATGAAAGACTATAATGGACAGTACATTACATTCAACAACATCGACAGGGTTCTAATCAGCGGCGTATTCGAGCCTTTTGGACTTTTCCAGTTTGGGGTATACAAGGCTAAGGCGGTTGTTTCATACCGCAACTTCCGGATTTTGGACGCTGCCGGGAATGTGGTTTATTCATGGGATACCGACCCGTCGTTTCAGAACTTGACCAACCTGAAAGAATACGAAGGAGATACGGTGTTCACTCTTACCTTCGGGGACGGTTCGGCCAGATATGATGTTACCGACAGCGAAGACGGCAGCCAACCGTCCGCGACCACCACTACGGAGAATTTCTACATCAATCCGACGACCACAACGAAAAAAACACAGGAGACTACAACAAAAGCGGCTTCAGCCGCCGAGATTACGACAACTGAAGCGGAACCTACCGATACCGATACTTCGGATTACTACATAGACCCGACGCAAGACGAGAAGACAGAGACATCGACAAGCGAGAACGACTCACCTCAGCCGACCGAGGACACAGAAGGAAAGGGGGGGATGGCAAAACAGCGCTGATTATCGGTTTGATTATCGCAGGGGTTATAATCGTCGGAGGTGGCACGGCATTCCTTGTTCTGCTAAAAATGAATAAGC
>Ga0116181_1003156_pt1 | contig 12970 bp, 5 predicted proteins | sample AD_UKC075_MetaG_FD_89752 | JGI IMG/M metagenome (GOLD analysis project Ga0116181, IMG submission 89752) | Active sludge microbial communities of municipal wastewater-treating anaerobic digesters from USA - AD_UKC075_MetaG | ecosystem: Engineered > Bioreactor > Anaerobic > Digestate | place: USA...
GTTTCCTCGAGGTCGGCCAACATCAACGCCCGCATCCGCCGTGGTGGGGTGCCTCGGTCGCGGCGGACGCCCCGCATCGCGGCCTTCACGATGACGCTCGCCCCGGGCTGGTCGACCCCGGCGACCCGGTGCGCGAAGTTGATGCCCGCGACCATCCGCGACAGCGATGACGGGGTGTGCGCGTACCGGCCGTCTGGGCGCACCGCGGTGGCCGCCTCCGTCACGAACCGGGCCACCGCCACCGGCTCGGCCGGTAACGCCCGATGCCCGGTCCGGGCACACCACCCAGCGAACACCACCCAGTCCCGGTCGTAAGCCCGCCGCGACGACGGCGCCAACCCAGAGCGCAGCACGTCCGCAGCAGCCACGACCGGCACCGCCACGGCCGCGCCGTCACCTGGGGGTGTCATTCGTTCCGGGCCCGGGCCACAGCCCACCACACGATCAACGACAGCCCGATCCCGAACAGCGACCCCAACCAGAAGTCGACCGTCACGGCGACCCCTCCTCCTGCGTCTGCGGGGGGTCGGGTGGGGTGTAGAGCTTGCCGTCGACGAACACCGCGCCGCCGACCACAATCCGCAGACCGGGCAGGACATTCCCGGGATTCAACTTCGGAAGCCGCAGCGTCGCCCCCCCGTGCACTAGCACACCGGCAAACGAGGTCATCCCCTCGGAGAACATCGCCCCATCGAACCGGGTGATCTTCGCGGAGAACGTCGCCCCATCGAACGAGGTCCATCCATCGGAGAACGTCGCCCCATCGAACGAGGCCTTCTCCCCGGAGAACGTCGCCTCGTGGAAGTAGGTAAACTCCCCGGAGAACGTCGCCCCATCGAACCGGGTGATCTTCGCGGAGAACGTCGCCCCTTCGAACGAGGTCCACCGCCCGGAGAACGTCGCCTGGTTGAACGAGGTTCTCTCTCCGGAGAGCGTCGCCCTGCTGAAGTCCACGTAGCCGGCGAAGCAGCAGTTTGTAAGGGCCATGTTGTGCAGATGGCTGCCGCGCAGGTTGAAGTGCACGTCGGCCCAGCTGTTGCGGGCGTTGGGGTCGCGGGTATGGGCGGCGATGACGGCGATGATGGTGGCGCGGACCTGGGCGTCGTGGGGTCGGCGGGCCGGGGTGGTTGTCTGCGCAGTCGTGGTGCCGCCCGGGCTGGTTTCGGTGATGGTGGTCGAGGTGGCGGCGAGGTCGTCGAGGTCGGGGTGCCAGGGCAGGCGCAGGTAGCCACAGAGGACGTCGACGCACTGCTGTCGGCGGTCGGCGTAGTCGTCGGCCAGGGCCGCCATCGCATAGACGCCGGCGATCCGCTCGAGCGGGGCGGCTGCGCCGAGTTGTTGGGAGGCGGCGCGGAACCGGTCGGTGAACGCGGCCCCCCGGTCCCGGAAGAGCGTCTCGGCGTACTGGGCTTCTGCCTGGGCGGCGGTGCGTTCGGCCAGGTCTTGCTTGCGGACGTTGACGACCAGGGCGACGATGGCGCCGATCGCGGTCGCGGCGGCGAAGGCGGCGGTGAGGTGTTGGGCGCTGGTCAGGCCTTCGGCGGCCACGGTCACGTGCTCGCCGAGCAGCCAGTACGTGCCGAAGGTCGCTCCCCCGCCGAGGCCGACAGCACCTAGGAGCGTGGGCACCAAGGGCCAGCGCGATATCCCACCTCGGGGTGCCGGGGTGGGCTCAGGGTCGCTGGCGACGGGGGCGGGCAGGTGCGGCGGCGGGGTGGTCACGATGGCTCCCAGGGCTCGCTAGAACGGATAGCGCTCATTCTCACCGGCAATCCGCAACGCATAGCGACACTATGCGGGATCCTGCGGGTGACTTGTCCGCAGGCCGTTCAAAGGGTCGTTAGAACGATCCTTCCTCGACCGGCTGTCAGTCCCTCGGCTCGGGTTTCATCGGGTCCTTTCGCATGATCCACGCGCCGAGCGCGCGAAGTCGCGCGAGGGCGTCACCCTGGGCTCTGAGCAGGTGGGCCATCCCGGCCCACAGGCTCGTTACCCCAAGCAGCAGAAACGCAACTCCGCCCAACCGGTCACCCAACAGCACTTCCGACACCCCAAGCAGCAGTGGCGCGACCCCGAACAGCATGACCCAGTCCGCTTAGCCGATGGGTCACATCGTCGGGCAGGTCGGGCTCCAACAGGACCGCTACCCCAAGCAGCAACGACGCCACCCCAGCCGCTAGAAGTGCCAGCCCGAACAGCAGGTCGCCAACCCATAAGGCCCCCACTCCAAGCAGCAGAAATAGCGCCCACATGAGCAGAAGTAGCACCCCAAACCGCGGGTCGTCACCCCATAGAACTGCTACCACCGCATAAGCCAGGAACGACACCGCAGCCAGTACGGCCACCACCCCAAGTACCAGGTCGCCACTCCGCAGGTGCCCCACCCCGACACCCAGGGCCGACACCCCGAACAAGAGAGAGGCGGCGTTGTCGAGCACGTCGCTACTCAGTAGGACCGACACCCCGCCGCCCAGGACCGACACCCCGCCGCCCAGGACCGACACCCCGAACAGCAGGTCGCCATCCCGAATTGCTTCCACACCTAAGAGCAGGACCGACACCCCGAACAGCAGGAGCGAGACTCCCAAGGCGGATGCCGCAAAACCCACGCCACTGCGAAGGCAGCGCCAACACATCGCGGTGGACGCCAACCACAGCATCGCGACGGCTAGCACCCCGGGGCCGAAATCTACCGACAAAAGGGCCGGCGAGCTTGCGACATAACTCACCAACAGCACCAGAGCGCTGGCCCGGCCGAACGGGCCGGGGGTGCTGAAGAACCCCCCCGGTACGGTCAAAATCACCACCAGACTTAAGGCAAGCGAGAGTCCCCATAGCCACCACAGCTCCTGAGTCAGCGTCGAGACCCAGTTCACGCACACGCCGATCAGAACGACGCTGGCAAGCCACGCTGCGGCCTTGTTGGGAGTCGAGGTGCTCATCTGGAGTTCCCTGGGGTCGAACCGATAGTGATGCGCTGAGGCCGAGCGCCACAGACAACTTGAACCCTAAGATCGGCGTGGGCTTCACCCGGAGTTTCCCGAGTCGGTCGATCCCCATCAAGGGTAGTAGCCCCGATGTGGGCGAGGTCTGCGGACCAAATGTCGGGCGACCCCGCGCCCCTCCCGGCGTTTACCACTGCGCTATTGGCCTCCCGTTACCTTGTTCAACCGCGAAGTGACGACGGGACCGAGAGGGTGTGTCGGCTCTTGGGCCGGACGTTCGTGGCCCTACCGCCGAGGCCCGGGGGGCACACTGTGTTTGGCCCCCGGAGAGACTGGGCGAAGAGAACGGTCGTGCCTATTCGCTACGTTGTCGGGTTCGGGGGCCAACCGGGCACGGACCCTGGACAGGTCGTTGAGTTGTTCGACGGTGACTGCACGAGGGTTGGAGTCCCATCGACGTATGGCGTCGGCCAGCTCGCGGTGGACCCGTGGGCCGGGGATCCCTGTGGCGGCCGCGATCCGGTCGACTCCTTCGTCCCAGTGGGCTGGGGTGTCGGCGGCCAGTACGGTGGCCGCGTGCCGGGCTGCGTTGAGGTCCTGCAGGTGAGTGAGGCGATCTGTTAGGAGTGCCTCGGACAGCGGGGACCGGTCCCGAAGGACGATGTTGAGTGCTGCTGGGCCGTTCAGCGCGAGGAGGTCGGCGGGGTCGCTGCCTGGACGCATTGCCACCGTGTGAGGGGGCAGCCCGTGTTGGGCTAGGAGCCAGTAGTCGCGTTGCGCGGCGATCTGTCCGGCGAGGTCGGCGTCGGTGGCTACGACGGGGATGGTGTGGTGTTCGTGGGCGAGGCGGGCCAGTTGTGCGGCTTGTTCTTCGGTCAGCGTGGTCCCTAGCGGGGCAACGCCGACGAAGGCGCCGTCGCCGGCGATGGTGATGGCGAGGGCGTCGATTGGGCCTTCGACGAGGACGGGTGTCGCACCGGAGGCCAGCAGGTCTTCGCGGAGGATGTGCAGTTGAGCGCCTTTGTGGAATAGGGCTGTGTCGGGGGTGTTGAGGTACTTGGGGCCGGCGTCTTTGTCCTGCTGTTGGGGGTGTCGGCGCCCGACGAACCCGAGCGGTTCGGGGTCGCCGCTTGGGGTGGTGCGGGTGATGGGGAAGACGAGTCGGTCGCGGAATCGGTCGATGATGCGCCCGTTGCGGGTGGTGGTTGCCAGCCCGGATTCGGTCAGCTCGAGGTCGGTCGCACCGTGGCGGCGTAGGTGGCTGACGAGGTGGGTCCATCGTGCGGGGGCGTAGCCGGGTTGGACGTGCGGGTCGCCGGTCAGGTCGGTCCCGACCCGTTCGGTCAAGTAGGTCTGTGCCCATGAGTGTGGGAACCGTTCTGTATAGAACGTGAGGGCGAGGCGGTTCAGTTCGAGGATTCGGGCTGGGCTGACGGCTGCGGTGTCGGCTTCGTAGGCTCGGGTGAGTTGCCGGTCGATCTCCTGGTCCGTGGGCGGTAGCGGACTGGCGAACTCGCGTGCCGCAGCTGCCCAGGTCAGGGTGCTGTAGACCTCGTCGACGTCGGGATCTGGCCCCTCGGTGAGGTTTTCGGCGTCGTCGACGGGTGCTGTTTCCTCGTCTGGCTCGCCTGCGGGTTGCAGGTGCTCCCACTCGTGTTCGGTGGGTGTCCAGTGGTGTTCGTCGAGGTCTTGCCAGAAGGGGTTGGGTTCGTCGTCGTGGTGGTCCAGATCGGGCCATGCGTCCCGTTCTTCGTCGGTGTGTGGGGGATCGGTGAGCACGGAGATCCGCCAGACGAGGGCTTGGCAGGGGTCCACGTCATCCCCGGCCGTGGGAGCGTCCGCGAGGAGGTCCTCGATGTACTTGCCTCGGGCAATGGCGTGGTCGATGACGGCGACCAGGGTGGGCCACCAGCTGGACTCGCGCAGCGCGTCCGCGTGTTCGGTGCCCAGGAGTTGGGGGAGCCGGTCTGCCCAGGTGGTGGTCAGGTGGTGGTCGCCAGCGACGTGGGTGGCGACGGCGGGGGAGAGGTGGCCGGCGATGCGCCACCACAAGGCGGCCGCGTTGTGGTCGTCAGGCAGAGGGCCAACGGAGAGGGCTCGGCGAACCAGGGTGGGGGCGTCGAGGCCAGCGCGGGCGATCGCCGAGAGTCGTTCGGCCAGCAGGGGAGTGAAGGGGTCCTTGCGTGGGTGGATCAGGACCCGGTCGAAGACGTCGGCCCACTCGGCGAGGGCAGGGGTGCGGGTGCCGGCGATGCGGGTATTGAGCCCGGCCTGCCACCGGTTGGGGGCTTTGCTCAGTTGGGTGGGCCCGGTGGGGCGCCGGTCGGACGGATCGATGGCCATGGCTGCGCGCCATACGGCGACGTCAACGAGCAGGTCGGGTGAGGGACGGCCCTGTCCTTGCCGGGCCCAGGACGGCAGTGGGGTGGAGGCGGTGGCCTGGTCGGCGATTTGGTCACGCAGGTCCCGGACCCGGGCGGCCCGGGCTCCGAGGTAGGGACCCCAGTGTGGGTCGTCGACAAGGTCTTCCGGTATGCCGGGCAGCCACGGCAGGGGGCCAGTCCCGGCGCTGCGTAGCCCGCTGTCATCCAGGCGCCAGTCGATGACGGAGGCAACGTCGCCGGCGGTGTCGACTTCACGCACGGTTGCTGCTGCGTGGAGTTGGTGTACCGGGTCCAGGCCGTGGGCGGAGAGCAGCAGCAGGTGGGCCCGCAGGGTGGGCCACGCGTCGGCGCGGGTCAGATCGGGAACGATGCGGTCCGCGGTCGCATCGAGGCGCGCGACCTGGGCCGGACCGAGGCGGCGTTCGGCCGCAACATAGAGCGAGTCCAAGTACCGGCTGACCTCGTCGGCGAGCTGGAAGGCAGGGTCGTGGGCGTCGCGTCGTGTGGTGGTCGCCGAGCGTGAGGAGTCGTCCCGGGCCAGGACCTGCTCAAGGATGTCGGTGGCGGTCGGAGGGTGGGTGTGGTCGGGGCGGACGATGTTGTGCTCGTCTCCGTCGCCGACGACCTCAAGGTAGATGTGGTTGGCGGCTCGGCCCCTGGTGAGAGCGGTGTAGGCCAGTTGCCGCGCCTCGCTGCCGGTGAGCAGGGTGTGGCTGGCGTCAGCGGTGACTCCTTGTGCGGTGTGAATGGTGCAGGCGTATCCGAGCTCGACGGAGGCGGCGACATAGGAGGCGGGAAGGTCGACGACCCGGCCGTTCCGTGCATGCTGGACGGTGATGGTTCCACCCTCGCCGAGGCCGGTGATCTGCCACCGGTCGCCGTTCTTGACCCAGTCCGTGGCGGCGATGCGCAGGGTGCGGTCGTTGGTGCGGGTGATGACGGTGTCGCCGACGGAGGCGAGGTTGCCGTCGGCGAGGGTGACCGCGCGGTGTTCGGTCGCCGGGTTCACGCCGAGGCGGTGTGCTCGGGCGCGTTGGTTGAGTTCGGACACGAGGTCGCGGGTGGGGGCGAGCATGATCGCGTCTCGGTCGTTGTCGCGGCTGTCGCACCACGCGGTGAAGACGTTGTCGGTCATCGTGGCCAGGTCACCGACGTGGACGCGGTCCCGGTCGAGGTAGAACCCCAGTGCCTCGGGGAGCCCTTCGCGCAACGCTAGGGACGCGGCGCCTTCGGCGGGGTCGGCGAAGCGCATCAGTTCGCTCAGGTGCAGGCTGCCGTGGGTGGCTTGGATGTCGCGCAGGACTCCGCCGGCGCCAACAGCCGCGAGCTGTTGGTCGTCGCCGATAAGGCGAACCGAACCGCCCCGTTCGATGACGAAGTCCATGACCTTGTCCAGGCTGAGTGTGTCGGCCATGCCGGCCTCGTCGATGACCACCAGGGTGGTCGGGCCGATGGACGTCGCCCACTCGGGCAGCTCGCCGAGGGCCGGGTGGTCTAGGTGCCAGGTGAGCTTGGCCATCGTGTCGGTGGTGGCCTGAATGTTCGCCCCGAGGACGTCGGCGGCAGCCGCTGAAGGGGCTAGACCACGGACGGTTCCGCCTCCTTCGATCCAGGCGTGGGCGAGGGCACGCATGGCTGTGGTCTTGCCTGCGCCGGCGGGGGCGATGGCCAGCTGAAGACGGGCGCCAGAGGTCGCCATCTCCCGCACCAGGGTGGCCTGCCCGGCGTTCAACGGCAGGCCGTTGGCGGTGGAGGAGAGCATGGCCAGATTGACCGCAGAGGCCGGCGCGACCATCCCGTCGCGTTGCCCGGCTCGAGCGACGATCCGTGCCTCGGCGGCCAGCAGGTCGGGGGAGGTGAACAGCTGTGCGCCGGCGACGGTGTAGACGCTGGAGCCGTCGCTGCGGCGCAGGGATTCCGGCACGTCCACGGGGTCACCGCTGCGGGTGAGCGGCACCGAGTGGCGGGTGAGGACCTCGTCGACCAGTAGGCCTACGACGCGGTCCAAATCGGCGGTGTCGAGGTCGAGGCCGCGGACCTGCCGCAGCGCCTCGGCCTCCACGTGCCACCGTTGCCAGTGCGAACGTGACGCTTGCAGCGTGTTGCGGATTCGAGCGGTTGTGGTGTTCATCCAGGCCGCGTCGACGCGGTGGCTGGCGCGGTGCGCTGGGGTGAGTGCCGAGGCGATCATCGACTCCACGGCCCCGTTCCCGCCCAGGACCTCGCGGGCCTGTCGGGACCAGGCAGCGCGCTGCTCGGCCAACGTGCGGGGCTCATGCTTTGCTTCGCGGGTCTCCAGGGTTGCCTGCTGCGCCAGTTGGATCGACTCGATCGGCGAGGGCGGTCGACCGTGGGTGGCCTGGAACGTCTTGGCGAGGACGCGTCGACGCGCCTCGATGCTGGCGCGACGGGAGGACCAGCGCTCGTTCAGCGAAGGATCCACGCCGACGATCTCGCGGATGGGCCGCTTGCGCGGATCGGTGCCCGGCCGGGCCTCGAAGCGGACGCCGAGGGCGCGCCGCAGGTGATGCTCAAGACGGGTGTTGTAGACCTCGGAGGCGGTCACGGTGGCCTTAAACAGCACCCGCCCGTCGATGGCCAACCACTTGCCCTCGGCCCGGGTTTGGACCTTGTTGGCCACGGCGACGTGCGTGTGCAGGTCGGGGTCCCCGGCGCGGGAATCCCGGTGCGTGAACGCGGTGCCGATCAGCCCGCGGGTCTCGACCTGGCGGATGCCCTGCGCGCCTTCACGGGTGAAGAGCGCCTGGTCCTGCAGGTAGTCCAGAGCGTCGTTGACCGCGTTCTGGTGGGCTCGCTCGATCGCTGCCGCGATCGGCAGGGGGGCGATCGCCCACAGGGTGCTAATGCTCTTGATCGGGGAGAAGGTCAGGTCGTAGCCGGCGACCGCGTTCGTGCGGGGACGGGAGTGTTTGGCGATGGTGGCCGCGATCTCACGGGCATCGGCCGGGTCACGGCCGAACTCCTCCCGGAACAGCTCGACGGCGACCTCGGTGCGGATTCGGGCGCGGTCCTCGAGAGTGCCTTCTGCATCCCACGGCAGGCCCCGCCCCACGTTGGCTTCCGCGACGCGTGCGGCAACCCGCCGGCGGAACTCCGAGACGTCGCTTGCATAGACGGGGTAGAGGTTCCCGAGCCACGTCGCCCGGTCCTGCGCACCGGCATCCATCCCAACTTCGGCGGCCGCTTCCCGAAGTTGCTCGGCCAGTGGGTGGCGACCCGAGCCGAACAGATTGCGCATCTGTTCCTCGGTGACCCCGTCGCCGACAGCCAACCCGTCCAACCCGCTCAGCCCTCGCCCCACCCACACTCCGGGCGCCTCGCCGCGGGCGCTGTAGTACGAGGCCAGACCCGAGTGACCACGCTCGGTCGCATCCTGAGCAGCGACCTGGCGGGTCAGGTAGTCATACCCGCTCCCGGCCGTCAGCTTGTGGATGGTCATGGTCACGATCGTCTAAAGCGGATTTCGTGACGTGACGGATCACTGATTGACGGATCAATGACCGTGAGTGCAAGAGGTGTGTGGGGCAGTGGGGGACTGACGCGCGAGGGGTCGGGAGGTCGGTCGGATGGTTCCGTGTGGGCGGTGTCAGTGGTGGGGGCGACGATGCGGTGTGGTGGGAGTGATCCGGGGACGGTGCGTGGCTGCTTGAGGTGGTGGAACGTGTCGAGCGGAAGGAGTTCCGGTGCCGAATCAGACGGCGAGGCAGCAGGCGCGGCGGGCTGCGTTGGACGCGCAGACACGGATGCGCCAGGCGAGGGCGGAGCAGGAGCGGCGTCGGAGTGCGCTGGCGGTGACCGTGGTGACTGCGCTGGCCGAGCGTGACGCACTCGTGCTGGCGTGCGAGGCCAGGGCAGGGGAGGCGCTGCGGACCCTGACCGCACAGGAGGGGCTGTCGCTGCGCGAGGCGGTGGCCTGGTGTGGTGGGGACGAGCAGCTGACGGTGCGCGAGGCGACCCGGCTGCGGCAGCTGGAGCCCGAACCGGGCGCGCCGGCGGAGGAGCCGGCCGCCGACGCGACCGCCGCGACGGTCGGGAGCGTGCCGGCGCCGTCCGCAGGCGCGGGCGAGGAAGGGTCGATGGCGCTCTGCCGGTGAGGGTCGTGGCGCGCGTCTCGATAACGCCGGGCTGGCGGTGTTCGACGCGGCCTGTCGATCGAAGGAGGAGCTCGACAGGTGGGTTACCAACGTCGTCGCCGTCGATGGGTCGTCGTGCCGCTGGTGGACGGGTCGCTCTCTGGCCGTGGGCACGGCTGGTTCTGGTTGGCGCCTGGTCGGGTCGTCGTCGCCCACCGGTTCGCCTACGCGCTGGTCCGTGGTGTGGCCGCGACTGCGGCGGTCGCGGTGCCGGGGCAGCGCTGCGACAACCCGCTGTGTCAACGCGTGGGGTGGGGCACGTGGTGGCCTCCTCGCATGCGGAGAACCGGCGCGCGTGGGCGATCAGGCGCGCCCACTCCGGTTCGCAACTGGGTGATCCCAGGGGCTCGCGGCAGCGTGCGCGGGAACTGAGGAACTCGCGCGAAGGCCCGGCGTCGGCAGCCGCCGATCTGGCGCGGCTGCGCGCTCTCTACGGCGAGCAGCTCGCGTTGTGGTGACCATGGGCAACGCCCGGCGGGGAGGCTGTGGTCACGTGCCGGGCGGTGGTGGTCTGTCAGGTCAGGGGTGACCGCCGAGGTTGGGACGAAGGTGGTGACTGACGCCGTTGGTGTAGGCGGCGAATCGCTCGAGGGCGGCCGCCAGGTCGCGCGCTAGTGCGTGGGTGAGGCGGGCGCCCTGCCCGGCGAACACCTTGAGCGCCGAGCCGGTGTCGAGGAAGGTGAAGTCGCGCCTCGGTCATCCATGAGGACGTTGCCGAGCCCGGCACGGTCGGCTGCACGTAGCACAGCGTCCTGCGTAGGGCACGGCGGCGCTTAGTGTCACTGGTCGCGGACCACTGCGGTGATGCCCGCGTCCTTGGCGGCGGCGGCGATCTCGTCGGCGGTGCCAGTGTCCACGATCAGCCGCAGAGTGCCCTGCAGGTATGTCGCGCCGTTGGCCTCGATCGCCTCGTAGAGGCGGCGCAGCAGCGCTGCCGTCCGATCGATCTCGTCGCCCTCGCCGGCGAATCGTTTAATGATGGACAGGGACACTTCCTTCTCCACCGGCGCTGGCACAGGCGGGGTGGGAGAAGGTGGGACGACCTTACCGGCACCCGAGCCGGTTCCGCCGACACCGCCCTTCCTGTCCGTCGGGCCGTCGCTGCTGTCGCCGTCGTCGCTCCGTTCTTGGTCGGGGGGCGTGGCAGGGGCGGGCTTCGCCAGCGTCAGCGACTGCGACTGGAGGTTGATTTCGTTCGGGCCGGTGACTGCGACCTCGCTGCCCTCCCGGTTGACAACCCGCAGGTCGCCAGCGCGGACGGCGTCGTAGATCGCGTGGCGGAGTTCTGGCTCGCCCGTGTGGAGTAACGGCAGGCGCGGGGCCTGCCAGAACGCGTCGCGGATCTCACTCAACGGCCGGCCGTAGTCGCTGTCGCGGAGCTGGTGCAGTAGCGCCTTCGCGGTGAACTCGCCCTGGTCGTAGGCCTTCTCGTGCTCGACGAGCGCCTTCCAGACGAGTGCTCCGTCGAGGGAACTCTGCGCGTCGTCGTCGAACGTGACCTGCCCGAGCCCGCGTTCGGTGTCCGGGTCGGGCTGTGACAGGTACGCCACGTGCTGAAACGCCTTCTTCAGGGCGGACTCCATGCGCCGTTTTGCCTCGTTTCGGGACTCGCGGGCTTTGTCCCGCAGCTCAGCGTCGGCCTGCACCTCGGGAGCGTCGAGGACCCGTTCCCACGCGAGATACTCAGCCGCGATCGCGCGGGCGTGCCCGCGCCTCTGGGTGTTCACGACCGCGAACGCGAGCGACGACGCCCACGAGCAAGTGAACCGGTCCGGTCCGAGGCCGACGGCGGCCTCCAACGCGTTCACCGTGTCCAACTCCATGCCGTTACGGAGGGAGAACGCGGCAGGGTCCAGGATGACGAGCCGCGTTGTGCGCGCGTCGTCCAGTCCTGCGGCCTCCAGCAGTTCGAGGGGTGTGCGACCCGGTTCGGCACGGACGAACCCCTTGGCGCGGAACGGGCCGGTGGTGCCGAGCCGTTCCGCGGCGTCGGCGAGGGTCTTGTCCCTGTCCGCGTCGGACACGCTGCCGCGGGCGGCGCGGACCAGCATGTTCAGGGTCTGCCGGGTGGACAGGTAGTAGCGCGGCGGCGCGCTCCCGACCCCCTTGATGGCTTCCAACGCGGCGAGCCCGTTGTCCGGGTCCGCGAGGTCGCTGATCACGCCCTCGGCGTCCGAGAGCCCGTAGTTGATGCCGGGCACCATCGTCGCGGCCTTGGCCTCCGGTTCGGACGCGCCACGCCTGCCCTGCCCGCGTGCGCCGACGATGGAGGCGAGGAAGATCATGGTCGCTGCCCGCTCGGCTGCGCGCGGGTTCAACGCGCCCCACAGGCCCTGTTCGCGGCCCGCGTCCAGCAGACGCGCCGCCCCGCCGGCCTCGTCGAGGGACACGATGTCGTTCTGCGCGACGGAACGGTAGTTCGCCTGCGTCTTCGTGTCCGAGATTAGCCCTGTGCCGAGGACGGCCTCTCGGACGGTCGCATCCGACAACGGCAGGTCACCCGGCCCGATGAGTGCTGGCACCCACTGCCCTGCCTTCCCGCGCCGCTGCAGCGACCAGACGGTCGCGGCGAACACCCGGATGGTTGAACGGACCTTCTGGAAGCCTGCCAGGTTGGCCCACTCCGACTCGGCGAGGTGCATGAGCTGGGGGTGGAACGGGTACGCGCGGGCGACCTGCCCGGCGAAGTCGTCGGTCCAGGGGGCGCTGATCTGATCGAACACCTTCGATTTCCAGCCCTTGTCCTGCAGGACCGACGAGTAGGCCGCGATGGTGGCGTCCACGACCTCTTTCGGCGGCGCGTTGTCGAACAGGCGTCGCCGGAGGATCGCGGCGAAGTCCGCGTTCTCGTTCACGGTCGCCAGCCGGCCGTTCCGGTCGATGAACGACTGCAATGCTTCCCGACGTTTCGAGCCAGCGTCGGACAGCGCCATCGTGTCCTTCTCGGACGCGATCATGACCACGAGCATCGCTACGTTCGGCACGTCGTTCACGGCGTCCAGCAGGACCTGCAGGAACGCCATGTCCTGCGCGGTCAGCTCTAGGTCGCCGGCCCCGTCTAGGCCGTTGCCCACGTAGTTGAGGATCTCGTCCACGATGATGAGGACAGGCCGGCCCACGGATCGGAGCGCGTCGACGACCTTGGACTTGTCATTGAAGTAGGGCCGGTAGTCCTCGTACCGGGCGTAGTCGCGGTCGAACAGCCGCCACAGGAACCGTTCCCACAGGCTCTTCGCGGGCCCGTCCACACCCTGTACCGGCGCGCCGGGCGTCATGGAGTCGCACGGCAGGACGACCACTCGCGGGCCGTCGAGGTCGGTTGGGAGGGCCCTGCCGATCATGTCGGCGGCCTGCTGGTGCACGGCCTTGCCGATGTCCGTCTTCGCGAACTCGTCGGGGTGTTCCGCGAGGTGCCACGCGCCGATGCACGCGTGTGACTTGCCGCCTCCCATGCCTTGGTCGAGCCGGACGAGTGCGCGGGCCTTTA
>Ga0116181_1003157_pt1 | contig 12970 bp, 8 predicted proteins | sample AD_UKC075_MetaG_FD_89752 | JGI IMG/M metagenome (GOLD analysis project Ga0116181, IMG submission 89752) | Active sludge microbial communities of municipal wastewater-treating anaerobic digesters from USA - AD_UKC075_MetaG | ecosystem: Engineered > Bioreactor > Anaerobic > Digestate | place: USA...
AGTAGTTTGTAAATGTTTGAAGTACGATTTAAAAACCTTGTACTGTTTTCTGTATGTGTAGTATTTAAAACTTTTAGTACTTAATCTAGAGTTTTTGTATCCCCCTGGAAGTTTAGTTACTATATTACCTAGTTTTGATAATGAATTCAAATATATAATATCATGTATAATTTCTATTTCATTTGGAACAAGTTCAGCTAATCCATTCCAAGGTTCACGTGTTTCAAAGTCTTTATTTTGCTTTTCCATACCAATCATTTTATTAAATGCCAAATTTTTTAAAGTATTATCAAACGTAATGATTTTATTCAACTGTTGTATGTCAAGCAATTTTCTAATATATAATTCTAGAGTTTGATGTGTACAAGCTCTTTTTATATATCTTTCAGCTTTCTCTGTAAATTTAAGATCTGTTCCTACTAACAAAGTGTTCCTAGTTAGTTCAATTAATTTATCAACTCCTATAAAATCTTTATCTTTTTCAAGGCTCATCAAGTTTTCAGTTATTAAATATATTGCCCTTGTTATGTTTTGTTCGCTAAATATATAGGAAAGATTCAACTGTGCATCTCTCCTATTGGACGGCGTTGCATTTAAGTCTATGTTTAAAATGTTTGCCAACGGACTTTGAGTACTCAACTGAATCAATTGTTCTCGAATATCAATTAATGTTTCTTGGTTTACATAATCAATTATATTCTTATCTAAAATGTTTGCCAACGGACTTAGAGTACTCAATTGAATCAATTGTTCTCGAATATCAATTAGTGTTTCTTGGTTTACATACTCAATTATATTCTTATCTAAAAAAGTATTCTTTACTTTTTCAGAATCTTTTAACTCAATGTGTAAGTTAGCATTTTTAATCTTTGATGAAGTATTATTTACTAAATCTAAGTTTGTCGATTTTTCTTTGGATCCGACAGTGTCTAAGTCTATTAAGTCAGCTTCTGTAAAAATTTTTTCACCACTTAATACTGAAAATATCTTAAGTCGATGATTTAATGTTTCTGCAAGTAGCTTCTTATTCAAACTATTTAATCTCTTAATAAAATCCCTATAAATAAATTCCAGTCCTTTGGGTAGTACAGCACATTTAATCTTTTTAAACTGAAGCATAGCTTCATCCGACTGTGCAATTAAATTCTTGTTAGCTTGCAAATTAGAATCCAATAATGTATTAAGTTCCTTATTTAAACGTTCAAAACACACTAAATCTCCTTTTACAATTGCGTTCCTTTGTTCGTAACCATAATAGCATAATCTAGCTATTAACTGATCCTGATGAGAAAGAATACAAGTAATAGGAAAAGAGTATAAGTCTGAAATCCTATACTCCACTGGGAATATAAACAAATTGCCTGTATGAGGTTGTGTATAGAAACTTACTAACTCTTTTCCCATTTATACATTCATTCCTTTACGCTTCATATTTTAATATAGCTATAGCATACAGCGAGTTACTTGCATTATTGAAGATTGAATAGGGTGTATTTACTAAGAAGGATTTATATACTTTCTCTGTTGGAAGATCCTTGTCGACTATCATGTCATCTAAATGCACAATTGAGCTTCGATCAGTAACTGCAACTCCATCAAGTTCTCCTCTATAGCTGTCGTATCCATGAAATACGTATATAGGAGACATATGATATTTCTTTGTGTAAGCCGACGGTCCTTCTAAAGCTTTATCTACAAACTCGTCGGGAGTTGTAAACGAAGGATAGTGGGCTTGAAACGGAAAGCCGGAAGCTGTTTTTAACATTGTAATATCAACTACCCCAGTTCCTGTCTTATCGCCGTATTTATGAATTAAAGGCTCATTAATCACTGATTCTGAAATTTCGTGATCGTATACTAAATTCTTAGTAAGCGTAACAGAAGTTCCTGAAATTGAATCAACTGTTACAATTTCTCTAGTGGCACTTTCGTCAGCAATAATTAAATTTTGCCCAACGTATATATTAGTTGTATCAGAAACTTTTATAGTGTTAGTTCCAGCGGAAGCTGGGCTACTTAAAATAGCACTAACAGGGTTTCTTTCTAAATAAACAAATGGAGACTCGTCGCTTGAAACAACCATAGCTAAGTTTCCTTGACTATCTGGTAAGGCTCCTTCAAAAGACTTTATTTCCCCGAAATAAGCCCAGCTTATAAGCCTATCATCAAAGCTTGCTGATGGGTCTCCCGATAATACTGTCGACACTCTCTTAGGAGTAATTGATATCCAATACTGAACTGGAAGCCATTCCTTAACCTTAGACCGAGTGTCGGACATAAACCATGAATACCTAGCTGGAATCGAATCACTATCTGTCGCCCACTTATTAGTAAATGAGTCGTAATTAGTACCCATTTTACAAGTAATAGAGAAATAGTTATCCTTTGTAATTTCAGTATTAGTGTACCTACTCATTACTTTCACAACTGGCTCCCTTTTAAATTCAAAGTAGCCTGTTGGTCCATTAATAACCTGATGTTTAATAACGGCATGATCTCTAATAGCTCCTATTGATTCTGGATACGCTAGTTCCCAAAAAGTATCTACTACCCTAGCTCCAACATTGTGATCTTTAGTAAACGTCGTTCCGTCCTTTAGAGTAATTATTTTAGTTTCAGTGTCGACTTCTTTTACTTCAATACGCTCTGAACTAACAGTTCCAGGATCAATTTCAAGAATACATCCTGGAGCAATACTTGTTACATCATTCACCTCAAACGAAACGGCGCCTGCTGAAACCTCAGACGTTATTTTAGTATCAACTATTTTAGTTGTAACAATACTCGATACTAAGTCTTTTACTAAATTTGTCACGGTTGTGTAACTTCCTTCGATAAATTTCACTTTTACTGATGGCATTATTTAACCCCCTTCATTAATTTCTTTTTGCGATGTTAGATCAAAATCTACCCATATAACTTTCGATGTTCCAGTAGTATTATGATATATAAATGTTAAAGTGTCTTGACTTGAGTCTATCTTTCTTACTGGCTGAATTTGTTTAGCTTGTCCAAGTTCTTTAGTATATATTTTATTAAGTATTACCTTGTCGTTCAATCTTAAACTAAAACTATCACCGTCTTTGTATCCTGTACTGGCAAATGCAATACTAAGAAGTTCGTATTTATTGTTAGCCGGCAAGCTGATTGTAAATTCAAAGTCTTGTATTAAAGCTGGAATATCAAATCGTTCTCCTTGGTGATAAATATATTTGTACTTTGGAAATAGGGGCCAAGGAAATTTTAGAATGTCAGCTATAACTCCTACATTAAACCCCATTTAGCTCACCTCCTAACTAAGAGCATATAAACTTATATTGTACAAAGGCGTACGGCGGAGATTGAGTTCCTAATTCCGGCGTATTAATGATTATATCAAAGTTATTACTATCTCCCTCAACAGCACTAGTTATTCTGTCTCTCTTAAATATAGACACTGCTCCAGTAATTGGCCCAGAGTCGGTGTTTTTAGCTTCAAATCTTATTATATTCGACCCTGACTGTAAAGTTACATCCTTCCACTCGCCCTCAGTAGTGAATACAAAATCCTGAAATATTAGTGTATTGTTAATATATATATCAACCGTATCGTTATCAAAGATTGATGTATCTCTCAAAAACCAAGATACTTCCACAGTGTTTAATTCAAATACATCTTCAGTATTTACCTCTTCAGCTAATAAGTTTGCACTTGCTATTTCATTATTGTAGACGACAGTTACGGTAGATGTTCCTGATTTTGTTATTGTAGCCATTCCATTTTCTATTGTGGACGGCGATGTAATTGACCACTCAGCTTGATTAGTTACATCAACTTTGGTACCGTCACTGTACACTGCATAAGCTGTAAACTGAACTTTAGAACCAAGCTCAACTTTTCTAAACAATGGTTCTATAACTAATTTGAATCTATTATCAACTTTGTCTAAAATAACCACTTCAATAAGTTTACCTTTATCATCAACGTATTCATTGTCTACACGCATATCGTAATTTTCAAATATTAAACCAATAGTAAAGTTTATAAAAGCACTTTGAACACTTACACTGATCAAGTCTTCGTATATGTCTTTGTTTAAAGTATAAATAACCTTTCCATTGTGCGATGTAAACCCAATTAAATCATCGTCCTCGTTGTATAAAAGTTGATAATCGTATCCGTCTAATAAATTATCTTCACGGTCGTTAACTGCAGGCGGTTCTTTTGGAGTGTATGGGTTACTAATATCTGATTCAGGAGTGTATGGGTTACTAATATATGATTCAGTTCCTCCAGTAAACATACCAACTTCTTGAGAAGGTACGTATCTTTTTAAGTTCCTATTTATCATTGCTAATATTTCATCATGCAACAGATTAAACATAGCCACAACTCCTAACAAAGACTACTAGTATATATACATACTAATTTCAGATTTATACAATATGTTTCAAAAGCGGTAACATAGTTACCGCCTAATAAATTAATACTTCATAATCAAGTTCTAGTATAACTGGGGAATTAGTTATTTGAGCCCAATTAAGTGAAAGTACATTATTTGAACCTCCATCTGATTCTACTAGTACATTATACAGTACACAGTTATTATAGTAGCATAATACATTTCCGTTTAAAGAATTTGCTAATGTTTGTGCCTCGGCAGGGGCATTATTTGGATTGTAATTAGTTCCTACTTCGTATTCAATCGGCACTCTGTTTACTTCAAGAGAAGACGACGGAATATCAAACGAAATATAATCTCCTTCACTTAAAGCTTTTAACCTGCCAAACAAATTAAATCGAGTCCCCAAACTCTCTCTAACTACTCCATAATTCTTACCCTTAGCATGTACGATCTCCCCATTTCCAATGTAAATGCCTACATGATTAATATACCCATTATTTTGTACAAATACTAAATCTCCGGGTCGCAATTCAGCTCTATCAACTGGGTAACATAATGTTTGGTATATCCCAGATGCAGTATAATCCGCAGTTTTTGGAATTATATTCATATATCTTAAAGCCCATACAACTAATCCACTACAATCAAAACTTTGTTGTCCTAGTTTACTTTGATAATTTGAATAGTGTTTGCTACCAAAACTTGATATTAAACTTTTCACTAAATCATTGGTTAATATTTCTCCCTGTGTTCCCCAAACATAAGGACAGCCTACCTTACTTGTTACTAAAGATACAAATGTTGCCGCACTGCCTGTTGTTGTAACAGAGCTAGACGGGCCGCCCGTCTCAGTTGTTATTGTGCAATACTCCTTCCATATATAAATTGTCGAATTATCTGTGTCTTTGCACTTATAAAAACTTCCTACTGTGTCAAGGTATTTTGCCTTAAATCCGGAGTTCTCAGTCCTTTTTATATTGCTTTTGCTTAATTCCGGACTAGTTCGTATTGCTGTATTCTCTTTTAACAAGTAGACAAATTGATTTGTAGCAGTAGTCTGTGAAGTTGAGCGTCCGTATTCCTTGTCTTTTATGTCTATCTGTGCTAATACTTTTCCGTCAGTTGGGTTTTTTATTCGTATAGTAGCTTTATATATAACGTCCGAAAGTTTTATTTTTATGGGGCGGGGTTGATCTTTTAACGGCAAAGAATATCTAAATTTTTTATTATATATAGGAATATCATCTGCTATCATTGTGACAGATGTTTCTAAAACTTTCGTTATATGCTCAAGTTCTAAAGTAGTAATGAATCCTTCAGAAGTATAACTGTGTTTCCAACTCCTAACCTGATAATAAGCTGTAGCTGTAGATACTAAATCTGAAAGTTTTACTACCTGTCCTAACTCAATTAAAGGATTTCCTTTTATAGCGATAGTTACTTTTCTAAAAGAATCAAGCATTTGATTAAAAAATGCACAAGCCGCGGCGTGTTTTTGTTCCGGAGTTTCTGCCCATGGAACTTCTATTGAAAATATCCTGCTAACTCCCTTCATGTAATTTCTTGTAATATTTTTATGCTCAAACAATGCTGATCCGTTCTTTGAAATTATTAAAACTTTGTTTCTTAAGTCTGTAATATCTAAGTTGTAGTGTAAACTAGTTAAATCAATGTAGTCAGTAATAACCCAGTCCGGAAAGTCTGTTAACGAGGGGCGGGGATTTTTATAAAGAATAATATCCCCATACCTGTTGCATCTAAAACATACATTTCCTAATTGGTTTACAATTTGCATAGCCGCCTCAAAATATGAAAGCGAGATTGGAAACTTAATACTTTTTATAGTATAGTTTTGAATTTCTGGATCACTTAATGCACTTTTGTCTGTTATAACATTACACACAGACCTATTAAGTAACGGATTTTCTCCATCTAAATCAATAGTAGTAGCTATTACAGCAAGATCCTGAACAATAGCACTAGCTAGCCATTGCTCTTTGTCTGTGTCGATTTGTCCAGAAGCGTCTACTGTCGCTAAACTATCTCGTAATTTACAGTAAGTTCCGTGAACATATGCATTCTTACCATTAAATAAGATATTATGCCACTTCCCATGAGTTCCTAAATACGTAAATGTTTCTCCACTAGTCGCTCTACCTATAACTTCATAATTTGTTCCAGGTCCGCTCCTTACATTTAAATAGCTAGTTACTCCAACTATTTCTACAATACTTGTAGCTGGACTAATTTTTACGTTTTTATCCTCCCTCGGATAAACTAATTCTTTGCCGAACTTAATTGGGTCAATATTTTGATCTACCAAAAACCTCATATTGTCTCTTACTTCTATTGAAATAGAAAGTGCGTTAGAATCAACCTCAAACGAATCTATGCACCCTGTTAAGACTGGATCAACTAAATCTCCATATCCTAAACATATTTGAATTTTATTTTCTGGCCAAAGTAGTTTTTCAAACCCGCTTCTAGTTATTCCTTCTGTAAACTCGTCCGATATTTTATTAGTGTCAAACTCTGGAGTTCTAAGACCGTACGTATCTTCAAAGGTAACTGTAGCAGTAGCACAGCCAGTTTCTTCAGATCCAGTAACTTCAATAGAACTTACTCCACCTTCTTGTCCAGTAAAAACATACGGCTGAGAAATTGGATCACCTACTCTCCAAATACGCACAATGTAACTAGGAGAGCTATCGTCGACCTGTAACTGCTCCATTAAATTTCTTAACATAGCTTTGTTAATTTCTTTAATCATATCCAACCAACTCCTAGTTTATTAGGTGCATAAAATTTTATTTCCTGTTCATAAAGATTTTCGCCAACACGTTTACATCTACCCAGCTCTAGTACTCCTCTATAAGGAATACCTTTATCATCGAATATAACGTGTACTTTCTCAGCGTTACTAATAAAGTCTGTATGAGCCTCAGCACTAAGAAATCTAAGTTTAGTTTCAATTACTGTAGCTATAGCTGTAGTGGTTTGATAAGCTCCATACCCACGTAGTACCTCAACCTTTTTTGGAGTTGTGGCGGCGGTGGGTGGATTGTATTCAAAGAAATCGCAGTGTATCTGTTTAAAATTATAAATTCTAAAGTTATCAAACTCGCACCTAGGAGGTGGATCTGACTGACCCAAATTATGGTACTCTAATTCAATAACTTCGTTAGGCATTACTCTGTGAGGAAAGCATGCCCTCCAAGGATACGGACCGTATATTTCTTCGACCAAACGATTTCCAACTCGTATCCATGTAGTTCCCGGACCGTACATTGCTAAATTTACTTGTAATTCAAACATTCCGTTTTCAATAACTTCATTATCACCATAATTTCCAAAGTCGTTTATCTTTATTCTAACCATTCCATTACCATCGCTACGTAAACTCTTGTAATGCTCGACCTCGTTAGGAGTATTGCCTGTATAAACAGTTCCATCGGACTTGTTACATACCTTAAAATGAAAATCTCCAGGCCCGTATCTAACTAAATAATCCTGCTCCCTAAAGCTCACTACGGAGATATCAAACTCCCATGAAAGCACTGTATAAGATCTAATCACTGCTGGGTCGCTCGAAGCTCCTTCAGTCCTTATATACAATTCATCTCTTCTATGAATAGTGAAGGGGTTTAGTCCCCTCCACTCTATAGCCTTCGACATAATAAACCCCCCTCCACTATATCCCTGTAATTTTGGGATTTTTAATTCCAGCATTTTGTATCCGCTTTATATTTTTTCCGTATTTTTTCTGAAAAGTATCTGAAACTGCTTCTAAAGTCTGTTCCACTTCTTCTAAAGTAAGAGGACCCTCTACTGTTATTGCAATATCAGCATTTCCAATCTCAAGCCCTTTAACAGGCTGACCTTCTGTTTTATAGTCGTACCAAGTTATAGCTTTAACTGACTGAGGACGATTAAACTCTCCTAGATTACTAGTATTTTCTTTTATTGCCAATAGGAGTTCGTTGGCCTCCTTTTGTAACGTTAATAACTGTAATTGAGCTTTGTATTTGTCTTCTCCCTCAAGGGAAGGGATTAAATCTCTAAGCTCGTTCATTTGAGTAAATATAAGATCTCTAATACGTAGTGTCATTTCTTTAAAATGCCTATCGTATATCGAAGATCCCTTTTCTCTTCCAGCAAGCTCGTCCTGTGTTAAAACTATATCCCTTTCAGTTTCTAACATTCGTTTCCGTAGTTCCCACTTACGGTTAAATTCATTTAGTATATCCTTTTTCGAGTCTTTGCCTAACTTAACACTATTTACTAAAGCATCTGTTAATTCTTTTAATATCTCATTTTCAATTGCTTTAAACTTATCTAATATATTCATTTTAGTAGCATAAGTTTCAAAGTCCGCAGTGTAAACCTCTAGGTTTGAAATATCTGAATCAGCAATCTTCTGTAAGGCTTTAGCATATTTCTTCATTTCCTCGTCTATAGCAAACAATCCAACTTCTCTAATAGTCTCAACTGCGTCAATCATTTGATCTATGCCTATTCCATCTATAAGCATTTGCCGTAATTCTTCTGGGACTTGCTCAAGAAATTTGTTTACACTGTCATCAAACTGTGTTTTTAATACTTTTAAGTCTTCGTGTTTTTCCTCCCAGTAGTTAGCAATTTCTTTATACATAGCTTGTTCAACTTGTGTGTATTCAGTAGAATCCTTTTCAAATCCATCAAGTATAAGCCGATTAAGCTTTACTTGATACTCGTTTCTAATCTTATCAATATCCGATTTCGTAGTCTGTAACCTCTCCTCTAAATCACTAGCATCGATATCTCCAGTACGCAAGTCTCTAACTCTTTCGGCCTCATATCTAGCCTGATCTCTTTCCCACCTAGCTACATCATAAATATAATTCCCTTCTGCATCTAAAATGGCATTTCCTTCCTCGTCTTTTAAATAGTAACCCTTTTTTATCATTTCTTCGGGTTCTTTTAAAAGCTGTTGTAATTCATCAATTTTCTTTTGTAGTTCGTATTGCTCGTGAATTAAATCACTGATTGCTAGATCTCTTCCTTCGTCATCGTATTTTAATATTCTAAGACTCTCCTCCACCTGTTTTTGAAGGTCGTCTTGAACAAAAACTCCCCTGACTGTAGAAAATAAACCAACTGCTTTTCGAAAAAATGGATTCCCAGTTAATGCATTATCCCTGTGTCTTTGAACTAAAAGGATGGTGTCTTGAATATTTTCGATTTCTTTCTTAGCCCGTTTTATCTCTGTCTGAGCTACATCCATTTGTTCTTTAAATATATTGCTTAATTGTCGTTTTCTAGCGTCTATATTAGCCTGAATGGCCTGTGTATTACGTTCAAACGCGGATGTATTAGCATCAATACGCCCATTTTCGTCAATCAATTTCTGACTTAGCTCGGGAGCAATTTCTAATATCTGTTCGTTTCTTCGAGTTAATTCAGCGGTCGAGGCACTAAGGGCATCTCGAGACTTTCTAAGATTTTCTTCAGCTTGCTGTAATTGCTTTTTAGTTTGTATTACAGCTTCTTCAGTAGATTTTCCTTGTTTGTATGCCTGAGTTTGAGTTTTTAACTCTTTAGTTAATTTATCGACTTGCTCAGCATGACGATTAACTAAATCACTATAATATTTAACTTGATCGCTATTGTACTGCCTTTGGCTGTTTAATGCTTCCAATGTTTTAACTTCTTCCGCCTCAGCTCCTATAATTCTCTCGTAGTCCCGAGTAGTTCTTTTTAAATCATATTCATTAGGAGTTAATATAGCTATTACTCCTTTTATTGCGGCGCCAAGAGCTACGATAATTCCAACTGCTCCTAATATTAGTGGAAGGGCGGCAGATACTGTTGCTAAAAGTCCTCCTCCAGTGGCGGCAGTTCCGGTGGCGGCAGTTCCGGCGGCGGCAGCTCCAGCGGCGACAGCTCCAGTGGCAGCAGTTCCAGCGGCGGCAGTTCCTCCAGCTCCCGCAAAAATATTAGCTATTTGTCCACTTTTTTTACGAAATACTCCGGCCTGTATCATTGCGGTAGCGGAAGCCTCAGCCGCAACTTGTTCAGTAGCGTATTTATTGCCTAAAGCTCTCATTGCGTTTATTTTAGCCAGTAATAATAACTGCGTACTTAAATGAGCATTTTGTTCAGCTAAAAGATTATTTTGCACGATAGTAGATTTAGACACTAACGCCCAATTGTGCGTCATATTTATAATAAACCCAACTGTTTTCTGAAGTAAGCTTATAATAGTGTTAGCAAACTGATAATAAAAATATGTTTTTATCATAGTTCCAATTAAAGGTAGATTTTTTAGTATAAAACTAAAAAGTGATTTAAGTGTAGCTATCCACGGCTGTAATCCATCGATAATCTCATCCTTTAAATGGTTAAATCCTATAATAATCTCTTTAAAAGTTTCGCTTTCTCTAAATTCTTCTAGTTGAGCCTTAAAACTAGTTAAAAAATCCTTTAACTCGTCAAAGGATTCTTGTCCCATTTCAATACCAAACTGTAAGATATAATCTTTTATAGTTGAAATGAGCCCTTCCATAGTTCGCCCTAAAGCAAGTGTAAGACCTCCGTAACGCTCTTCAATTATACTCTCAAGAGCTCCTAACATTTCATCCGCAGTTCCTAAGAATTCATTACCTTTAGTAAACTCCAATCCTTTTGCCTTTAAATCTTGTAGGGATATCCCCATTTGTCTCAAACGAATCATTGCCTTACCAAAGTCTCCGGAATTTATACGAGTAAGAACACGTACAACATCCAGTAATTGTACGCCGGCCGATCTTTTTGCAGAGGCTAAATCTCCAGCTACACGAATCCAACGATCAACTTCCATTCTATTAGAAGCAAGCATCTCTCCTGCTTGATATACTTCAAGTTCTTCATAGGGAGTTAAAGCCGCATAACTTCTTAACCTACGAATTGTTTCCTCAGCTCGAGAACCACTTTGTAACGTAACTTCCAAAGACTGCTGTAAGGTTTCAATTCGCTGATTAGTTCCAATTAAAAAGTCCCAAAGCTGCCTACCTCCTAACGCTAATAACAGTCCTTGCAATCCAAACCTGACATTATTAATCCAGCTATGCAATTTCTGAAAGACTCTAATAGTTCCAGTCCCCTGCCTATTAAAATTAAGCATGTTATTCTGTAGCTGTCTAGACTGCTCACTTAATTGTCGCATCGAATCTGCTGTATCTTGAGAAATGTTTCTCAAGTTTGCTATCGTGCTTGTACTCTTTTTTGTATTCTCTCTAAATCTTTCCTGCCCCACTGTAGTATTATTTACAACATTCTGAAAAGTCCTTAACGTATCCGTCAAAGACCTTAACTGATTCGAAAATTCAGTTAACTGAGGAAATGTTTGTTCAAAATTCAGTTGTGGGTTATTGCTGTCTGCCATTTTAACCCCTCCCTACTTACTTATTATGAGCTGATCGGAAGGCTTTTAATTTTGCAATTGCTTCTCTATCAGGCAATTCATTATCTTCTTCATTGTGATCTGTTACTAAATTAACTTTAAATCCTTGGAGCCTTTCTATTTCACAAATAAATCTATTTTGTAAATCGTTTGCGTCTCCATGGTGAATATATAAATCGTTTAAACAAGACTGCATATACTCAATTCTTTTATTAAGTTCCTTGTATCTAGCTTCAAGTATATTAAATTTCAAATATATCGGAGCTTCCTCTGGATATATTTCATCAATTTGAGACTTTGAAAGTCCATATTCTTTCATAAAAGTATGAATCATATATTGTAGCCAATACTCTTCCCTAAGTTTATCTAGTTCAGTCTCCTCAACTTCATCGACTTCTATAACTTCTCCATCTTCATTTATTGTTCTCCGATGAGAAGACTGATGAACTTTTTTACGTCACTCAAAGCTTTATTGAGTCCATTAACTTCAATAATAGCTTCAATTAATCGAAGAGTATCGTCAATTCCAACATTATTTTCAATATACTGTCTGTCTAATTCTGGAATTGCTATAGTTAAAAAAGTAATTATTTGTTCGACATTATCAGATACAATATCACAAATAATTTGTGATTGCCGGGCGGCTTTTTCTTGAGAAGTTAATTCTTTTTCTTCAATAACCTCAGCTTCCTGTAACTCTAAATCAATACGTAACAATCTAATAACTGCACTTATTAAAGTATTTAGCTCTTTTACAATTTGGGCGTATTTAATCAACCCCATCTTTTTAACAGTGACAGTAATGTCGTTTATCCTAACATGTTTTTCATAAGGGAAACTAATACTTTCGTTATGCATAATTACACAATCTCCTTTCTAAACCTTTTTGTCTTTTATTTAAAATAAAGGGCTATACTTGCGTGTATAGCCCTTTGATGTTACTTTAAGAAGCTGGACGATACACTACTGTAACTGGAATTACATGAGTCTTTCCGGCCCATGAGATCTGTATTGCGTCTGTTATCACGGATCCGTCCTTTATTTGAGTATTTCCTGGTCCAAAAGTTCCACCTGCAATAGCCGTTGAAGATACCGCAGTAACCAGACCTGTAGGGCTTATAGTTACTAAATTGACTAATTGGCCTGATGAATTTTTTAAGTTCGA
>Ga0116181_1003160_pt1 | contig 12964 bp, 14 predicted proteins | sample AD_UKC075_MetaG_FD_89752 | JGI IMG/M metagenome (GOLD analysis project Ga0116181, IMG submission 89752) | Active sludge microbial communities of municipal wastewater-treating anaerobic digesters from USA - AD_UKC075_MetaG | ecosystem: Engineered > Bioreactor > Anaerobic > Digestate | place: USA...
AATATAGCCAGAGAGATTATGGAGCAGAGAATAATGGGATACATAACGTATCCCCCTTTAATTATCAAGGAAAAAATTTGCATAGTCCGAGAACCTCCTTAACCCGAGAGAACCATACCTTTATGTTATCTCACTTTACTTCTTTCAGTTCCTCCACATCAGCCAAACCTTCCGGTAAGGTAATCTTCGGTTTCTTTCTTTTGAGGATTGGTGAAGATTTGATTGGTGGGGCCAAATTCTATGAGCTTTCCCAAAAGGAGAAAAGCGGTATAATCTGAAGCACGAGCTGCTTCTTGCATATTATGAGTTACCAAGACGATGGTGTACTTTTTAATTAAACTTCGAATTAATTCTTCTACTCGAGCAGTAGCAATAGGGTCTAATGCTGAAGCCGGTTCATCCATAAGCAGGATTTCTGGTTCTACCGCTATCGCTCGAGCAATGCAAAGGCGTTGCTGCTGGCCTCCAGAAAGATCGAAAGCCGAAGAGTGAAGCCTATCTTTTACCTCATCCCATAAGGCTGCCGCCTGCAGGCTTTTCACTACCTGCTCTTCAATAGCCTTTTTATTTTTCCACCCCTGAATTCGCAGGCCATACGCTACATTTTCGAAAATGCTCTTAGGAAAGGGATTAGGCGTCTGAAAAACCATACCGATGCGCCTTCTCACCGTCACCGGGTCCACACCTTCGGCATAGATATTGTTCCCGTCAAAGATAATTTCTCCCTCTATCCTCACATCTTCAAAAAAGTCATTCATTCGATTGATGCTGCGCAACAGTGTAGACTTACCACAACCTGAAGGACCGATGATGGCAGTAACTTTGTTTGCTGGAATATTTAGATTGACCTGATGAAGTACTTGTTTCTTTCCAAAAAACACGCTTAAATCTTTAATGCGCAGTTTAATCTCTTCCATTTTTCACCACTTCCTGGAGCGTCTGGCCCTTCCTCGCCAGTAAATAGCGATAAAATCAACAGCTATAACCAGCAAAATTAAAACCACCGCTGTTCCATAAGCTAAGGGAATCTGTTTATCTGGTCTTGTACCTTCAGTTATCAACCCGTAAATGTGATAAGGAAGGGCCATGACCGGATCAAAAGGAGACTGAGGTAGCCCTCGAGTATAAAACACAGCAGCGGTAAACATAATGGGGGCAGTTTCCCCCGCTACTCTACCTATAGAGAGAATTAAGCCGGTAAGGATTCCCGGCAGGGAACTGGGCAAAACCACTCGCCAGATGGTGGTCCATTTGTTAGCTCCCAGAGCAAGAGATGCTTCTCGAAAAGAAAGAGGGACTGCTTTTAGAGCTTCCTCAACTGAGGTTATGACCACAGGAAGGGACATGATACCCAGAGTGAGAGAACCAGAAAGGACAGAAACACCAAAGCCAAAGATTTTAACAAAAACCGCGAGACCAAACAAACCAAAGACTACCGAAGGCACTCCGGCCAGGCAGTGAATGGCAGTACGGATAGCTCTCAGCGCTGGATGACGGGGAGAGGCATATTCTGTTAAGTAAATGGCAGAAAAAACACCTAAGGGGAGGGACACCACGATACTACCTAATACTAAGTAGAGAGTCCCCACAATGGCAGGAAAAATTCCACCTTCGGTCATACCCCGGCGAGGGGCAGCAGTTAAAAATTCCCAGTTGATCACCTTTACTCCCCGGGAGAATATAAAATATAAGATTGAACCTAAGACTACGGCAATTAAAATCATGGATAACCAGAATATGGTAAACCAGATATTTTGAGCTAAATATCTTCTTTTCAAATTATTTTCTTCTATCATCTAACTCTTCTTCTGCCTTCCGGAATTAAATTTTCCACTAAAATATTAAGAATGAGAGTAAAAAGAAAAAGAATTATGGCTAAACTGAAAAGAGCGTGATAATGAGGACTGCCCGCTGAAGCCTCACCCATTTCCACAGCAATGGTGGCAGTTAAAGTACGGACGGGCTGGAAAAAACTTCGGGGTATAACCGGAGCCCCTCCTGCTACCATTAACACTGCCATGGTTTCTCCTATAATTCTTCCTGCTCCTAAAATTATTGCTGCTCCAATTCCCGAAGAAGCCGCAGGCAGCACCACTCGGTGCAAGGTTTCCCAGTGAGTTGCTCCCAGGGCCAGCGATGCTTCCCGGTAGCTGCGAGGAATTGAGGTAATGGCATCTTCTATCACACTGACTATGGAAGGCACAGCCATTATACCTAAAATCAAAGAAGCAGTGAAAGCAGTAAGACCGGTGGAAAGGGAAAGGAAGTTGCGAATTAAAGGAGCAATAACTACCACTCCAAAAAAACCATAGATCACAGAGGGGATATCAGCCAGTAACTCAACAATTGGCTTTAAAACTTCCCTTCCCCGGGGAGGACAGACCTCGGCTAAAAATATACCAGCAAAAAGTCCTAAAGGAACAGCAAAGAGCAATCCTCCACCGGTAACCAGAAGAGACCCTAAAATAAGAGGTAATGCTCCAAATTGGGGAGGAGAAGAGGTGGGATACCATCTTCTACCTAATAGAAACTGAGAAAGAGAAACATGAGCAAAAACTGGCCACCCTTCCCCGAAGAGAACGACCACTATACCAATTAGAAAAAAAACAGAGGAAAAAGCCACTAAAAAAAGTATTATTTCTGCTCCTTCCCGCTTTCCCCTTTTCAGAATTACTACCTCCTCACTCAGGAGTCAAATTTATACCACTGGTAATTAAAGCAGTTTTTCTCCTCAAAATCAACTCGGCTTTCCTTTTCTCCACACCTCTTTCAGCTTATTTTTGCTTACTGAAAACACCTCACTGGTCACTTCCAGCATCTCCTGGGGGGAGAGGCCTTGCTGGGAAAGAACCTCGAGCAGCTTTTCCGCCTCCGGTGGTATTTCCTTCCCCTTTTTCTCTCCCTCTATCACCAGTATTACCTCTCCCTTTATTCTTTCCCGCTGAGATAGAAGCTCGAGAATTTCTCCCAGTTTTCCTCTTTGTAGCTCCTGGTGAATTTTAGTCAACTCCCGCAAAAAAACAACTCTTCTCTCGCTTCCTGCTATTTCCTTGATTTCTTCTAAAGTAGATACTACTCGATGAGGAGATTCGTAAATTACAAGAGTGGAAGGAAGGTGAAGAAATTGCTCTAAAATTTTTCTTCTCTCTTTTTTTTTGCGGGGTAAAAATCCCAGAAAAGTAAAGCCAGAAAAGGCAAATCCCGAATAGACCACCGCTACCACGAGAGCAGAAGGTCCGGGAAGAACTTCATAGCTCAGTCCCTCTTTTTCCAGAAGGTTAATCAGTTCCATTCCCGGGTCCTGAATTCCCGGCATTCCAGCGTCGGAAACCAGAGCTATATTTTTGCCCTCTTTAAGTAAGTTCACTATCCGGGAGCTAACCTCCCTTAAGTTGTGGGAATGATAACTAAAGAGAGGTTTCTGGATATGGTAATGATTGAGTATTTTCAGAGTAACCCGGGTGTCTTCACAGGCGATAAAATCAACAGTCTCTAACACCTCAAGAGTGCGCAGAGTAATATCCTGCAGATTACCCAAAGGAGTGGGGCAAAAGTATAATTTCCCCCACTCCTTTTCTGTGGTCATAAATTCTAAGACTTTGGTTCTTCGGCTTTCAGAGGAACAAAATAGGTCTGTCCTGCTCTACTGATAAGCAAAAGAATAGTTTCTCCGGGCTCCACTTCACTCACTGCAGCTTCCCAGTCTCCTAAATTTTTGATTTCTTTTCGGTTGACTTCCAGAATCACATCTCCGGGTCGCAGACCAGCATCATCAGCAGGACCACCAGCTTTTACTCCTACTATTACCACTCCACTTTTCTCTCGCAAAGCATACCGATCGGCGAGCTCAGGAGTAATTTCATCTACTTCCATCCCCAGATCTATTTTCTCAAGAACTGGCAGTGCAGGAGCACCCTCTAACTCTCCTAAGGTTGCTTTTACAGTGATAATTTTTCCATCTCTCCAGATTTCAATATCTACCACATCTCCTGGACGATGAGAGCGGATGGTTTGCTGGAGAGTGTTTATATCAGGAATTTCTACTCCGTCTACCTTTAAAATTACATCGCCTCTTTTGATGCCTGCTTCCTCTGCCGGTCCATCAGGGGAAATGTCAGCCACCAATGCCCCTTTTGCTTCTTCTAAACCAAATTTCTCAGCCATTTCAGGAGTGAGGTTTTGAATCACTACCCCTAACCAGGCTCTCACCACTCTTCCTTCAGTGATGAGCTGGTCCAGAATAGATTTAGCCATATTTATGGGGATAGCAAATCCAATACCCTGGGCGTAGGGAAGGATAGCGGTATTTATTCCAATGGCCTCTCCTTCTAAGTTAATAAGAGGTCCTCCACTATTTCCCGGGTTAATAGCCGCATCGGTTTGCAAAAAGTTCTCGTATACCTGACCCGCATCTCCAGCGGTGATAGGTCTTCCTTTGGCGCTCAAAACCCCTACCGTAACTGTGTGAGAAAGTCCATAAGGGTTGCCGATGGCAATTACCCATTCTCCTACCCGAGCAGCATCAGAGTCACCCAGGGGAATAGTAGGAAGGTCCTGGGCGTCAATTTTTACTACTGCAATATCGGTGAGAGAATCGGAGCCGATAACTTTTCCTTCAAACTCTCTCCCATCTAAAAAAGTGACTTTTATTTCTTCTGCTTCACTTACTACATGCTCATTAGTTAAAATATATCCGTCGGGACGAAAGACGAATCCGGTACCTAATCCTTTGATCGGGATTTGCCTCTCCTCGGGTATAATGTCTTCAAAAAATCGCCGGAAAAGGGGATCATTAAAAAAAGGAGTGAGAGGGGAACGATAGGTGGCTATTTTGAGAGTATCTATGTTAACTACCGCTGGACTTGACTTTTCTACAATATCAGCTACGATGTTAGTATTCTCAGGTAGTGAAGTAACTGCTGAGGCTGCTGTCCCCATCAAAGAGACTAACAAAACTACCATCCAGAAACTTAAAAGCCTGGTTTTTCTAAATCGCATAGCTAATTACCTCCTTTCCAGGTAATAGAATTGAAAATCTGCGTAATCATCTCTAAATCAAAATTTCCCATCAAAGCTAAATAAAATCCGCCTTTTTCTCCCATTAAGGTAACTATATCATCCTCCTTTCTGCAGGATATTTTTCTGGTCTTTTTCTCCCCGGACGGCGTCCAGGGATAGACACTTTGCCAGAGAGAAAAGTGCTCCAGACCATCACTATAAACCATCTGATACCAATCTCGCCCCTGATTTTTCACCAGATAAACCTGTTTTAGATTAAAACCAGGGGGCAACAGAGAAGGCTGGAACAATTTTTTACCATCAACAGAGATAGTAGGAACGTTAACATCGGAAGGTTTTTTCATGGCCTCTGCATATTTTACTAACTGAGTATAATCAGGGGAATAATCCCGGTACACAAACTCTCCTTGCTCTTTTAATTCTCCTTCCAGAGTGTAAAAAGCCTGAGAAGCTAATAAACCTTTTTCATCTACTGAAAAGGAACGTACAATCTTGCCTGTGTAGCGAGAAATCACTCGTCCTTCTCTATCTTGTAAATCTAATAAATAGTTTTCTAAAAGTAGCTCTAAGTCATCCGGGGGGGGAGGAAGGAAAGGAAGGTTATAAAGAGGGTAAATTCCTCTAACCTCTCCACTTGCCATATCCACCACATAACGATAGTGGCCCTTTTTGACAGCGACCAGATTCTCCTCGTTTAAGTTCCTCCACGCCAGACCAATATATCTCAGATGAACCACTTCGTAGAAATCTTTTCTTCCTGAAAAATAATCTTGATTAGACCAGATTCCCCAGTAATCACGGTCGGTAGACTTTCTGGCCATCTCCTTTAAAAAAGACAGAGCTTCTTCGGGACTGACTATTTCTGCCTGGGCGATGAGGGAGGAGGAAAAAGTCACACAAAATACTACAATAAAAGAACTAAGTTCTATGAAAAACGAGAAAACAGGCCTTCTCACTACTTACCACCGGAGACCAGCTCCAAAGTCCCGATAAAATTAGCTTCTTTTTTGGTAGATACGTCTAATTGGTTACCACTTAAACTCTGGTGAAGGTCTACCAAAGCCTCGGGATGTATAACCTCAACTTCCCACTTAGCCCACTCTTGAGAGAAGGTCAAGAATAAAACTAACACCGCTATGATAGCAGCTAAAGAAAAGCAAACTATTCTTTTCTTTGTTAGTAGCTTGGTTTTTTTTTCGATGTTTTCCCAATCGAGTTTAATATCACAGTGGTAATTAAAATTATCATCCAGACATCTCGTCAAGTTCTTCAGAGCCCGCAGCTGGTTTAATTCTTTCTGACACCCGGGACAGCACATCAGGTGCTCCTTTAGTAACCTGTACTCCTCGGCGTTTAATTCCTTATCCAGGTAAGCAGAAAGCATTTTCTTTGTTCTTTCGCAGTTCATATTTTTACTCCCAGGCGGAGAGAAAATCCTCCCCGTAGCTCTCTTCTACTAACTCTCTAACTTTCTTTCGAGCTCTATGAAGTCGGGAGCGAACTGTCCCCAAGGGGCAACCGATGATTTCGCTGGCTTCCTCATAAGAGTAGTTCATTACGTCACAGAGTATTATTACTTCCCTCATCTGAGAGGGAAGCTCCTCAATGGCTTTTTGCAGGAAATTAAGAACCTCTCTTTTTAGAGTTCTTTCTTCTGGCCCTTCTTCACTGGATTCCAGAAAATCCCATACTTCGGTTTCTTCTCCGTCTTCTCGTTCTTTTACAGGGTGGAATATTTTAAAAAATTTCTCTTTTTTGAGACGCTGGCGGTAAACGTTAAGCAAGATAGTGGATATCCAGCTTTCAAAAGAATAATTATTATTATAGCTGCGTCGATACTGGTAGGCTCGCAAAAAAGCTTCTTGCACCAGGTCCCGGGCTTTATCCATATTGCCACTCAAATGATAGGCAAAACGAAGAAGCCCATTTTCGCAACTTTTAACCTTCCCTTCAAACCACAACTTCTCTTCTTCCAGAGTTAATCCTTGATACCAAACCTGGGCTTCAGCCTTATCCATTTACATCACCTTCTATCTCCCAAATATTCTGGAAACATTAAAAAGTTCCCCTCTATAAAAAATAGCGATGATATTCTTCTTCAGTAATTCGAACTTTCTTCCCGCTATCCAATTCTAAGGAAATGCTATCTTTAAAAATATCCACCTCCAAAATTTTTGCCAGTCCTAAAGGAGTAACTATTTTGCTGCCTTTTTTAGGGAATCGGTGGATGAGCCGCCGATACAGGGGATATTCGAAGGCCAGGCAACACATAAGACGACCGCAAATTCCAGAAATTTTAGCTGAGTTGAGAACTAAATTTTGGTCCTTGGCCATTTTAATGGAGATAGGATCAAAATTGGTTAGAAAAGTACTGCAACACAGCTCTCTTCCGCACATTCCGCATCCTCCCATCATTCGAGCCTCATCTCTTACTCCTACCTGTCGCAGTTCAATCCGGGTACGGAAGATAGCGGCTAATTCCTTGACCAGTTGCCGAAAATCAACTCTTTCTTCCGAGCCAAAATAAAAAGTAAGCTTACCCCGGTCTAAAGTATAATGAACTCGCAGAAGCTTCATAGGGATTTGATATTGAGCGACAAGGTCCTGGGCTTTCTGGAAGGCCACCTTTTCTTTTTCTCGATTAGCCTCAGCCTGGTCTAAGTCTATTTTTTGAGCTTTGCGAATCACTGGCTTAAAATTATCGGGAGGAGCAAAGAAAGCCCCCTTTGCTACAGTGCCTATCTCTAGACCCATAGCGGTTTCTACCACACATTTATCTCCTAGATGGAGGTCTAAACCTCGAGTTTCAAAGTGATAAATTTTAGGATTATTCTCAAATTTAATTCCTACTACTTGAGGCATGATTACATTCACCTCTCCACGAAAAAAGAAATCTACATAAAGCTATATCCCGGTTTAAATTACCAGAAATATCAGATATCAAATTATCCACTAAGATTATTAACCTTTTCCAGGTTTCCGCTTCCTGTCTTTCTGCTTCTTCCTCCACTTTTTCTTTTTCGAAAAAAAGTAAATCGGCGTACTGCCCCTCTGTTACTTTCCACACCCACAAGTCTCTTAAATACTGTTCCAGGAAAGTTATAATAAGAGGTAGCTGCTCTTGGTTATCGTAAAACCAGGAACCCATGAGAAGAGGGTGGCTTTGGTCTTTTAATTTGTTCCACAATTCCCAGAATTTATCCTCTAAATTACCTTTACCTTTCTTGATTTCTTCTGCTTTTGCCCAGCTACCTGGGGAGAGGGAAGCCACCTTTCGGGCTTCTTCCTCTTCCCATCCTTTCTCTTCTACCAGATGGCGATAAATTTCAGAATAAGAGAGAGGAGAAAACTCTATCAACTGGCAGCGAGAAATTATAGTGGGTAAAAGAGAGGCACGTTGAGAAGTAATCAAGATTATCACGCTTTCCCCGGGAGGTTCTTCCAGGGTTTTTAAGAGACAATTTGCTGCTTCTTCGGTTAGCTTTTCTGCTTCTTGTATTACTCCCACCTTTATTTTACCCTCTACTGGCTTAAAGTTGAGCCATCTGGTGAAATTTCTTATCTGGTCTATTTTTAAATAGTCCCCGGCAGAAGAGAGAAGAGAAACATCGGGATGAGCGAGATTAGCTATTAATCGACAGTTTTTGCACTGGCCGCAACTCCCTCTTTCGGTGGGGTTCTGACAGTTAAGAAACTTGGCTAATTCCAGGGCGAAAGTGGTTTTTCCCACCCGGGGAGGACCAGAAAAAAGATAGGCATGGGTAACTCTTCCCGAAACAGCGGCTCGCCGGAAAAACTCTTTTTGCTTTTCATGACCAGAAATATCAGACCAGCTCATCGACCAATTTTTATCTTTGGAAAGGGAAAAGAGTTAAAACCTCTCATAGTATTCAATGGGGATTTCAAAAAGAACTCCTCCCCCTCTGGTTACCTTCACTCTCTGTGGAACAAAAGGACCGATGGGCTCATTAAGAGGAATAGTGGATTCCACAATTTCTTCTCTACGACCACAGGTTTTCCTTATCAAATCTCTCACTTCTTCCCGGCGCTCTTCTTCTATACCAATTAAAAGAGTAGTGTTCCCCTCTCGTAAAAAACCGCCAGTAGAAGCTAATTTGGTGAAAGAGATTTTTCTATCTCGCAGAGTATCCAGTAATCTGGGTGTATCCTGGTCCCGTACCACACATATTAAAAGTAAAGTAGGAAACATGGAACTTTACCCCCTTTTCTCCAGCTTTTGCCAAATGGTTTCTCGAACCAGGGCAAAAACTTCTTCTTTAGAATGTTCGGTAGTATTTACCACCATAAAGCGGTGGGGATATTCCTTGACTAACTGAAGATAGCCGTCCCGGACGGCCAGAAGAAACTCCTTGTTAGCTAGAAACTCTTTTTCAAAGCGCAACTCTTTTTCTTCCGTGCGGGAAAAAGAACGAGCTAATCCTACTTCTGGCTCCACGTCAAAAAGCAGGGTTAAGTCAGGCACAATGCCCCCCGTAGCAATGTTATTCAAACAATGAAGATGGGAGAGAGGCACTCCCCGACCATAGCCCTGGTAAGCTAAAGTAGAATCGGTAAACCGAACACATATTACTACTTTTCCCGCCTGCAGGGCGGGGCTTATTACCTCTGTGACATGCTCCCGTCGCGAGGCCTCCAGGAGAAAAGTCTCGGTAAGAGGATCCATTGCTCCGCTTTCCGGGTTTAGTAACAGCTCTCTTACTTTTTCTCCCACCGGTGTTCCCCCTGGTTCTCGAGTTAGCAGGGAAGGAACGTTTGCTTCCTCCAGGAAGGAAAATAAACGGCGAGCATGAGTGGTTTTACCACTTCCCTCGATTCCCTCCAGGGTAATAAAAAAGCCTGGCCCTTTATTATTATTCATGATGGACCTCTTCTAAGGTACGAGGGTAGATTACTACTCGGCGGAAAGGTTCTTCTCCTATACTCTGGGAGAAAAGGTGATAGCGCTCAGCAATTTTATGTTGCAGGCGCCTCACTGATGAGCTGCGAGGAGAGAGCTCTATAGCTTCTCCTGCTTTTAAGACCCGCCGAGCGGCCCTTTCTGCTTCTATCAGTCCTGAATCTCCATTATCTGAAGATATCTCGCTATAGCCAAAGAGGTCCTGCACGAACTTATAAATTTGGTTATAAGTATTGCTACGCACTATATGAACGGGTATACCCCGATTTTCCGCCTCTCTTATTTTACTCCCCTTATTACGGTAACGGCTCTTCAGGGTAAGGAGAATATCGGCTTGATTAATATCATTCACTATTTTCAGAGGAACCTTGGCTTGAGCAATAGCCCTTTGCACATAGTTTTTACTTACTGCGAAAAGATAAACCCGCAACGGTCGGTTCTCTAACAATTCGGGAACTACTTCTTTTTCTGCCAGCGTTTTTAGGTCTTCTGCAAAAGAGGCGCTTTTAGCTTCTTCTATTACTTTAACTGTTCCTTCTTTAGTTCGTTTCCTTACCTCTGGCCGGGGGTCATAACCTCGCAGCAGCAAATCTACCGCCTGGGCAGTATCGTGGTAAATGCCCAGTATGTCCCGGTCGCGCAACTCAATAACTACATCAAAAGTAGGCATAGCTTTGCGCTCTAATATCGCTTTCTGGCTCCCTCGACGATGAGCTTCTTCATCACTCAGTATTACTGATTGAATACCTCCTACTAAATCAGTTAGAGTAGGATTTAAAAGGAGATTTTTCAGAGTATTACCGTGAGCTGTGGCAACGAGCTGTACTCCTCTTTCGGCAATAGTGCGGCAAGCTCTCGCCTCTTCCTCTCTTCCAATTTCGTCTACGATGATGACCTCAGGCATGTGATTTTCTACCGCTTCAATCATCACATCATGCTGCCTCTCCGGAGATGATACCTGCATCCGGCGGGCTCGACCAATAGCGGGGTGGGGTATATCTCCATCGCCAGCTATCTCGTTAGAGGTATCCACTACTACCACTCTTTTCTGAAACTCATCGCTCAGCACTCGAGCTACCTCTCGGAGTTTAGTAGTTTTACCTACTCCGGGAGGTCCTAAAAGCAAAATATTTTTGCCTGATACTATAACATCTCTAATGATGTCGATAGTACCATAAACTGCTCTTCCTACTCGCAGAGTAAGTCCTACGATATTTCCTAATCGGTTACGAATACAGGAAATACGGTGGAGAGTGCGCTCGATGCCCGCTCGGTTGTCCCGGGTAAACATCCCCACTCTCTGCACTACATAATCAATGTCGTCTCTCTCTATTATCCTATCGGAAAGAATTACAAAACCCTTAGCAAAACGGGCTTCAGGAGGACGCCCCAGGTCCATCACTACTTCTATCAAATCATCACTGTTTTCTTGCTGTTCTAAAGGAATCCTGACATAATCAGGTAAAACTTCAAAAAGCTTATCTAAGTTATCTACTACTCCCACTCGATAACCATCACTCATAATGCTTGTTTCTCTATCCTCCCTTTTCATTGGTATTATTTGTATTTTTTAAAAACCAGCATTTCTCTTATTTATTTCAGCTATTTCAGCTGAGAGAGATGCTGGAAAATTATTTTAGCTAATTATACCAGCTTATCGCCGATAAGGAAAATTTCCCCTCATACTGAGGGAGGCTTTCTCTCCCTCTTCTCACAGAAGCTTTCCTTTATTTTCTTCTCCCTCCCGCCAGGGGAGGGAGAAAAGGGATCCTTTCTGCAAGAAGATGCTTTCTCTCCCTGAGTGTAGCGCTCTCATTCCTTTCCTGTCATCGCGAGGAGCGCGAAAGCGCTCCGTGGCGCTCTCACTTTTCAAGAGTGTGAGATTGCCACGCCAAGGAATATGCGAGACTCACAATCACCCCGTATCCGTCATTCCTGAGTGTTTCTATCAGGAATCTAAATAATAGAAGAGGAAGCCTCCATGGATTCTTTCTCTCTTCCGCCAGGAGAGGGAGAAAAGGCTTCCCTCGGTAAAAACCTTTAGATTCCCGATAAAAGATTTTGGGAATGACAGAACAGACTATAGGGGGGTTTGTCCACCTTACAAACCTTCCCTGGAAAATAAGAAAAAAGATCCCTTATAGATTCCCAAAAAACCGAGTAGCCGAAGCTGGTAAAGAAAACCCCGGAGGGAAAGGTACTATGTTTTTGACGAATTAAAGGGACTGAGATAAAATTTATAGGTGATAGAAAGTCGAATAAAAATTTAGGAGATGATAAGGTGAAGGAAAAGGCTACCTCCTCTCGTTTTCAAGAAGTTATTGAAATGGTAGAAACGTTGCCTCCTGATGATCAGGCTTTGCTCATTGAAATTATCCACCAGCGATTGATTCAAAATCGGCGTGCAGAATTAGCTGCAGAAATTGCTGAAGCTCGTGATGCTTACCGGCGAGGTGAGGTTCATAGCGGTACAGTAGCTGACCTCATGAAGGAATTAAATCAGGAAACCGAGCACTGCTCGGACAAAAACCTACTTGGTAGTTTCTAAAAAGCTTTCCGGAGTAAAAGCTGTTAGCTTGCCCTTTATCTTGTTTACTATGTTGAAATCTCTATCTCTTGATACTAAGAATTTTGTAACCTCTTTACATAACCAGTTGAGAATAACGTCAGTATCTAAAAAGGCTTTAATGCTTTTCATATTCAGTGCTTCTTAATTCTTTTAACAATTCAGTGCTGGTCTTTTCTTCTTCCAGAGTGAATCTTCCCAGAAGTTTATCAACGATATCTACCTTCTATTTTTTTATCACTTCATAGCCGAGGTTTTCCATAAATTTAATCATCTCTTTTACATCCATAAATTTCATTCCCCTGTTCGATGTTTATACCAACCCAGGATGTCCAAAAGCTACCGGGATTGTCTGTCTTTAAATTGCCATATATAATGTCCAAGTAATAATCTTTAAGGGAAAATTCTTTAGGGAAAATACTGAGGAAAGGAGAAGGACCTCGAAGATGGATAACTGAATT